>Ga0194044_10001189_pt1 | contig 13255 bp, 17 predicted proteins | sample JunL4417m_MetaG_FD_155460 | JGI IMG/M metagenome (GOLD analysis project Ga0194044, IMG submission 155460) | Anoxic zone freshwater microbial communities from boreal shield lake in IISD Experimental Lakes Area, Ontario, Canada - Jun2016-L442-17m | ecosystem: Environmental > Aquatic > Freshwater...
TTCTAAATATCGAGTTCCTTTTTTACAACATTTATTTTAATATTATCCTTTTTAAATTGTAATAAACATTTACCAATAGGTGTAGTTGTTAAATTTACAACATTATCTTTTTTTTGTTTACGGTTTGGTGCACGGTGTTCATACCCGCTTGATCTCTCTTTTTCTACAGTGGACCAAAGGTCTTCCAATTCTTTTATATTATCATTAAACCATTTCTGATTTCGGCAAACTAACACACAACTAACCTCTTCTAATTTCCAATATATAGTTTTCATAAACATATAATTAAATAATGGGTCCAAAGAGTATTTATCAATTACAGATTCACTCCATTTTAAAATATCCGAAACATGAATTATATCTAGTGGTTTATATACATAAAATGGTTTGCCTTCTTTTGTATGAAAGTAAATTATTTCTCCTTTTATTTTATTGTCCTTTGATAAACAAACATTATTGTTTATACGCCCTTCATAAACTGTAGTTCCTTCATAAACTGTAGTTCCTTCATAAACGGTAGTTCCTTCATAAACTGTAGTTATAGTATCATTTTGATAAGACTGCATATCGGCATATTCAGTAAATTTTGTTTCTAAAAAGTCACATTCATTAAGACCGCATACCTCCATTTGAAGCTGTGTTTGTATCCAATATTCCTTTTTTGGGATACCATCGATTTCACGATTAACAATATTTTTAATTTCCAACATACGACCATATCTTGGAGACTTTTCGGAAACATTGATCCCGTCTGGTGATGCCCCCAGAAACAAATAATTGTCATGCTGAATACATCCAAACTCTTCTACTTTTGTATCATATAAATATTCATAATATTTAACAGATAATGGTTCATATTTTTGCCCCCAATGTAAAGTAGAATTTGTGTTTACCATAACAATTTCGTTTATTTCTTCAGTCTCATCATTATCGCCATCAATAAATAATTTTTGATTAATAGGCTGACATTTTTCATAAATAAGTTGGTTTTGGGTGGATTGACTTCCAAATGCTTTATATGCATTTGAAGCAGTAATTAAATTATGACGAAATTCATACCATTCCTTTGTTCTTTGAGTTGGCTGGGGTTTATTTCTCAAAATAGTTAATTGTTTAGATATATAATCGTAATCCGGAGCATTTAATATAATTGTATCCGGATAAGAACGAGGGACGTTATCTCTAAAAAACCCGATTTTAGCATGTTCAATAATTTCATCCATTTCTTCTTCTGCTTCTTCTGTATAAAATATATCAAAATCAAAATGTGAGTGCATTAGGTCTTGAATATGGTCGTCAAATAATTCATCAAATTCTGGTTCTGAAATAATTTTAGAATTATTTGTAATAAAGTCTTCCATTATAGACATACATGTTTGATAAATTTCTAATGATTCTTCATCATTAAAGAAACAATGGTCTTCTTCTGGAATAATCTGATCTGTAATATCTATTAAATCATTTTGTTCGGTCATATTCATTTGTATTTCTATATTATAATATATTTTGTTTTTATATTAATACATAAATCAATTTTTTTAGTAATTGGTGTTAAGTTTCGTTCTCATTCTCTGAATCAGAGTCATTAGTCTTTATATTTTTAGCAGTTCCTTGTTTTTTCTTAGGAGCCAATCCTCGTAACGTCGAAACATGTTTATCAATATTTTTTAAGGTGAAGTGATTTGATGGTTTATTAAAATGTAATGCGGGTATATCTTTAATTTCGCCAGTTTCTTTGTTGTAATTAATGTCTTTTACTCTTTGTAACTTCTTTTTATCTAAACAATCTCTAAAAAAAATAATAAGATAGCTATATTCATCATCAGATAAATTATTATTAATTTTATATACCTCTGCAAATGATTGTAATTTTTTTATTTTAGCTGTTTTATCAAGTTTGCTCCACGGTTCGCTGGCATTATTGATTTTTTCATTTTCAAGAAAAATATCTAAATTAGCTAGATCAGTAGATGATTTGCGTTCAGGCCAAGGTACACCATTTAGTACCATAGATTTATATTTTAATGTTTTAAGTTCGTTGCATTCGCTTTGTTGAATTTCTTTATTCATTGTCTTTTATAATATAGTATGCTAAATAGAGTTTAACTCTATTTCTTTATATATTAAAAAATATTAATATAATGTTTAAACCTTATTTATTTATTATACCTTTTTAGTCGCACAGTTGCAAAATATACACATGTTCTAAAAGTATAACATAGATTACAATTACAGTGAGGTTCTTCCTCTTCTTCTTTCTTTTCTTCTTCGTCTTTTTCTTCGTCTTTTTCTTCGTCTTTTTCTTCGTCTTTTTCTTCGTCTTTTTCTTCGTCTTTTTCTTCGTTAATACATTTAATACTCATAAATCCAAGTGTGTTACTTATTAAATAGTTGCATAATGTAATAAAATTGTGTATCATTATATTATATACAATTATAAATTTTTAATATTAATTCAGTTTTTTCAAGAGTATTAATTAATTTTCATTAGATGAATTAACCCGCTTATATTTTAATAATTTTTTGTATTGGGGTTCATCTTGGGGGTCGTATTTGGGTTTATAAGTTAATATTTTATACAATTTATCTGCTATTGTTTTTTCGTTAAATGTATTATCATCCCAACTATATTCGTTCCAAGTTGAAATATTAACAGTTAGGTTAAGTAATCGTTCAATCGGACAACAACAAATAGTTCCAACCCATGCATTCGTATCATTATCGGGGTTATAAGGATGTGAATAATCTACAATTATTTCTCCGAATTTAGTCCCTCTATAATCAATTGAATAATACTTTAATTTGTTTGGGTCATCAGTAATTATATCATTCGGTTCGTAATTTATTAGTCCAATATCATAATTATATTTTTCTAATAATTGCTTTAATGTAACACCCATATCGTCGCGTATATTATATACCTTTTTAAATTCATTATATTTATTATCATTATTATATTTATTAGTTGGGTTAAGGTTCATCGTTTATGTATTATGCTTATAAATTATAAGCATAATATATTTTCAATTTTTAATTTATAATTTTACACCTTTGGACATTTAAAACGCCGACTAAATTGTCTTCTTATAATATCAAAATTTGGATATTTATGTTGAATTTTTGCTAATAAATCTTCCATTGTAATTGTTTTGTCTTTTTTTATTTCATCAAGTATAAACTTAACTTCATTTTGTTTAATTTTATATGCTGTTGGGTTTCTATTATGTCTTTTAATTGCACCCTCTTCATCATATTTTTCAACCCAACGCATCAAACTTCTTGGACTACACTTAAATATTCTACATACTTGTTCTTGTGAAACATCTTCGGTTAAATAATATTCAACAGCAGACATTTTGAAATCTTCGCTCTTATGTTTAGGCATATAAATTATTTATAAAAAAATTGAATTGCTTTTTATAAATAAAATACTTATCATAATACAATATAGAGAAAATGGAAACTAAACCTGAATTAAATAATGAAGTTATTACCTCTTCTGTTTCAAAGACAAAAAAGGTAAAAAAACAACCAATTCTAATTATTGAAGATGACGATAAATGTGAAGTTAAAAGTATTACTGATATTTGTGAAAATATTGAACTCATTGATATAAATTTTAAAAAATGTGTTAAAGGTTATCATTTAATTAATTCGTCTTCCATAAATGAAACAATATGGGAGGACATTAATGCTATAATATTTTCATCATTAGGAATTAATATTTATTCTAAAAGTGACGGAAGTCATTCATCAGGTATGGATATTAATTGTTTATTAGGAAGAATTAGCAATAAATCCGCAAAATATTCCAATAATAAAAAAAGTATTGATATTAGTTCTTATAGATTAACTACGGTTTGTAGTGAAAAAAAATGTGGAACGCCAACAGAAATAATTGAAGAAATTAATAAACGAAAAAATTTTGACTATTATTCATTTATAGTAAGAGATGAAACAGATAAAGAAAATATTAGTTATGATTGGTTATTGATACCAAGTAATTACTTAATTTTAGACCCTTCTTCATATGCTTGGGAACCTACAATTGGAAAAAGAGGAAAAAATAAAGATGCACAAGTTGGATGGAATACAAATGAAATTAATGGGTGTAAAATGTCAATCACATTTAGTATGTCATCTCAATTATGGATACATATTGAGATGACAGAAGAAATAAAAAAGTTTATTGTAGCATCTGCTGTCGTAGAAAATAAACCAAAATACAATTATATTGATTTACTTGATAAATTAACTAATATTTAATTATTGTCAATATCATCTAATCTTTCATTTGCTGTATTAATATAATCACCATTAATTTCAAAACCAATAAAATTAACGTTATTTTTTTTTGCTGAAACACACTCAGAACCTGAACCAACAAAAGGAACTACTAATAATGTATTAGAAGTTTTATTTAAAGATGCTTTTATTAAAGTATCACATAAATTTAATGGTTTTTGGGTTGGATGATCAACTCGTTCTTTTTTTCCTGCTCCACCTGCTAATGCTGGAATTTTTATAACATCTCTTGGTAATGCTCCTCCTTCGTGAGCAGTATATGTTGTTTCTTTATCACCATTACTAAATCTACCTACTGTTGGTTTTCTAACTTTTCCTGCAGCATTTTTTAGAAATGTTTCTGTATAAGGTTCTCTAACGTCATCACGATTAAATATTGGTTTTTCTTTATAACAACATAAAATGCTTTCATGTGTTCTTTGCCAAAAATTTAGTGATGGGGTTACTTTATTAGTATAATGCCATACTAACCATCTCACACTACAAGTTATACGTGTTCTTATAAAAGCAAGAATTTCACTAAATCCGTATATATATAAAGTCCCTTGTGGTTTAAGTATTCTTAAACATTCAGCAATCCAATTATCACACCATAATAAATAATCATCCATCTTTTGTTTATCACTATTATTTCCAAAATCCTTTCCAATATTATATGGAGGGTCACAAATTATAATATCTACACTTTCACTTTTAATCTTTTTCATTCCAATAACACAATCTTCATTATATATTTTATTTATTTCTAAATCTTGTTGTGTTATATCTTCATTCTTAATTTCTTCTTCATCATCTTCAATTATTAGTTCAATCTTTTTTTTTTCAACAGGTTTATTTTCAAGTAAAGCAATTAATTCTTCTTTATTTTTTGATTTACATTTTTTAATTCCATTTTCTTCACACTTCAATAAAAGTTCAGTTTTTGATAATTTGGTTAAATCCATTTCAATATTACAGACTATATTATTCTTATCAGTCATATAATCTAATTCAATTTTTTTATTATCTAATAAAAAACTCATTTATATATTTGCTAAATATTTTATTTTTAAATTATTTAACAAATTAAATATTTATATGTTGACTATCATTAAATTTTAATTGATGTTTGTTTGTATTCAAATGTGTATCCATCATAGATTTTACAAATACACCAAAATCACAACATTCACAATAATATTTAAAATTTTCTTTTCGTTCTTCCTTTGTTGAATGATTGTTAAGAATATGATTTAAATAATTGTTCTTATTATAATTCTCAAAACCGCACTTATTACACTTATAAAGTGTTTTATCACATCTTTCTTTTCTTTTACCTGTTTTATGTAATGTAGTTTCTAAATGTTGTTTATAACAAGAAGCAATATCAGTTCTATAATTACACTTTTCACAATAAAATTTGCTTTCCATATTATTTTATATATAATTAATATTTAAATATATTTAGTAAAATCAAAATTATTCAATTTTTTAATTAAATATTATTTTCGTAAAAATATTTAAAAATAAAATATTTAGTAAATATATAAATGGGAAAAAAGAAAAAGGAAGTTTTCCAAGATTTTAGGAATACTGAAAAATCTGCCTATAAAACCCTAAAAATTCCTTTGAAAACGATTTTACTTAATCGTGATACAATGCAACCTGTTATAAATAACTTGGTTTTTGAAATGAATGATTTAGTGATACATACTTATCAATTTATTCGGCTATATGTTCTGTATTGTTATTCCAATAATAAACCCTTGCCTGAATTAAACGATACATTTATTTCTTATTGTATCAAGACATTAGGAACTCGTGATAATAGAGGTAAAAAATGCAAAGATACAGAACTTTTAGAAACATTAGAAGAATTTTACAAAACTGAATATCAACCCTTACTCAATCACGAAAAAACTAATTTGAAGAATACAACCTTTTTATTACCTTATTTAGCAACACAAATTCATACATCTTTATCTAATAATATTCAAGAGCATTTCATTCAACATTTATTACGATTTATCAATAAAACTACATCTGATATTACAGAAGATAAAACAATATTATTTCAATTCAAAAAGAACCTTATGGAATTAACAAATACAGATGAATTATTTAATAACTGGAAAGACACACATTTACAAAATATTATTCCTCAAAATGTAAAAAAATCGGTTTATTATGATGTTAAGGTTAGACCATTTGAATATTTGAAAGGGATGATATATATGAATGATGTATTGGAAAAACAAGAAAATAAATTATTCCAACCCTTACCATTACGAAATAATATTATACCAAAACACATCATTTTAGATACTGCTTGTATTATTAATTTATTTTGTCCTAACAAGGATAAAGAAGGTAATAAAATTAAGAAAGGAGAATTATTAAGTAATGTAAAAGATAATCAAAATGAAGTATGGAGTAATTTGTTAAATTTAAATCACAAAATATTCAAAAATAAATATTATCAATTTCATAACCAAATACAAACTGACGGAATAAGTTGTTGTTTATTATTTATTAGAAAAGATTTGAAAGATAAAAAATGGGGTGCAAAAGTTCCTGTATTGGAAGAACAAGATTTTTATAATATTGAGGATTTATCCAAAGAACAATTGGAAACACTAAAAGATAGAACTATTATTGGTTGCGACCCTGGAAAAAGAAGTTTGGTTTATATGATGGATAATAAAGGTAATAAACTACAATACACAGCACCACAAAGAAAACGAGAAAGTAAAGCAAAATGTAATCAACGAATTTTATTATATGAAAGAAAGAAAAATGGTATTATTGAAAAAGAAACACAATTATCCTTTCAAAATAGTAAATCAGTTGATTATGAAAAATTTAGAATGTATCTTGTTGAGAATAATAAATTAAACAAAGAAACAACTGATTTTTACAAAAGAGATACATGGAGAAAAATGAAATTTCGTCAATATAGTTATGGTAAAAAAAGTATTGACACATTCTTAAATAAAATAAAAGAAACATTTGGAGAAAATCTATTAATCGGTTATGGAAATTGGAGTAGAGATACTCAAATGAAATTTTTTATGCCTACAATGAATAAAGGATTAAGGAAACTAATACATAAAAAATATGATACAATAACCATAAATGAATGTAATACAAGTAAAAAATGTTGTGATTGTCATAAAGATTTAGACTATTACAAAGATAAAGAAAACAAAAAGGTATTTCGCCTATTGGTTTGTTCTAATTGCGTGAGTTGCGAAAACAAAAAAATCGTATTTAGAACAAGGGACGCAAATTCCTCAATAAATATTTTGAAATTAACGAAATGTTGGATAGAGAAACAAACAAGACCAACAGAATTTCAAAATCATATTTCGTCTTTCACTTCTTCGCCAACCAAAGAGAAGAAGAAAAAGTAAGACCATCAATATTGATTTTACATTTTTGTATTTTTTTAACGCAAAATCGGCGTTTTAAATGTCCAAAGGTGTAAAATGGAGTTTACAAATTCATTACGAAGTTAGAAAAATGAGTATATTGGGTTTATTATAAAGTATTATTTATGTATATAGTTCATATAAATAATGAATAATACAAATAATGAAATTAATAATACAAATAATGAAATTAATAATACAAATAATGAAATTAATAATACAAATAATGAAATTAATAATACAAAAAAAATAATTATTGAAGAGACCCCAAAAAATAAAAACATTAATAGTAGAAAGATAAATTGTGAAAAGGAAAGAAAAATGAAGGTTGAAACGAAAACATGGGGGTTAAATGAAGCACAATTATCTCGAGAAACTCAATTTAATATTTTACAAGATATACAAAATAAAGCATATGATAAAAATAAATATACATCATTAATAACATCACATATAAAAATGAAAATATGTAGTTATAGACAACAAGATATTTTAAAGAAAAAATTAAATGAAACTAGTTTAGTCAAGTTTGAAGAAGTAATTAATTTGTTAGTTGAATGCGAACTGAAATGTAAATATTGTTCTCAAGAAGTATATATATTATATGAAATAGTAAGAGAAATGAAACAATGGTCGCTTGACAGAATCAACAATGATATAGGACATAATAGTGGCAATTTATTAATTGCTTGTTTAGAATGTAATTTAAAACGAAGAAGAACTAACAAAGATGCCTTTATGTTTACTAAGAACATGGTAATTATAAAAGAAGGTCAAACAGTAAGTTTATAAATGAATTATTTAAAAAAATAGTATAGTAATGAATACTTGGAAATGGAGCATAGGCGAACCATATTATAAAAGTGCTAGACTTGAAAAAAAAGATGATACAAATACAAATACAAATACAAATACAAATACAAATACAAATACAAATACAAATACAAATACAAATACAAATACAGAACATAATTGTGAATATGATTCTCAAAAAAATGCAATAACTCAATCTTTAGCAGATGAACCATTTTTTAATCAAAATACAGATTTTTCACAAAATCAAATGTCGGGCGGAACACGGCGTGAAGTGATTGACACGAAAATGGCAGATCGCGAAATGATTTCACAGCGAGGAGTAAATCCATTTTTACAAACCAGTTACGTTAATGATATAGTAGCCCATAATATGTTTTTGAAACCAATTAATACAACCCAGGGAAGAGCTAAAGATAATGATACAGTATAATTATATCATATAATAGTTACAATTTATTATATAATAAACTAACAAAATATATCATCATTATTACATTTTAATTAATTAATTTATATACTTTTTACACACATAGTATGAAGCAATCTATTCGCTATATATGCCAAAAATGTATTAAATAATAACAACAATGCGTTTAAAACAAAAATTACATCAACTTTCTTAAAATGCATAATTATAAAGTATAATATAGAAATGGCACTGGAAACAAATATTACACCAAATATAATTGATAAGGCATAAAAGTAAACGCAATATTCTCTTGGCAGAGGACCAAAATATGTATCTATAAAAGAATGCATAATAATATTACTTGAGATATTAAAATTTATAAATTTAACATTAATATAAAAACTACTTAAACAAATTTCTTGAAAAAACAATAATGAACAAAACAAGTTATACAACACAAAATGATTTATTATTAAAGAATTTAATACATTTTTATACAACTGAAAAAAATGGTTGTTATGACCCTAATAACAATTTAGATAAAATGCTTAAAATAATTTCAGGCGACTCTAAAATATCTCTTCGCATCGTTGATTGGTTTGCTACTAATTATGCTAAAAAATATTATACATTATATGATATTGAACCAAGTTTGGAAAACAGTTGTAGGCGTTTTAAAGTTTATGATGATTATAAACTTAAATTAAAGGCTTATAGTAAAAAACGGTTTGATCCGTTTTGTCGTTGGGAACGCATTAGTATCCCTTATACCAATGGTAAATTTATTGAAACTACCATCGGCCAATTGAATTTTTTTAAGTGGGCTCTTGAAAATAAGGTAATTGAATATATTGAACAACACTATAATACTATTGAAACTGATATGAATAGTCGTAATAGCACCTCTAAAAGAAATGAGTTTGTTGACAATTCTAAGACCAGGAAAAAACGTGAAGAATTATCTATTTCGGCCACTAAGAGCATTAAAAAGGAAAAGGTCGAAATTATAGTTCAATTTAACTAAAACGAACAACCAACCAAAAATGTTTAAGATAACATTAATTATAACATTAATTATAACATTAATTATAATATTTATTATATTTATTTATTCTATAAATGAATACAATACAAAAACGTTTTTTATTATTTTTAATTGGTTGTATAGGTTTTAGATTTTTGTTAGTTTATATTGCAAAAAATATTGATATAACACACTTAAAATATATGGGATATTTAGAGGTGTTACCTGCTATTGGATTTTTTTATATTTATTTTACTGGAACTAGGACAACAGGACCTGAAGTTTTTGGAGACACCATATGGTGGAATGAATTAAGACCAATACACGGCTTATTATATTTATTATTTGCGTTTAATTCAATTAAGGGCAATAAGTCGGCTTGGATATATTTGTTAGTTGATGTTATTATTGGATTGCTGGGATTTTTATCATTTCATTTTTACAATGGAGATTTTACAAAAATATTATAAATTACTATAAGGTATTATATTATTTAAAAATTACTAACATAAATAAATATGGGTAATACACAATCTATGAAAAAAATAAATTATGAAGATATGCAAAATGTTATTAAAAATTCTGAAATATATTTAATAATTAATACATTGCCAACGTCCGAACAAAAGTGTCTAATTATTAATACAACTCTTGCTGAAGAAGAAGATATAATTATAAATAAATATATAAAGGAAAATAAAAGTTTAAGAATAATTATTTACGGAAAAAATTGTAATGATGATAGTATACAGAAAAAATATCAACAATTAATATCTTTAGGATTTTACAATATTTTTGTTTATACTGGCGGGATGTTTGAATGGTTATTAATGCAAGATATTTATGGTAACAAATTATTTCCTACAACTAAAAAAGAACTAGATATACTGAAGTATAAGCCAAGTCAATTATTAAATATTGCTTTACTTGAATACTAATAATAAATATTACTAATGATTATTTTATTATAATATAAATATATTTTATTATATAATAATAATGAGCCCAGCTAGTTTTTTATCGTTGTTTTTGTCGGCGTGTCTTTATTTTAGTTCCTTCATAAAAGGAGACACTGAATGCCCGGTCGTATCTTCTTTTGGTGATAGAAGAAAAGATAAGAGTTCATTGCGATTAGTACAATATAATGTAGAATGGTTATTTATTGATTATTTTGCTTCAATGGATTGCCCGGGTAACGGGTGCTCTTGGCATTCTGTTTTAGACGCCCAAACTCATTTGTCATATGTTGCAAATGTAATAAATGATTTACAACCAGATATTATTAACTTATGTGAGGTTGAAGGATGCGATGAATTAAATATATTGAAGGACCAATTAGACCCTGTATATAATCCATATTTAAAAAAAGGTACTGATACTGGAACCGGACAAAATGTTGGCATGTTAACACGTATTGACCCTCTTGTAAATTTATATCGCAGTGAAGAGAAAATTGCTTATCCAATTGTTGGAACCAAATGCGGACCAACCAGCGCTACAGGAAATACTGGAGTATCAAAACATTATATTACCGAATTTAATTTTGGAGGAATGAATATAGCTATGATAGGGGCGCATCTATTAGCAATACCAACTGAACCATCGAGATGTGTCCAACGAGAAGGACAGGCCCAAGTTCTGCAAAATATTGTTAGTTCATATATTCAAAGGGGATATGAAATTATTTTGCTTGGAGATATGAATGATTATGATGCTGAGGTTTTGGATATGAATTCAGACAAACCTGTGTCGCGTGTTCTGGATATTATGAAAGGTTTAGACGGACAAAAAAAAGGATTATATACATTAACCAATGTTGCTTATAGAGTTAGCCAACCAGACAGATATAGCGATTGGTGGGATTCAGATAACAACTGTAATACAAATTCTCAAATGGATTATTCAATGATCGACCATGTGTTAGTTACTTCTAAAATAGACAAACAAATTATTAACATATATTTTTATCATGGATACAAAGAATATTGCGGTAAATGGGATTCAGACCATTATCCAATAGTTATTGATTTTAAGTTTTAGTCTAGTTTATTTTAACATAGTTTTAAATTAAGTTTATACACGTTATAATTATGTATAAACTTAATCACATAATTGGTTTTGGTGTAATTGCATCTCATTGCTTGTATAATTACGGGTTAAATATTCCATTGATGTTGTTAATATTGGTTTAGGGATTGAATTATATATTTGAACGAAACTATTATAATCTAAACTATGTTTTTCATATTGTTTATAGTCTTGATGGCGGCGTTCAATAATATCATTATATTCTTCTAAATGTATGTAATATTCCTTTTTAATTTTTTCACATTTTTTATGGCATTTTTGTCGTTCTTTTAGCAGTTCATCGCACTCGTCTGTTCTTTTATTATATTCTTTTTGTTTTTCTTTACAACCGGGTTTTATATTACATGTTTTTATCATTACATAATTTTGATTTATCATATCAAAACAGTGCTTATCTTTGTTGTCATTATCGATAAGTATGTCTTCAAATTCTTTTGTTTTTTTGTTATAATGAGCTATTATTTTTTCATATTCCTTTGTTTTTTTGTTATATTGCTTAGTTATTTCTTTATATTCCTTAGTTTTTTTGTTATATTCTCTTTCATATTCTTTATATGTTTTATAAATTTCATTATAAGTGGTATCCATTTGTATTAATTATTTAAGTTATTAATTTAGTTATTATATTAAGTTATAATACGTGTTAAGTATTATCATGTTAAGTATTATAATTCAACTTCAATTTTTTATTAATTTTCCTTTTCGTGCATTTTTTGTTAATACAGTTTTTACAAAGTTTTGTAAAAAATTTAAATAACTTATTTGTTAGTAATAACAAAACAATAAATATAAAATCATTGTTGAATGTAACAATTTTTATTTTACAAATTAAAATCGCCCTCTTCTGATACTAAGTCTAATTTGTAAGTATTTTGTAGAGGCATTAGCTTATCAATAAGTTTTCGTTTTGTTAAACCGGATTTTTCTATTAACCTATTGTAATTTGACGACACCTGCTCTAAAAAGTCAATGCCGTTTATCTTTCTATTTTCTTTATGTAAACTTAACATCTTAAAAAGATTTATCCCCAATATATAATAATCTCTGGCTATGCTTTCCTCATTAACCATTGTATTTTCAATACCCAAATATAACTCTATTGATGTTATTATTGCACTTGTTAAACTTAATAAGCAAGTAGCTGCACTAATATATGATTGTTCTATATAAGGTTGTAACCCTACGCTTACCACACTATCACAT
>Ga0194044_10001190_pt1 | contig 13254 bp, 10 predicted proteins | sample JunL4417m_MetaG_FD_155460 | JGI IMG/M metagenome (GOLD analysis project Ga0194044, IMG submission 155460) | Anoxic zone freshwater microbial communities from boreal shield lake in IISD Experimental Lakes Area, Ontario, Canada - Jun2016-L442-17m | ecosystem: Environmental > Aquatic > Freshwater...
GGTCATAATGTCAGGGTTCTGGACCTATGCTTTAGAAGAAATATTTACAGTGAGCTTGAAAGAGCCATAGTTGCTTTTCGTCCAGAAGTTGTCGGAATTTCAATTCGCAATATTGATAATTGCAATATGCTGCATCCCCGCTCCTATCTTCCCGAGATTGTCGAGATAGTCAGACAAGTCAGAATGCTGACCGGTGTGTATTTAGTGTTGGGGGGGGCCGGTGCCAGCCTAAGTCCTAAAGGTGTCCTGGAATTATTGAATGCTGATTTTATTATCGTATCAGAGGGAGAAACCGCCTTTACTGAACTGCTTCACTGTCTTGAGACAGGGAAACCAACTGATAGTATTCCTGGGGTTGGTCTGGCCCTGAATGGCGAATTCCATTTGACGCAACCGACTTTGAGGGACTTCTCAAGAGGTTACGGTGATGTAGGCAAGTGGATAGATATGAAGCCGTACCAGAAGATGGGAAGCAGCTACAACATCCAAACGAGGAGAGGATGCAGACAACACTGTATATATTGTACCTATAACCAGGTACTCGAAGGGAATAGGCTGAGACTGAGATCTCCCGTGGATGTAGTGGATGAAATCGAAGAGGCATTTTTCAAATACAAACCTGAGTCATTCGAGTTTGTCGATTCCGTCTTTAACGATCCTGTTGATCACTGTACCGAAATCCTCGAGGAAATTGCAAGACGGCCATGGAAAGCTACTTTTACAGCAATGGGGGTAAGTCCTAAAGGTATCGACAAACGATTCTTGGAACTTATGAGACGGACTGGGTTCACGTCCTTCTGGATAACGCCTGAATCCGCATCAGAAACCATGATTATGAACTATCGGAAAGGCTTCAACGTTGACGACGTGATCAAAGCCGCCGAAGCGATGAGAAAGACCCGTTTCACCGTACTGTGGGATTTCCTGATAGGCGGCCCTGGTGAAAACAACCAAACTTTACAGGAAACGTTGGATTTCACCTCAAAGTATCTGACAAAGGAAACTCGCCCTCCTTATTACACCGTAAATTTCTTCTTAGGCGTGCGAGTTTATCCGAACACAAAGCTTTGGCATATTGCTCTGAGAGAAGGATTTATCACCCTTAACAGTGATCCTCTGGACCAGTTATGGTATTTGTCCTCAGAACTTGACCTGGATCTTGCCATAAGACAGATGATCGATGCAGCTATTTCATGCCCGGAGATTATCTCCGGCTTCGACGAGAAATATCTCCCACTATCGAGTGCAGCAGCATTGTTAGGAAAAATCCTTCACATTCCCAAGCTTTACTGGAGAGTCATGTACACAGGAAATAAAATTCTCCGTAAGACAGTCCTTCGCTTTACGTTCCGTCCTCCGGATGTTGTTGCCTTGATCCGTAATCAGTTGATGCGCCAAGGATACGTGGGGAGTTTTGGCAAGAAGGTTTCCTGATTTCTTCTGACTGGGTCGGGCTCAAAACCGTCTCAAGGGGTTTTGATGGCTTTGTCTATTTTTGAGGAGAGTGCTGCAAAACGGGCCTCCAAGTCGTTGATTCTGGCCTGAAGCGCAACGACTCCTGCTTGATCCTGGCTACTTTGAGCCTTTGTACCGGTCGTGCCTATAAACTTGTTCATCTCATTTAATTCTGTGCGTATGCCATCTAATTTCTTTATGGTTTCTTTGTTATATCCAAAAGAGGTCTGAGAAATATTGTCTATAGTGCGCTCAATGGCACTCCCCCTCTTCTGGATATCTGCCACCAATTCATTAGATTTTCGCTCCATCCGTTCTGTCGTAGATGCCATTCTCCGCGTGCTGTCGGCCATGACAGGCATGTTGGATGCCATTAAACCCGTGTAGTAGGTCATCTGCTCCATACTAGAACGCATTGTGTCGAGATTGTTCAAAACCCCGCAGCCGGTTGCTGCAAGCACACACGAGAAGATCAGAATGTTTTTCAGAATCACGGCCACCGTGTTACCTTACTTAATAGCCATTCACGACTATTTTCCAAGGGATCAAATTTGCCAAGGCAGCATTTCCCGGTCTTAGTTCTTCCACTTATAAGTGCCGAATTGTCCAGGGTCCATTATTTCATCAGGAATCTCAATACCAAATACAGCATGTTCCTGACGCACAAGGATTCGGACACCCTTACCCGGCATGGTTATTTCTTCCTCCCTCGGGAACTCCCTTCCTGATGCGGTCTTAAAGAATTCCACTACACGAAGCTCCCGGGTGACCTTGCCTTGGGCATCCACATTCTGCGACTTGGCTATGATAAAGTCTTTCTTTGATATCCAGAGCAGCCTATGAGCCTTCTCTTCAGCTCGGGATACTCGTATCACATAGCATTCGCGGTCCTGGTACTTCTGTTCCTCAACCAGAGTCAACCGCTCTCCGCCTTCAGGTGTAAACCCCTGCATGTCTTCCATAGTCAGGCCCGTTCCGCCGATATCTACCGAAGGATCATCCACAGCCAGCGGCAATGTATTGCCTGTAACAGGGAAAAACATGAACGCTTTAGGTTCCTTACCTAAATAAATCTGTAGAAGAAACCGCAATCCTTTGGATTCTTCAGGTTCATCAAACTCTATGAAAAAGCTGGTCAATTCCGGTCTGACTTTTCCCATTAGCCAGAGAGCATGGCTAGAAATGGTTTTCTTGCCCTTGAATGTCTTGGTAGAAAGGACTAAACGAAAATCTTCTGAAAAATTTTGCTTCGCTACCTGGTCCAGTATTTCCTGTGCGGTCATTGCATAGAGAGCTACTGGACTACTCAGCAGGACCAGTAACGATAATGCGGCACAAAAAAAATTACGGTTGTTGTTCATCATTTAAAATCCAATTAATGTAAGCAGATCTGATATTTGCATGCTACACATTAAAAAACCCTGATAACATTAGCAGATACTTGCACATTCATAATGCAAGATCCTTAATGATTTAATACCACAAAAACACTCCACTTGGCAAGTGATTTGTCCCCTCTCGCCGGTTAAGTAGAACCGACCTCGTTTGTACTATCAAGTTCCTGTCAAACCATAAATGTCTTCGGCAGCGGTTATCTGGGGGTTACGGTTGCGATGTAAGGTTTTACTGTCCGAAGCGGAGTATTTCCTATAGTGACCCTAGAAATAACCCTTTTAAGTTACTGTAGGAGACGTCAACGATGGCGGGTAATTCACGCTCCTCAATGATTGAACGGAAAACTTTCGTCGCGGGACGCCTTAATTAGTTTGGCATCAATAAATAATCTCTGATTTGACGCTTTCTTGCAAGACTGGTATAAACAAAGTTCTAAGTACAGATTGTGCGAGAAATGCCATGAAAACTCTAGCCACGACTGCCGCGATTCTGATACTTTCCTTGGGCCTGAGCGTCTGTGGACACGGCCAGTGGCCCCTCGGCCGCGAGGCGGCTCAGGCCACAAAGACCGGCGAACCGTCCCCAAACCTTATGATGAGCGGCCGCTATCAGGTTTTCGTGTCTCCCCACATCAAAGGTCATACCTTTATGATTGACACCGATACGGGGAAAGTGTGGATAATGAAGAAAGACAGCACTTCCGGAGAGTTTTCATTGCAAAGGATACCTGTGGACCACGTGGAAGGGCCTAAGGTGGACCGGACGTCCCCTTACAAGACCATTCCTTCGGAGAAGGAATAACCCCCAACCAGGGTTGAGTCTTTGGGCCTCGAATAGGTAAAGGAGAACACAACAGACATGAAAAAAGAGAGATATAGGGTTGCAGTTGTGGGAGCGACCGGAGCCGTGGGAAATATGATGATAAGCGTTCTGGAGCGTAGATCTTTCCCGGTAAGTGAGATTGTGCTGCTGGCATCAGGCCGGTCCGAAGGTAAAACGCTCAAGTTCAGAGGCGAGGATCATCCTGTGAGAGAATTGACCGACTCCTCGTTTGAAGGGGTGGACATCGGCTTATTCTCAGCCGGCGGATCTGTCAGCGGTCGATTTGCTCCTATCGCAGCTCAGTCCGGATGCGTCGTGATCGACAACACATCACATTTCAGAATGGACCCGGAAGTTCCATTGGTCGTCCCTGAAGTCAACCCCGATGCCATTGCGGGTTACTTTACAAAGAATATCATTGCGAACCCGAACTGCTCAACTATCCAGATGGTTGTAGTATTGAAGCCGATACATGATGAAGCAAAGATAAAGCGTGTCGTGGTTTCGACTTATCAATCCGTTTCCGGCACCGGGAAGGACGCACTGGAAGAGATGCTTATCCAGTCACGGGATATGTCCACATCGATAGAATGGACCAAGAATGATAGCCTGGCCCAACTTTGTCAAGGTTTAGAGCCTTTTAAAACAGTAGCTACCAAAATCTATCCCCACCGGATAGCCTTTGAGTGCATTCCTCATATCGATGTCTTCCTGGAAAATGGTTCTACCAAGGAAGAGATGAAAATGGTATGGGAGACCGGGAAGATACTGGATCCGTCCATACGTCTCACTGCGACTACCGTAAGAGTTCCAACTTTCTTAGGACACTCGGAGTCAATAAACGTTGAGACGGAGACAAAGATAACTCCCCAAAAGGCCCGTGAGTTGCTACGGGCCGCTCCGGGTGTAAAGGTACTGGACGATCCATCAAAAAACAAATATCCGCTTACTGCGCTTGCCGCTGGAGAGGATTACACCCTTGTAGGACGCATTCGTGAGGACGATTCCGTTGCCAATGGACTAAATTTGTGGGTTGTTTCGGACAATATACTCAAGGGCGCGGCATTGAACGCTGTTCAGATTGCGGAGATACTGATAGAGAGATACCTATAAACGGGTAGTTTACCAATCTTTAATTAGATAATTCCATGAAAAGAAAGGAGTGCGGATGAGCGGCATGCGTGAAGCAGTTATAGTCAGCGCCAACCGTACGCCGCTGGGATCATTCGGTGGTGGCCTCAGTGGTATCGGAGCTACAAAGCTCGGGGGCCTCGTTATTGAAGAGGCTGTTAGAAGGGCAGGCATTGAGAAAACTGATGTAGATGAAGTCATCATGGGCCTTGTTCTCCCTTGCGGTTATGGACAGAACCCGGCCCGTCAAGCTGCTTTGAAGGCGGGACTTCCCTTCGAGACCCAATGTTTTACGATAAACAAGGTATGCGGTTCGGGACTCAAGGCCGTAATGCTAGCTGCTCAGGCAATTCAACTCGGAGATGCCGATATCGTCATAGCGGGTGGGATGGAGAACATGAGCAATGCGCCTTATTATCTCGAAAAAGCCAGGTTTGGATATCGTATGGGAAATGGCGCCCTCGTGGATCACATGGTACATGACGGCCTCTGGGACATTGTGAATGACTTCCACATGGGCATAAGCAATGATCTGTGCAGTGTGAAATACAATGTGTCTCGAGAGGATCAGGACCGTTACGCTGCGCTTAGCTATCGGAGATCCATGGACTCAATTGAGGAAGGTCGCTTCAAAGAAGAGATTTTGCCGGTGGAGATCCCTCAAAAAAAAGGTGACCCAAAGATATTTCATACCGATGAGTGCCCCAAAGATACGTCGTATGATGCCTTGAGCAAGATGAAGCCGGCCTTCCAGAAAGACGGCTACGCCACGGCAGGTAATTCATCCATAATCTCCGACGGCGCCAGCGCGTTGTGTGTCATGGCTGAGGATATAGCAAAGGAGAGAGGGCTAGGAATTCTCGCCAGGATAGGCGCCCAGGCCAGTGCCGGTCTCGACATGAAATATGTTCTCATGGCCCCGATTTTCTCTATCCCAAAGGCGGCATCGAAAGAGGGAGTGGATTTCCGCTCCATAGACCTGATGGAAGTTAATGAGGCTTTTTCGGGGTCTACGGTGGGAGTGATAAATGAGTTGGGGCTGGACCTGGAGAAGTGTAACATAAACGGAGGCTCAGTTGCCCTTGGTCACCCCATCGGGGCAAGTGGCGCCCGCGTTCTTACCACGCTCATCTATGCTCTGAAAAACAGGGGGAAGAAGACCGGGATGGCGTCTTTGTGTCTAGGAGGTGGAGAGGCCGTGTCGCTGTACATCGACCGGTAGATGAGGACAGTGAATGCATCGAAGTCAGCCGGAGGGTAGTATGTTTATCGAACACAATCCACATTCATTCCTGACTGGTGATTACCCGTTCCTTCTCATGGTCCCGGTCGACGCTTCCGCGGGCAGGTTCGAGGCGGAAATTGTTTTTGAATTGCATCACGAAGGAGTCATAGGACTTCCTCACGGCGGGGTAGCAATGGGATTATGTTTGGACGCGTGGCGAAGATTCGGCCACCCTTTGTACCCCGTGGATGTGAGCTTCAAATTCGGTGGATCAGGAATCAGTATAGGGGAAAAAGTATCGTTCGCTGTTGAACGTGATCCTGCAGACAATGGAATGAACCTGGTTGCTCGAATAACCAAGACTGGAGATAAGAGACCTTACCTGAGAGCAGAAATCAGGCCGGCTGGAATTATTGCAGAGAAAGGACTGGTTCTCCCTCCTCCGGCAGGAGAACCGCGGAAACTCCCTTATTACAGAAATTGCTTTGTGTGCGGCCACCATCGTGCCGTTGTGGGGCTACAGCGTAGATTTCGCATTCATGCATACAACGGCTCTACCGTGATCACTACTCCTTGGGGCCCTGATACCGATGATGTGGACAGGGCACAACTATTTCTCATAGAAAAGAGAGAGTTGCATCCAGCGGTAATTATCTCAATTTTTGATGAGAACACGGGATGGGCTGGGTTCATGGCAACCAAGGGCGCCGGTCTGACAGTACGAATGGAGTTCACTCTTCTACGTCCGGTAGGGGATAGCGAAAAACTCCTTTTCGTGAGCCGACCCGCTGGAATAAAAGGAAACCCCCGCTCGCCGCGTTTTTTCATTGCGGAAGGAACCGTACTCTCCATGATTGATCCGGGAAATCCTGAACCGGTAGCTTACGGGAGAGGAGAATGGATTATTATGGATCAGTACACAGAACAGATCAAAAAGAATCTTCTTCCCGTAGACGATTGGGAGTGGATATTCTGGGACAAACAAGGCTAGTACTGATGTGAAAACCGGATTTTAGAGGTGAAACATTGATCGAAAGCGTAGTTGAAGGCATCAGGTGGATACCGGGACGGGACAAATTTCTCCCCGATTCTCATGTATACGTAATCGGCAAGCCCAGTTCGACCGATTTTACACTCGTTGACTGCGGACTCATGGAGATGGGCTCCTATAAACTAGAAGAACTCGATAATTTTGGAATAGCCCCTGAGCAGATCAAGCGCATCATAATGACTCACACCCACATGGATCATATCGGATGCCTGCCGGAATTATTGAGAGCCATTCCTGAAGCTGAGGTTTGGGTTCATGATGAGGAAGCATCATACCTCGAAAGGGGCGACGATAGGATCGTTTTTGGAAACAGCATGTTCGAGTCTGTTATCAGGTCCCAGTACACGATACCCGAAGGTTTTTTCAGGTTCAAGGTACATAGGAAGCTCTCTGGTGACGAGGTTCTGGACCTGGGGGGAATATCCATGAGGGTAATTCACCTGCCGGGGCACAGCGCCGGAAGCATCGGTCTGTTTAATGAAGAACATAAGTTGTTGATGTCTGGAGACACAATTTATGCCGATGGCGCCATTGGTCGCTACGACCTGTTTTCCGCAAATCCTTCCGATTTGAAGCGCTCCCTGGAACTCGTCGGCGATATGGGAATAGACATTCTGTTGCCCTGTCATAACAGGATTGTAAGGTGCGGTGCGGATCCCATGGTTAAAAACACGGTGGACCAATGGTCTCCGCTCCTGGGGGACTGATTCCAGGGTGCCTTGTTTTGAGCCGTTTGTTGAGTCTGACATTTACTGACCGGCAAAATGACATCGACTTTTCAGGCACTTTTCGATGAGCCGGAGAAAGAGGAATGAATCATGGGCCATACAGTTGCTGAGAAAATTATTGAGGCCCACCTGGTAAAAGGAAAGCTGGAATCCGGGTCTGAAATTGCTCTACGAATTGATCACACCCTGACTCAGGATGCCACTGGAACGATGGTTTTCCTGGAGTTCATGGCTATGGGAATCCCCCGCGTAAAAACTGAGGTTTCAGTGAGTTACGTGGACCATAATCTTATTCAGGCAGATTTCAAGAATGCCGATGATCACCGGTTCTTAAGGACCGTAGCCGCCAAATACGGGGTGATTTACAGCAGACCGGGCAACGGAATTTCTCACCAGGTACACTTGGAGCGTTTCAGTGTGCCGGGTAAGACCCTTCTTGGCTCCGACAGCCACACACCGACTAATGGTGGAAGCTCTATGCTTGCAATAGGTTCCGGTGGGTTGGACGTGGCAATGGCCATGGCAGGCCACCCATTTTATTTGATAATGCCGCAAATTGTAGGTGTCAGACTTACAGGAACCCTGGAGCCCTGGGTGTCGGGCAAGGATGTAATTTTAGAAATGCTCAGGCGTCTGACTGTGAAGGGCGGAGTTGGTAAGATTTTCGAATATTTCGGTCCCGGAGTACAAAGCCTTTCGACTACGGACAGGGCCACCATCGGAAATATGGGAGCCGAATTAGGTGCCACAACCAGCATATTTCCTTCCGATCACCGGACAAGGGAATTCCTGGAAAGCCAGGGCCGTTTGGATAGCTGGAAGGAAATTCTAGCCGACGACGATGCTCGATACAGTTCTACAATCGACATCGACCTGGCCGCACTTGAACCTCTGATCGCATGTCCAAGTTCACCGGACAATGTGAAAAAGGTGTCCGAGGTAGAAGGAATAAGTGTGTCTCAGGTAATCATCGGGTCTTCGGTAAACTCGTCTTTTCGCGATCTCATGATAACTGCAAAAGCTGTAGAAGGACGCCATTGTCACCCTGACGTGAGTTTTGAGATAAATCCCGGCAGCAGTCAAGCATTGCTGAACGTCGCGCAAGCCGGTGGGGTGTCGAATCTTATCTTGAGCGGAGCGCGCATCCATCAATCCGGATGTCTCGGTTGTATAGGCATGAGCCAGGCCCCTGCTACCGGGACGGTTTCTCTAAGGACTTTCCCAAGAAACTTCCCTGGTCGGAGCGGAACCTTTCCCGACAATGTGTACCTTTGCTCACCGGAGACGGCTGTGGCATCCGCCATTTTCGGGAAAATTTCAGACCCAAGAAAGCTGGGGGTTTATCCTAAAGTTTCGAACCCAGCTAAGTACCTGATCAATGACGAGAACTTCTTGTTTCCAGAGAAAGATTCGTCAGAAGTTCAGGTCGTGACGGGACCGAACATAAAACCATTTCCGAAAATGGGACCCCTGGAAGATTCTCTCGAAGGGGTAATCTTGCTTAAACTAGGTGACAACATCACCACAGACGATATCATGCCGGCTGGAAGCAAGATTCTGCCTTTTAGGAGCAACATTGAGGCGCTCAGTGAGTTCGTCTTCAGCAATATAGATACCGGCTTCCACTTAAAGGCTCGGAGCAACCGGGGTGGGTTTATTGTGGGGGGAGAAAATTATGGACAAGGCTCTTCCAGGGAGCATGCAGCCATTGTGCCGCGTTTTTTGGGCATATCAGCAAAAATTGCCAAAAACTTCGCGAGAATTCACAAGGCAAACCTTATAAACTTTGGAATATTGCCAATCACTTTCGTAAATCCCAGCGACTACGATACCGTGCTCCAGGGTGATACATTGATGCTTAGGGGGCTAAGAAATGCCCTTGAACATTCACCTAGCGAATTTATCGCCGAAGTTCTTCCATCTGGAAAGAAAATTCCCCTCAGGATCGACGTGACGGATAGAGAGAGAAAAATTCTTCTTGCCGGCGGGCTCATCAATCTGGCAACCCAATGATGACCACCCCACTACAGACGCGACCGACCATCTCATAAAGGCCTCTTCGCCTTGCATGAAGAGTGGGGTATCAGGATGGTGAACGGGTTGGTCCCTTCTCAATCTTCAGGCGAACAAATATTTCATCCGGTTCCTGGTCTTTGAGTGGAGCCAAGTTGCGGCCGTGATGGAGTAGAATCTTATCCGATTCTATCTCGCTGACTAAAAGATTCGACACTGCTCCGGCTTCCCAGAATAATGTCAGGTTGGGGGGGGCATACGAGAAACCTCCCTGCCCCGCAGGAATCCAGCCTTGTGCCTGATCCCATCGATATTCGGCCCTGAAAGTCCCTCCAGGCTGAAGGACGAGTTTCATGAAGCGCTCGGTTACGGGAGATTCTTCTCCTTGTGCAATCCTCGCTTTAAGGGACCATGTTCCGGCCAGTCTCATCGCATGTTCGGTTTTTTCACTCTTGTAAGTCTGGCCCCCACAAGAAAATTGCAGAACCAGAAGAAAATTGAAGAGAAAGCCCCAGATGATCCAAGAACAAACGTTTCGGGAAGTCGGCTTCATATTTTTTAACATTTGCATCGGCCACAAAAAAACGAGGCGATCCACCTAGGGCTGATCGCCTCGTCTACTACCTTTTATGAATTAAGACCGCGGATATAGGTTATTAGAACCAACCGCTGGAAGAACTGCTCGCAGGCCAGTAACCGCTGCTGGACGAGCTTGCCGGCCAATATCCACTGCTGCTGCTCGATGCAGGAACACAGCAATACGCATATCCACTGCTGCTGCTGCTGCTCGATGCAGGAACACAGCAATACGCATATCCACTGCTGCTGCTGCTGCTCGATGCAGGAACACAAGATTTAACCGCAACTCCGCTGCTCGATGAACTGGCAGGCCAATAGCCACTGCTCGAAGAGCTTCCGAACCAACCACTAGATGAACCGCTGCTGGATGCCCAGCCGCCCCACGATGCATAAGGCGCCCATGCAAAACCGCCCCTGCCCATTGCAAAGGATGCGAGCATCATAACCATACCGACAACTAATAGCGTCAATGCAAATCTTCTCATTGAACTCCTTACCTCCTCATGGAATAAATAGCGTTTTCTGTTCTCCAAATCGAAAACAGTTATACCCGCTTTAATGTTACGCAGATTGTTCTCATCGCTATCACGACTGGAATCAGTTGTCAATGTTTTTCTACAAGGACAGCCGTTCTGTATTTGTCAAGCCTTTCGACACTGCCCAAAAATGGCCTTGACTCATCCCTGTGCTCTGGTAGGATTCCCTTGTATTCGCATTTTTGTCAAGGATTTTTTGAAAATGAGACTTAGCCCCAATCCGCTACTGAAATTTGCTCTGAGAGCCGGTTTTATCTTTGACGCTACCCGATTCAGCCGCGTAACGTCAAATAAAAAATCACTGCTTACGATTTGTTATGTAACAATTATTATAATCGGCATTTTGGAAATCACTGCATTTACTGAAATTACAAGTAAATATCAACTAATGATTGCAGATCTTGATCCCGGCACTCCTCAGTCCGTGACTTCCCTTGGTCCTCCATCACTCGCCGGCGACAATTCTGTTTTCCAGTTGAACTCATTGAGATTCTTAGCAGATGCAAGTGAAATTCTTCCTCAGGAACCGGTCCGACAGTCCGAGTCCGTGACTTGCTCTGAAAAAATACGGAGTGCTGCTGAGGTAGCTGCACGAGGCGACAGTACCCGTGCCGCGGAAATCGTACGGCAAGCCATTCGGGAATGCGAAGCCGGTGATGAAAACGTACGGGAGTGTTCGCACTGCCTAAAAGCTTGGCAGGGACTCAAGGCACTCCTGGATAATGTGCCTCCAAAAATAGTCGTCACCAACTCGCTTGGCATGAAAATGGTTCGCATCCCAGCAGGTGATTACATGATGGGGAGCCTGAAACAGGAAATGGACTGGGTACGGCTCACTTTTAAGAAAACATGGAGAGAAGGCCACAAACAGTGGTTTGAGGATGAGCTACCGGTGCACCCTGTCCGTATAACGCGCCCATTCTACATGGGTGAGACGGAAGTAACCGTGGGGCAGTTTCGGCAATTCGTTCAGGACACCCAGTTCAAGACCGACGCGGAAAAGGGCGATGGAGGAATGATATGGAGCAACAAGGAGGCGCGATGGGTTCCGCAGAAGGGCATGAAATGGGGTTCGGTCCCATGGAAGATCGCAGACGACCAGCCGGTTGTCTTTGTCTCGTGGAATGATGCCAAGGCGTTTTGCAAATGGCTCAGTCAGAAAGAAAAAAGAACCTACCGCCTGCCTACGGAGGCTGAATGGGAGATGGCTTGCCGCGGCGGAGCCGCCTGGGCGAGGTATCCATGGGGAAACCGCCTCCCTGGGGATCGTGACATCAATTTCGGTGACGGCAATCCTAAACTCCCCGAGAGTCTCACGACCGTAGATGACGCGTACGAATTCGTAGCGCCCGTTGGAAGCTATCCCCCAAACGCGTACGGCCTCCATGATATGGCGGGCAACGTCATGGAATGGGTAGAAGACCGATATGACAGAAATTACTACGAAGGATCGCCGTTAGAAGACCCAAAGGGGCCGAACACTGGAAATTCCAGGGTAAATAAGGGCGGCAATTGGTTTGCAAGCCCGTGTGACGCTAGATGCGCGTTCCGCGGATTCTCCGGTCCGGAAATGAGTTTTTGGAATTTGGGATTTCGCGTCGTCATGGAAGAGAAGGAAGATGAGACCGCTTCATCGGCCTCAAAAACTGCACGAGGTGACGGTGGTGTAACAAAGGCCCCGTCTGCAGGTACAGCCTTTCCTCCCACCGAAGAGGATGGAATACGCCTGTTCCGCCAGGCAATGTTTGCAGCACAGCAGCAGCAGTGGGATTCTGCGACGGAGGACTTGGAGAAAGCTTTAAAAATCTATGAGCAAAGGGAAGATCCTATGTGGGTAGCCCGCGTCAAGGCAACTCTTGCAGGCGTCTACGCGGAACAGAACCGTACCTACAAGAGTAAGGAACTCTACACCCAATCTCTTGCAGAATTTAGGAAAATCGGTGATACGCAGAGTGCAAAGCTCATACTGGGTCGGCTGGAGGAACTCGAAACCTCGCCTGGCGTCAAGGTGGTCGAGATCCAGAAAGGAGGCATTGCAGATAAGGCAGGCATCGTTACCGGGGATGTCATTATCGAATATGCTGGAGAAACTGGGTTTAGGGTGAGTGGCTTTAAGAAACTTGTTGAAGATTTCTCTCGAGCCGGACAGGTCACCCTCAGCGTACTCAACAACGGTGAGATAACCACTTCCGTGGTTTCTAGCGGGCCCTTGGGGGTAGCACTGGAGGATATCAAGAGACCGCCTCGGCCAAGGAGACCCCCTGAACAGGACGGTAGTCGGGAAAGAAGGCCTCCCAGACAGAGACGAGACAGGCGATG
>Ga0194044_10001192_pt1 | contig 13253 bp, 6 predicted proteins | sample JunL4417m_MetaG_FD_155460 | JGI IMG/M metagenome (GOLD analysis project Ga0194044, IMG submission 155460) | Anoxic zone freshwater microbial communities from boreal shield lake in IISD Experimental Lakes Area, Ontario, Canada - Jun2016-L442-17m | ecosystem: Environmental > Aquatic > Freshwater >...
TCTTAAAATCTGATCTGCCCGCCAAAACAGGAGGAGGAATTACAAGATTAAGTGGGGGGTCGTGAAGCACTCAGGCATAAACGCACCAGATCATCTATCACTGCTGCACCCATGCAGATGACGGTATCAGCTCCACCCCAATAGATCTTCACAGTGCCGTCGTCTTCTGGGATTGCACCGCAGGTGAAGACCACGTTGTGGACATAACCCGTCACCTCCCATGGATCCTCGGGTTGAAGAATCCACTCGTCAGCAACGCCCAGAATCTTTGCCGGATCTTCAAGATCGTGCAGAGCTACGCCCAGCCGATAAACTGCTCCATCCATGGTCTGGAAGACTCCGTGATAGATATGAAGCCAGCCTTGGGATGTCCGAAAAGGCGTCGCTCCTGGGCCGATTTTCATCTGATCCCAATGGTAAGGCGCCGGCTTCATGATCACTCGAGAATCACCCCAGTGAACAAGGTCAGGGGAGAATGAAATCCAGATAGACCACGGAGCTATTTCCGTATGCGGACGGTCAAGACGAGCAAATCGCCCTTGAAACTTGTCGGGAAAGAGTACCACATTGCGACAATCGGCTTGAGTGATCAGGGCTACTCGTTCAACGGACCTAAAATCAAGAGTTTTGGCAAGACCTATTCTTACACCATGCCTGGAATAAGCGCTGTAAGTGATGAGAAAATCATTGTCAATTTGACATATACGAGGATCTTCAATTCCGAATTCCTCATACTCTGCGAAAACACCTTCTCTCGCAGGTACCATAAAGGGTTCGGGGTCAACAATGAAATTACAGCCGTCTTTGCTCCTCGCCAATCCCAGTATGGACCGGCCATTTCTGAGATGCGAACGGAAAACCATTACGTATTCGCCCCGAGTTTTGACTGCCGCCGCATTGTGAACTGTCGCAACTGCGTATGGTACATGATCCTTCGTGAGGATCGGATTCCCTTCGAAGCGACGCACTATGAAGTCCTTGGAATATATGGTCATTGACTACACCCGGCCGAAGTCGTCTTCAAAACGTTCTATGTCATCTTCGCCAAAGTAATCACCCGTTTGCACTTCCACGAAAACCACCTCACCGGGACCAGGGTTGAAGATGCGGTGTTTCGCTTTCTTGGGAATCTGTATAGAATCGACTGGATTTAACTGGACCTGTTCGCTGTCCCGTGTAACGACAGGGTGGCCGCTTACAATTGTCCAATTCTCGCTGCGGCGCTGATGGCGCTGCAAACTCAGTCTCTTTCCCGGGTAGACGACAATACGTTTAACCTTGTGATCTGGAAAGTCGGAGAGAACTTCATAGTATCCCCATGGACGGCGATCTTCTGTTTTTGTTTCTTCCACGATCCGATTGTACACTTTCAAATAATCGTCAACCATGCGATCTCTCGAGAATCGTTTTTTCGCGACTTCTCGGCAATCAGGACGAGATATGGTATGGATCGTCTTCACTGCATCGACCGCCTCGGACAAGCTCGATACAAGGAAACCATTAACACCATGCGTTATGATTTCCGGCATGGAACCCCGTGAGAACGCTATTACCGGGGTGCCGCAGGCATTGGCCTCAACAACGGACAAACCGAAAGGCTCATTAAAGCTAATTGGATGTAAAAGGCACGCTGCCCCGCCAAGAAGGGTGTCCCGACGGTCTGGGCCTACGCTTCCTACATATTTTATCTGACTGCCATGCAGGTGCGGCTTAACCTCGGTTTCAAAATAGTGCTGGTCCTGAATTATTCCCGCGATCAACAAATCCCTGTTCGCCAGTCGAGCTATCTGAATGGCTTCTCGAGCACCTTTGTCAGGATGAATTCGGCCAAAGAATAAAAGGTATTCTCCACCGGACGGGTTGAAAGTGAAAGCTTCCACGTCTATCCCGTGGTGAATGGTTGCACTATAGGTAAGTTCGGGTGACCGATCGGCATCGCTGATTGACACATAATAACTTTTTTTGTTGTATTTCTTGTAAACAGGCAGAATCTTTTCAGAGGAGAAGCCATGGATCGTGGTGAGAACCGGCCTTTTCACAAGACCGGAGTATGTGAGAGGCAGGAAATCAAAATGATTGTGGATCAAGTCAAAATCTTGAACTCTCTCGAAAACCTCGCTGATATGAAGAGATTCCCAGACCTTGGGAATCAGACTCTTGTCTTCCTCGTAAGGCCTTGGAACAATAGCGTGAATTCTCCCTGCTGTTTCCGAATCTGCCGTAGCAAAAAGTGTGACGTCAATGCCTCTTGCAACAAGACCTTCTGTGAGAAGAGAGACAACCCGTTCCCATGGTCCGTAGTGTCGAGGGGGAGTTCGCCACGCTATCGGGGCCAACATAGCAATACGCATACCCAAAACCTCTGTACGTAAGGCGTTTCGTCATTATGTTACCGTTTGCTTTATCGAAAGCAAAAAACAAACGTTTCTCATACACATTAGCATACTCGTTCTCAAGCAGTACACTATTTGCCTGGAAGTCCCGGGATGTCAAGACCCTGCCTGGGCTGACCGTGCCGACCCTCCTTCGTGAACCGCTCAGGCATTGAGTCATTGTCTCCTCAAGGCTTCTCTGAGCCGGGTGCCGCGATTTTGTGTCAGGGAACGGAAGAATGATTTCGAACAGATAGGGCTGTAAAGGATCTGGCTTCTGGTTCTCGGATGGGGGTACATGGCAATTGCGAAACGATGTATCCACGGGGAGGACCGGATATGGACCGATGCATACCCGACTTGGGCTCGATGGTCAATGGGTCCTCCTACAGCATACGTTGCTTTACCGAGCACGCCTCGCCGCCGTACCATACGAAAATAATAATTTGCAGGTCTTCTCGTCAAGCTACCGTATGATTTTCCCACGGGCGAGGGAAGCGAGAATTCCAACTGCACACGTACACCCGAAAACACCAAACGATGCGTTGATACAATTCAAGAAAACCGGGTGCAGTTCCGGGCTTATGGTCATTGGACCTATGTATAACGCAAACATCACCGATGCTATCCCCATGCTGAGCATCTGCCCGAGCAGCCTCATTGATCCGACCACCCCCCCTGCGAGGCCATAGGAAGAGCGCTCAACCGAGTTCATGATCGCGTTCATGTTCGGAGACGAAAACAAGGCGAATCCCAGCCCGAGGAGTATTAGATTGAGCACCACGCTCATGATACTGGAATGTTCGCCCAGGAAAGTCATGAAACCCAAACCCAGTGCCGTCATCGCCATGCCTGAGGAAGCTACTTTTTGAGGTTCAATCCGGTCGGAGAGCCTTCCAGCAAGAGGCGAGAACAGCGCCATCGTAATGGGCTGCGCCATGAGAACTAGACCTGCATGCGTGGGGTCCAAATTCTTGATGTATTGCAGGTACAGGCTCAAGAGAAAAGTCACGGCAAACGTGGCACTGTAGTTTATCAGAGCAGCCGCACTTGAGAAGGCAAAGGCTCTGTTGCTCCTGAAAAGTTCCAAGTTTATCACCGGGGACGGAACCTTCAGTTGCCATCCGACAAAAAATATGAACAGAATCGTTCCTGCCAGTATTGCTACGATACCGCGGGCCGAAGGTACGGCCGACAGCCCCAGCATCAAAACCATTATTGACACTGCATAGAGCACCGACCCTGTGATGTCGAACCTCTCACTTGGGGGTCGACGCCATGCCCAGGTCAGTTTCGCCAGCGACACATAGATGGTCAGAATTCCAAGAGGGATGGTGGCGGCGAAAACTCCGCGCCACGAGAAATACTGGGTCAAAATACCGCCAATGAGGGGGCCCACCGACAGCCCTATATAGACCGCGGTTACGTTTATGCCGATGGCTTTTCCTCGCTCACCTGGAGGAAATGCAGTTGCCAGCATGGCCATACCGGTGCCGAAGATCATGGCCGTACCAATTCCCTGAACGACACGTGCGGCAAGTAGCATTGCAAGATTCAAAGCAGCCGCAGAAAGGCAGGAGGCGAAAGTGAAGATTGATATGCCGTAAACAAAGATCTTCCTGCGGCCCAGAATGTCGGCCAGTTTCCCAAGAGGAACGAGAAACATCGAGGTTGATAACAGGTAAGATGTGGGAATCCAGGTCAGCAGGATAGCATCAACCCCAAAGTCTTTCTGAATAGCCGGCAAGGCAACATTAATGGACGAGGCCATGAGCGGCGTCAGGAAACCGCTCAGAGTCGCCACGAATAGAACCGATTTCTTGGTGGTCTCATCCGCCATTAGGAAACTTCATACCAGAACTCTGTGAAGGGCTTGACCAGGAGAGCATGGCGAAGCGTCGCCGCGCGTCAATGTTCCTGACAACAAGGAATGTTCGTATGAGCCTACTCATCCTGTTTTCGTTCAGCCATGGCTTTCTCAGTTTCCGAGCGCCAGAAAGCGTTCCCCATCTCAACATACGTCTCTTTGGGTACAAGCTCACTGCTCACAGCATCCATTGTTGATTGGGACAGTTTGCCTGTTCGGACCACTTCGTCACCAGCCTTCTCTACAGCGTCCAGAACTTTTTTGATAGCCTCGGGAGCGACTTGGGGGAAACTCAACAGGGGGCCGTGAGGTCTCAAGAGGTGGCCGAGATATTCGCTGCCCCCGTTCAAACACATTTGCCTGCAGTGCATCACGAGCGCATCAAAGTTGTCGAGTTCGTGAAACCCACAGTTGCTCATGAGCACAAACTTTTGTACACGATCCCCCGAAGGTTGATGGCGGCAGTGCCCATTGATCAGAACAAATTCCGGACTGCTCATGGGGAGCAGTCTGTCAATAAACGTTTTGGTTTGGGCCGTCATTCCGAATACGTAAAGCGGAGTTGCCAGCACAAGAGTGTCCGCCCACCGGCATTTCTCTATGATCTCCGACTGGTCATCGTTCATGATGCACTTACCAGGGGTCTTAATCCAGCAGGTCAGGCATCCAAGGCACGGCTTTATCTTTTTCTTGTTCAGAAAGACCTCTTCGACGGCTGCGTCAGCTTTTGTGGCTCCCCTGACAAAAGCCTCTTGCAGAATGTAAGTATTACCTTTCTGCCCGAGAGGGCTGCCGTTCACGACCAAAATATTCATGAATCATTACTCCTTTGAACGAAACGGGGTCAGGTCTTGAGATATTAGTTCATGTCTCTCTCCTTGAGACCACTTTGCTCACGGTAGCACAGTCGTATAGTGGATTCCCAGGGGTTCTCCGATCTATTTGAGGGCGTATTCGTATTTCGTATGAGCGACGTAGATGGATTGGTCTCTGAAGCTCTGAATCATCATCAGGGCACAGCTTGTCCGGACTCCGGTTCAGACAACACCATCAGACATCACGGTAAATCGGAAACATCGGTGTAACTATTTGATATCATGAATTGGCAGTTCTCAAGTAAAAGTGTGCACGCCAGGTTTTCGCTGGTGTTAACATAGCGATATTATAGGAGGCGGCTTAGTATATTATTACCTTGACTTTGAAAACGTCATAAGTACCATCGGGGGTATGCGGCAGACCAATTCGGAAAGGAAAGGGCCTTTTCTCGTCATCGAACAACTCGATGAACGTAGGCGATTGTTCAAGACCGTTTTCATAGACTATATCCCAGTTGTCCGTTTTGACGTACACCAGATCAAGGAACGCAGATTGGCCGCTGTGGAACTGGTTGAAAGATGCGTCTGTGATCGTAAGACCGCAGGACGTCTCTGTGGCTTTCATCGCAATACTGTCGTGAGGCTGGTTCGCATCAAGAGACTGCTTGGATTGGATGCCATTGTCAATGACGCACGAGGGCTCAAGGCTCCATACAAATATGCTGACGAAATCCGTTCCCATATCAAGAGATTGCTCCACAACAGTGCGGGCTGGACGGATCAAGCTGTTGCAGAGGAGGCCGCAAAGAATCTCGGATTGAATATCTCCCGGAGTTCCGTGGCGCGGATACGCACAGCAAACCAGGTCAATGGAGTAGGGACAAAATCACTGGGCAGGAAAGACCTCATGGAAATGGCCAAGGTGGCCGATACCATAGATCGGGAAGATTTCGACGCACAGCAGTTGAGCTTTATATTTGAGCAGGATCAGCAGCTTAAGGAAAAAAGCGAGGAGGTTAGTCATGAATCCCCTCCAACGGCTGAAACTCAAAGCCTACGAGCCCTTATTAAGAGGCTTCAAGTAGGTCAACGATGCGTTTTTACCGGTGGATTGATGCATCACCTTTTTCTGGAGGAAATTGGGTTCAAGGATCTCGTGGACTGTTTTCCATCTACTCCTGGATCAACCTACCAGACTCGGGACATACTGATGACCCTGTTTCATAGCGTCAATCAAGGTATTCGATCCATTGAGGCCCTCAAGCTCGTCAACGCAGACGAACTGGGCGTGCTTATGGGTTGCAGTCGAGCCCCGGATAAAGAAACCGTAAGAGACCATCTAACCCTGATGGCCAATCATTACCTCAGTGACACGCTTATTGACAGATTTGCCAGGCGCCTTCTTGAGCAGTCTCGGATCGACCGAGAAGTTTTCTTTATTGACGGCCACTTCTTGCCCTACTATGGCCTGAACGTTATTGCCAAAGGGTACTATACGGTCCGACGCTTGGCTATGAGAGGCAACGAACTCTATGCGGTATCGGATCTTCAAGGCAGGCCGCTTTTCTTTATTACCGAATCCAATGAGATCGATTTCCGACCGATTATCTCTCGATGCGCGACCATGCTCGGGAATTGGGGTATTGCACGACCCTTGTTGGTGTTTGATCGGGGCGGTTATGGCATCCATTTCTTTCACGAGTTGAGTTGTCAGTCGGACTTTGTGACTTGGGCCAAGTATGTGACTGAGGCATCTCTTGAGCGGATTGCTGAAGACTCTTTTTGTACGGGACTGATCTGTAATGGTGACAAATACCTCGTGGCTGAACAGCGCCGCACGGTCAGTGAGTCCGTACAAACAGCCCAACGGGACAAGCGAGACAAGCCAACCTCCATAGAGCTACGATTGGTAGTGCTCAAAGATGTGGACACAGGTAAACGGCTCGGGATCTACACAAGCGATTTCACCAGGCCCGCATATAGCATTGGCTATTACATGCTTCAACGCTGGGGCGACTCTGAGAATTTCTTCAAGGAGATGATGGCCCGATTTAACCTGAACTATCATCCTGGGTATGACATTGAGGAACTTGAGAAACAGCCCCTGGTTGAAAATCCTGATATCTTCCTGATAAAAAAGGCGATCAAGACCCTTAAACAGGAGTTGCAAGAACATCAAACCGCGGTACTTGTAGTCGAAGCCAAATTACATCAGCGTCAGGACAGGCGTCTTGAGAAAAAACTATCCGATCTGCGCACTGCAATAGACCAAAGTCAGACCGACATTGTCAAATTTGAACAGAAAATGACAACTCTTCCGGACAAGATCCCTATCGTGGAGCTTCTCAAGGGAAAGCCTATGAGTCGCTGCGACCTGGAAAAGAAAAAGCTCTACGACCTCATGCAGTTCATGGCGTTTCATTCACGGGAAGCCCTCGTGGACATTTTCCGAACCTGCTATGATGATCATCGAGACGTCAAGCAAGTCCTGGACATGATTACCACTCGATCCGGATATGTTAAACTCGTCGGCGAAACGCTGATTGTGATCCTGGACTGGATACAAAACAGAAAACATCGAGAAGCAACTCAACGTTTGTGCCATCTCCTGAATCAAAAAGGCGTCAGGTTGATCGGTCATTTAAACGTCAAACTATTTTTCCATGTGTCTGACGTCCCACAATATAGACCCCAACAGGCCCATGCGGGGTGAACTTATTTTCTTGAGAAAAAACGCGATTTACCGTGATGTCTGTGTTTATAGCTACTGGACAGTTGTTGTGTTACGTGCTAGCTTCGCCAAGCTGGAAATGTGGAAAGGAGACCTCCGTTGACCCCGCCATCCAAACCAAGTGGAGGCACGAACAATCCTTTTCGGGAAATGTACAGTCGTACGCAACCGATAAGGAGAAGGGGATCTTTTCTTGGGGGAATCGCACGGCTCGTCCTTCTTGTGCTCATTGGGGTCGTATTTGGAATCGTAGGAATGGCTGTTCAGGGCTATTTTTATTTTACCCAGACCCTTCCCAGCATAGTGAAACTGAACAACTATTCTCCTCCACTGGTTACCAGGATATACGCGGACCGTGGGGAACTGGTCGGCGAATTTGCTTATCAGAGACGATTCATCGTGCCGATAGAGCAAATACCTAAGCCGCTTCAGGATGCGTTTGTGGCAGCCGAGGACAAGAATTTCTGGCGACATAGTGGTGTTGACAAAGAGGCTATACTGAGAGCCGTTAAGAAGAATGTGATTTCCGGATCACTCAAAGAAGGAGCCAGTACCATAACGCAACAGGTCGCCAAGACTTTCTTGCTCACTCCGGAGAGAAAATTTACTCGAAAAATTAAGGAGGCGATTCTTTCCTCAAGGATAGAGGCATCGCTTTCGAAAGAGAAAATACTCTACCTGTATCTCAATCAGATTTACCTTGGCAGTTCTGCCTACGGGGTTCAAGCTGCGGCAGAGACTTATTTCGGCAAACATGTTAAGGACTTGACCATAGCTGAATGCGCAATGATGGCAGGTTTGGCCAAGGCCCCGTCAATGAACTCGCCTCGCAGGAATCTAAAGAAATCGGTCGAGCGAAGGAGTTACGTTCTGAAAAGGATGTTGGAAGACGGGTTCATCAGTCCGGAACAATACGAAGAAGCGAACGTTGAAGAGCCAAAGTTAGCATCCGCTACCAATCCATACGCCAAGATCGCGCCTGACTTCGTCGAGCACGTTAGAAGATACGTTGAAAACAAGTATGGAGCAGATGCTTTGTACAAAGACGGCCTTCAGGTATATACCACTGTGGATCTGGATTTGACGAAGTCAGCGAGAGATTCCATTGAGGCTGGGCTACGAGAGCTTGACAAACGCCAGGGATTCCGAGGTCCGGTCAAGACATTGAGCGCCAAGGGCGTAATGGAATTTCTTGAAGAGAAAACCAGCACGATGGAGCAACCTCTTCGTTTTGGGGAGATCACGGATGGGGTGATCACCCACATCGATAATGAGAACGTATACGTGCGAATGGGAAGCTACATCAAGGACGGCGCAAAGCGAGAATACGTGGGACAGATAAAGATAGATCCCAACCCGAAGTGGTGGGTTAGGACTCCTTTTATCAGACCCGAGATGCGTACCCGTAATTTTGCACAGGGGGATCTTCCTTTCCAGGTAGGAGATCTCATCCTTGTCCGTCTTCCGGACCCAAACGTCAGGAGGCGGGAACTCTATCTCAAGAAGTATGGTCAGTCAGATGCCGAGATGCGGAATTACAAGTCATACACTGAGGACATGGTAGCCTACTTTCCTCTGGAACCTGAGCAAGAGCCGATTGTGCAGTCGGCCCTGATGATGAGAGAAAACAGGTCGGGATATACCAAGGTGATTTTGGGAGGCTACAGCTATTCCGAATCCAAGTACAATAGGGCTATACAGGCACGGCGACAAGCAGGGTCTGCCTTCAAGCCGGTAGTATATGCAGCAGCCCTTAACAAGGGGTTTACGTGTTCGGATATAATTCTGGATTCGCCGTTAGCTGTGGCTATACCGGGCACAGGGGAGGTGTGGAGGCCAAAGAATTATAGAGGTGGGTATCAAGGGGCAGTGACTTTTAGGGATGCTATTGTAAAGTCTAGAAATATCCCTACGATAAAGATTCTCCAACAGGTGGGGATAGATTATGTTAAGGGTTACGCACGAAAGCTTGGGTACACCTCTCCTCTGGTGGACAATCTGACATTAGCTTTGGGTTCCACGGGGGTCTCTCTAGAGGAACAACTCAACGCGTATTCCGTGTTCCCTAATAAGGGATATTTCGTCCCCGGTATTTGCGTTAAGAAGATCATTGACCGTAACGGAAAAATTTTGGAGGAATATGATCCGCCCGTGCTCCTGGACGATCCCGCAGCTCCAGAACATGCGGAGATTAGAAGAATCTCCCACGAAACTCAACAATCCGTTTCCTGGAGTCAGAGCGTGGCGCCTGGACCTCTCCCAGTGAGGAGAACAATTGACGAAGGCACGGCATACATTATGACCACTCTTCTCCAAGGAGTGGTGCAGGACGGCACAGCGACAGTACTGAAAAAGATCGTCGGCCGACCGGACATTGCGGGCAAGACCGGCACTACTAATGAAAACATAGATGCGTGGTTCATGGGATTCTCGCCTGATTATACCTGCGGGGTTTGGGTGGGTTTTGACTCTGAGGTGACTCTGGGTGACGGAGAAGTTGGAGGCAAGGCGGCGGCTCCTATCTGGGGCTATTTTATGAAGGAAGTGCTTCGAGACAAGCCTATAAAGGAATTTCCTGCTCCCGCGTCAGTGGAGTTCCGAAAGATAGATCCACGCACAGGCCTTGTGACGTCCTCTGGAGGTGGAATTCAAGAGGTGTTCAAGGTAGGTCGCGCTCCGGCGGAGATGGAACCGAAGCTTATGAAAGGCTCACGTTGGGACCACTCAGGGTCGGAATTGGACCAGTTCTAGTTACAGCACAAAATATTACAGGCGAAAGTCGGCCTTTCAGATACCTCTCCTATTCGCTCCACGTTTGAAATAGCTTTAGATAATACTTGCCCGCTTACCGAGGGTGCTGCGCTCCGTTGAACGTGAAGAATTTTCGCGACAATCATCCGTAAAGGAGGCAGGCAAGGAACTTTTTGACCCGGCAGATTCTTTTGAGGGTCGAATTCCGTATTTCAGTCTCTTTCCAGAAAAGAATTTCTGGAATGGTGATTGACATATAGGGTTTATAGGACATATTCATTAGTAATATGACAGTTCTTGCTGGATCCAGGGCGCAATAACTATTTGCCCTTGCTTTTTTCTGTCACTAAGCTATATATTTCGCGCTTTTTTAAAGGCGCTAGAGGAAATCCAATATGGCCGATGAAACTGAAAAGAAGGAAGATTTCTCAGAAGAGTATCAACCTAGCACTGAACAGATTAATCTGGCCGACATTCCGGACGAGATGCCTTTGTTGCCTGTCCGGGACGTGGTCATCTACTCCTACATGATTCTTCCCCTAATGGTTGGGAGGGAGAAGTCAATTAAGGCAGTTGAGCAATCGCTTGCTCGCGACCGACTGATTTTTTTGGCCACCCAAAGATCTTCCACCAAAGAGGACCCCGGTCCTGACGACATATATTCTGTGGGAACTGTTGCTATGGTGGTTAAGATGCTGAGGCTTCCGGACGGCCGCGTAAAGATTTTGGTGCAGGGTCTGGCGAAAGGTCGAATTATTGACTATGTGAATTCACCGGATGTTTTCGTTGTCAAGATCGAAAAAATTGCAGAACCCTCGCTTGTCTCGGTCAATCTGGAGGTCGAGGCCCTGATGCGTTCAGTCAAGGAAAACTCAGAAAAAATTCTGCAACTCCGCGGAATAATATCGCCTGATGCGGTCGCAATACTCGATTCCATAGATGATCCTGGTCGACTGGCGGATTTGGTTTCTTCCAACCTAAAGCTGCGAGTAGATGAATCTCAGGCCATTCTGGAAGTTATTGATCCTTTGGAACGCTTGGCTAGGGTGAACGAGTTGCTTTCCAAAGAGCTGGAACTTTCGGCTATGCAGGCTAAGATTCAAACCCAAGCCAAAGAGGAGATGGGAAAAACGCATCGTGAGTACTTCCTCCGAGAGCAGCTCAAGGCAATTCAGACGGAACTTGGTGAAATTGATGAGAAAACCAAGGAAATAGAGGAATTTCGTTCGAAGATTGCGAAGGCAAAGATCCCCAAAGACGTTGAGAGGGAGGCTGAAAAGCAGCTTGGTCGTTTGGGACAGATGCATCCCGATGCGGCAGAAGCTTCTATAATTAGGACCTATCTTGATTGGATAGTGGAGTTGCCCTGGTCAAAATCTACGAGAGATAAGTTAGACATAAAGAATGCAAAGCAGATTCTTGACGAGGATCATTATGATCTGGAGAAGGTGAAGGATCGCATCTTGGAATATTTGGGTGTGCGCAAGCTCAACAAGCACATGAAAGGCCCGATACTGTGTTTTGTCGGTCCCCCTGGGGTGGGCAAGACTTCCCTCGGGCGGTCCATAGCTCGGGCAGTAGGACGGAAGTTTACTCGAATATCTCTTGGCGGACTCAGGGATGAGGCTGAAATTCGCGGTCACCGGCGTACTTATATTGGAGCACTCCCCGGCCGAATTATTCAGGGGCTCAAGACGGCTGGTTCAAATAATCCTGTCTTCATGTTGGATGAAATAGACAAAGTGGGGGCGGACTTTAGGGGTGACCCCTCGGCCGCCTTGCTTGAAGTTCTGGATCCGGAACAGAACAATGCTTTTAGTGACCACTATCTCAATGTCCCCTTTGATCTCTCCAAGGTCATGTTCATTACAACAGCGAACGTGGCTGACCCTATTATCCCTGCCCTGAAGGATAGAATGGAGATCATAGAACTCTCGGGCTATATAGATGAAGAAAAGCTAAAGATAGCTCGAAGGTTTCTCGTGCCGAGACAAATTAAGGAAAACGGCATCAGGGAGGAGATATTTGATGTGACCGATGAGGCTATCCTGGGTCTCATCAACCAATATACTCGTGAATCCGGACTGAGAAATCTTGAGCGTGAAATAGCTACGCTGTGTCGTAAGATAGCGCGAAAAATAGCTGAAGGCGAAAAGAAAATCCCCAGGATTACAGCCAAGAATCTCAGCAAATTTCTCGGAGTCCCCAAGTTTCTGAGGGATCAGGAGAAGCGCAACGATGAGGTGGGGGTGGCAATAGGACTCGCTTGGACACCATACGGCGGGGATGTTCTCCACATAGAGGCGGCGCCTCTTGAGGGGAAGGGGAATCTGCTCCTTACGGGTCAACTCGGAGATGTAATGAAAGAATCAGGGCAGGCAGCGATGTCCTATTTTCGTTCAAGAGCCTCTCTTTTTGGCATGAAGGACAAATTTTATTTTTCCAAAGATATTCATGTACACGTTCCCGCTGGGGCAATCCCAAAAGATGGTCCCTCTGCAGGGGTAACAATGGCCACTGCCATAGTAAGTGCGCTGACAGGAATTCCAGTCAGGGCTGACGTAGCGATGACAGGAGAGATTACCTTGAGGGGGCGGGTTCTCCCAATCGGGGGTTTGAGAGAAAAGGCTCTTGCCGCACTCCGAGCTCAGATTTTCACGGTCATTGCCCCGGAGCAAAACGAGAAGGACTTGGACGAAATTCCCAAACATATTAGA
>Ga0194044_10001196_pt1 | contig 13227 bp, 12 predicted proteins | sample JunL4417m_MetaG_FD_155460 | JGI IMG/M metagenome (GOLD analysis project Ga0194044, IMG submission 155460) | Anoxic zone freshwater microbial communities from boreal shield lake in IISD Experimental Lakes Area, Ontario, Canada - Jun2016-L442-17m | ecosystem: Environmental > Aquatic > Freshwater...
GCCCAACCCGATGGAGCCATCACCAGGATATTGTAATTGCGGCGGTAACTACTATGGCAGTTATCACGTGGACGGCAAGTGCAACTGTTATTTATACAATCCGCAGCTGTTGCCCATGTATGTGGATAAGATTTTTCACGATTTTTTGGCGTAGGCATGAAATGAATCGGATGAATCATCATAACAATTGACATGGTCATGGTCATGGGCATAGTCATGACATACGGTGCAGCAAAAGCACCCGCAGCCACCCTCTTCATAGCACCAAAACACGTCGCAGTCCAGGCTGTCCTGCACCAAGTCAGCGCATTCAAAATCGTTGCATTTAACAGATGTGATGACAAATATGCTCATTAGCACGGTGACCAGCGGCACAAACGGCAAAAACATCATCAAAGGCATTGATTGCGTGCGTATTTGGGTGTGTTATTATTATGTATGAATTAAATTCAATTTATATTAAATCAATTTAATTATATTTGATGCAGCATTTAAATACAGACTATTACACACTATCATTGTTATATTTTAAATTTATTAAAATAATTTGTCAACAATCCTTGTAGCAAAGCGAATACACACATTACTAGCACTATTTTTACAAAATCCTTTTCACTTGGCAGTTCGAGTTTTGTTTCTTTATTGCTAAATCTGCCAATGTTGTAGTGAATCATGTTCTCAAAAAAGTTGACGAATATATAGACGAAAAAAGAGATCACAATGACATGGAAGCTCGCGCCTGAAATGATATACATTATATAATAATACAATGTTTATTTTCATTGAAATGGGCATTTGAAATGACAAAAGGTGAAAATTATTTTTCACAATCTTCCAAAATTCAATTCAGAATTCCGAAATTGGCAGGCAGCTCCGGAATGGCGGTCCCGTAATACGACTCAATCTCCTTCAATTTGCGGAAATCGCGGCGCGTCACAAAATTGACGCCACTGCCCTTGCGACCCCAGCGTCCCGAGCGCCCGATGCGGTGCAAATACGTGTGCACGTCGCGCGGCATGTCAAAATTAATGACCGTGCTCACCTGCTGAATGTCAATGCCGCGCGCCGTGACGTTGGAGGAAATGAGCACGCGATGCGCTCCGCTGCGAAACTCCTGGTACGCCTTGTCGCGCACGTCCTTCTCCATGCCGCTGTGAATGCAGCACACGGGAAACCCGTCGTTCGTCATCGCCTCCGCCAAATCGCTCACGCGCCGAATGCTGTTGCAGTAAATGATGCACTGCGACACGGAAATGCGCGTGAACAGGTCCTTCAGGGTGGCGTACTTGTCGTGGTCTGTCTCTAAAGCCACATGGAATTGGCTGATGCCCTCCAGCGTGAGCATCTCACTCTTCACCAGAATGCGAACTGGGTCGCGCATAAATTTGTCAGACAGCGAGTGCAGCTCGGGCGGCATGGTGGCGCTGAACAAGCACACCTGCACGTTCGTGTTCAGCTGCTGGAAAATGTTATAAATTTGCTCGTTGAAACCCGCCGACAGCATTTCATCGGCTTCATCCAATACGAGAATCTGCATTCCGCGCCCGATAGCAGGCTGGCGGCGCAGGATGTCGTGCACTCGGCCCGGGCAACCGATCAAAACCTGCGGCTTATTTGCCTTCAAATCGGCCACGTCGTCCTCCGTGGACGTGCCGCCGATGAGGAGCTGCACATTGAGGCCCGTCATTTGTGAGCCCAAGTCTTTGATGACGTCATGAATCTGCTTGGCCAGCTCGCGGGTGGGCGCAATGATGAGCGCCTGCGGCTGCTTCAAGTCCAAACGCACCCGGTTCAACATGCCGGTGGCAAACGCGCCGGTCTTGCCGCTGCCCGACTGCGCCTGGGCAATGACGTCTCGGCCGTCAATAATGGACAGAATGGATTTCTGCTGAATGGGACTCGGCTTCTCAAAGCCGTAGCCATATATGCCGCGCATCAGCTGCGGGTTCAAATCGGGGATGTCTTCCCATGCCTCAAATTCACGGGCGGGAACAATAATTGTAGGGGGTGCGGTCATGATACAGAATGGGTACGCTGTTTTAGCATGCAACGGTGTATTTAAGCCATTTTTTAATTATTTTATTTTTGCACCATGCATTTATAATATAACGTCAATGTATATTTTTTCATATACACACGCGTAAACATGTCGTTGAATTCTGAAATCACTCGCATTGTGCATCTTCCACACACAACCAAATCAAATAAACTATCGGACATATTAAAACTGATTGTGAAGAAATGCAACATAAACCAAAATAAATATGTCATCATTGGTTCATATGGTATTCGGCGTTATCGTGAGATTGGTGACCTAGACGTGGTCATGGAAAAGACCGAGTGGAACAAATTGGCAGATTTGGCAGATCAAGGGATTGGGCGATTTGAAACATACAATGGACAAAAGCGATATTTTCTGGATCTCACTGACGAATACAAAAAAATGGATCCAACTGCAACCGATTTTTCAATTGAAATATTTAGTAAAGAACTGAATGAGGGATATCCGAACAATAAGTTCAGCATTGAATATTTGTATGAACACAATGGATTGGCGAGGGATGAAAACAATCATCAACATTTCACCCGAAAAACGCTGTTGAACTGGAAAAAAACGACAAATCGTCCGAAAGATGTGCCAGATGTGAAACTGATTGCATTTTTGATTGAAAAGTACAAAACCCACAGAAAGCGTTGTCCAAAAGGACATAGGAGAAATCCTATAACAAAAAAATGCAAAAAATACAAATGAATGGCCACGCGTTTCACGATTCACATTGCATCACCAGGAGATGTGACGGTGTCTTCCTTAAAATAATAATATTTTTCCTCCATGCATAAATCTCTCCAACTCAGTTCTTGTATTTGTTTTTCATTGTCTTCTCCGACAAACCCAACCCAAACTCCGGCCAAACCACCCTCTTCATCCCATTCGTTTTTGACCCAGCAATTGGGGTATTTGTCCAACAACCCACTCAACCATTTGAAATTGGGCCTCCATTTTGTGTACATGTCCACGCAAATGCCACGGTTTCCTCGTTTAATGACACGGACATGTTCGTTGTGAACGCTTTCATTGTATTCCTCATTTTGTTTGTATTGGATTTCATTTGCAATGAGTTCGTTCAACTCATCGGCTGATTTTTCGCACGTGATTGTCAGTTTATTCCAACAGTCGTTGCCCATTTTGCGTGGTTTATATTATTTTCTGATATGGGTTCGTGCATATGATTGTCTGTTATCCTTTAAATCATTTTGCGATCGTGTATCAATTGAAATCGGGCTTAAAAAAAGGCACCATGCCTGCCGCTACAAAAAATAAAAATATTTTAGATGAAATGAATATAAACAAAGCGCGCGAAATACAAATAGTTTCAAATCCATTTTCTTTGTTTGCTTGATTTTGTTCCGGTTCAATGACGACGATTGCAGTTCCCGATGTGCTGGTGCACACAACGCCAGTGTATGAGATATCTGATTTTGAGGCCATAACATGGAACGGATTTGAGTGTGAGTTACCGCAGCAAATGATAGATTTGATTTCGCGCATAGCTGACCAAGTGGGCGCACCGTCTTATGTGAAGACGCCCGTGTTTCCAAAACGGGATAAGCCCGAAGACCAGGATAAGCAAGGACAGGTGCCGGGGGGGGCGGTGCGTAAAAAACCTCGCACCACCTCCACCGAAATAACGGAAGACGACTGGGAATCCATTCGTACATTTCAAGCGACGGAGTTGAAGAAGCGTCAAGGCATTGATGCGCACCTGTACAGCATTCGTTCTGACTTGAACAAAATCACGGATAAGACGTATGACGAAGTGTTTGCGGCATTGTGCGCTCGCATTGATGAACTGATGGATGAACCCGACACGACTCATTTATTGACGGTGGGAGAGGCAATTTTCAACACGGCCAGTTCTAATCATTTTTTTTCGGCGGTGTATGCTCGTCTGTTTCGCCAGTTGTTGCACAAATACAATGCGGTGTTTAGGACCGTGTTTGAGACCAACTTTGATCAGTTCATGGCGCTGTTTAAGACCATAGAGCATGCCGACGCAAAAAAGGATTACACGCGATTTTGCGAGGTCAACAAGACGAATGACAAACGGCGCGCCATGAGCCTGTTCATCATAAATTTGATGAAAGAAGGTGTCGTTGCCACATGCAAAATTGTGGACATTGTGCAGCAGTTGCAATCGCTCATTCAGGAACACTTACGTCAGTTGGACCGGACGAACGAGGTTGAGGAGTTAACTGAAAACTTGTTTGTCATTTTGAAGGACGCGCACCCGTTTCTGCGCACGGGGCATGCCGACGAATGGACCACGATAGTGGCTGAGATGGAGCACATCAGCCAATTGAAACCGAAGAATGCGAAGTGTCCCAGTGTGACCAATAAAACAATTTTCAAGCACATGGACATTTTGGACGAGTTGAAAAAAACAAAATAATCTATTGAATGACAAAAACATAATTCAAACTGAACAATACATAAAAACAATTCAATCATTGTGTTTATGTTTCAAGTGCATTCAGGTTCGTGTATTTGATGACCACTCATAATAAATCAGTTGAATTGTGCATAGAAGATAGCAACAACAACGACAACATCAACAGTCCCACAAATTCAAATTCGTTGGAATCCTCTATATCCACATACGACAGTATGATACAAACTTTGAATGATGAATTGAACAACGGCAACAATAACAATGGCAATGTAATTGATTTCATGGATTTTGAGGACGTGGATTTTTTCAACATGGATTGTGCAACTGCGATGTCATTTGATTACGAGATGAATTACACCATGAAGCAACTCAAGCACATTGCTGCATACTATGGCATAAAAAATAAAACCCGAAAGGCGGACATGATACAGGACATTATGCTTTATGAGACGGATGCCGCAAATTGTGAATCAGTGGCACGTCGCAAGCGAATGTTTTATTACATGGATGCACTAAAAAATGATGAATATTTCAAATCATTCATAATGATATGATTTATGTCAATATATATAACTGAAATAATGAAATATAAAAGCAACTGAATAAATTGAATTAGCATTATTTTAATTTGTGTTTCATAAGAAAATTAAAGGATGAATGCAAAGGAAGAGCGAAGCCAAAATTTGGAAATTCACAAAATGACGCGCAGCAACAATGAGCTCACCGCAAAAAATGCTGCGTTGGATGCCGAATGCATGCGATTGCGCGGGGCCATCAAACAAGAATCCGAAAAATATGCAGCAAAACATGCTGCGATGATGCAACAATTCAATGCTGCAACTGAGGTAGAACGCGAAAAAATGAATGAATTGCAGCGCCAATTTGAAAAAGAACGCGAACGATTGACCGAAGACGCATACAAAGATGCTGTTGCTCAGCGTGCTGAGCACCGGGATGCGCTCGGGGACATCAAGCGGCATCTGGACGCACGATACAATGAAAAAGTAAATGAAAATAAAATTGCATTAGATACCGCAATTCGTCAATTGGACGAAGAACGGGAACGAATCAAGCGCGACGAACGGGAACAACTCGCTCAGTTGAATGAAGAACGGGAGAAAATCAAGCAACAGTTAAACGAAGTCCGGGAGCGAATCAAGCGGGACGAAAAGGAACAACTGGTTCAGTTTTTATTTCAGATGGATTCTGAGCGTGAAAAAAATCAATGCCAGCTGGAAAAAGAACGAGCACAGATGATGAAACAGCTGCACGACGAAACTGTTGCGCAGCGCCAATCCAATGCAGACATGCTCGCTGAGACGAAGATGCTATTGGACACTAAACATAGTGCAAGAATGAATGAATTGAATATCGCGATGAATGGTTTGGACATTGCAGTGCAAGAATTAAATGAGGAACGGGAACGACTGCGGCAAAATGAAGAGGAGCGACGCATCCAGCTGAACAAGGAACGGGAACGACTGGAGCAAACCGTGCAGGAGCGTCTTGTCCAGCTGAACGAGGAACGGGATCAACAGCAGCAAACCGTGCAGGAGCGTCTTGTCCAGCTGAATGAGGAACGGGAACGACTGGAGCAAACCGTGCAGGAGCGTCTTGTCCAGCTGAACGAGGAACGGGATCAACTGCGACAGAACGAAGAGGATCGTCTTGTCCAGCTGAACGAGGAACGGGAACGACTGGAGCAAACCGTGCAGGATCGTCTTGTCCAGCTGAACGAGGAACGGGAACGACTGGAGCAAACCGTGCAGGATCGTCTTGTCCAGCTGAACGAGGAACGGGATCAAATCAAGCGAGACGAAAAAGAACAACACGTTCAGTTTTCAATTTACATGGATTCAGAGCGAGAAAAAATGCAATGCCAGCTGGAAAAGGAACAAGCACAACTGGTTGAACGGGCACGCGAAAACGATGTCGTGCAGCGCCAATTCAATGAGGACGCACTCGCCGAGATGAAGCTGCAATTGGAGTCAAAATGCGATGCCCAACTGAATGTTCAAATGAATGAAAATGCGATCGCACTTGATGTCGCAATGCGACAATTGGACAAACAACGTGAACAACACAAACAAACATTGGATGAACAGCTGGAACAACTCAAACAAAAATTGGACGAAGAGCAGGAGCGAAATATGCGTGACGATTTGGAGCGCGAAAAAATGCACGCATTACAACTCCAGTTGGAAAATGACCAAAAACACGTGGCGGAACAGGCACGCAAAGACGCTGAATCCCAGTGCCAATCCAACATGGACGCATTGAACGAGAAGAAGAAACAACTGGACACTCAATTCAATGAACAAATGAATAAAAACAAGCTCGCATTTGATGATGCGATGCAAAAAATAAATGAAGAACATGAACGAATTAAGCAGGATGATTTGGAGCGCGAAAAAATGAAATGTCAGTTGAAAAATGACCGTGTCCTCTTGATGGAACAAGCGCGCAATGACAGTGCGGCACAGAAACAATCCAACATGGACGTATTGAACGAGAAGAAGAAACAACTGGACACTCAATTCAATGAACAAATGGATGCAAATAAGATTGCATTTGATGATGCGATACAAAAAATAAATGAAGAACATGCACGAATTAAGAAGGATGATTTGGAGCGCGAAAAAATGAAATGCCATTTGGAAAATGTCCGAGTCCTCTTGATGGAACAAGCGCGCAATGACAATGTGGCACAGAAACAATCCAATGCGGATGCACTTGCCGAGACAAGGAAAGAGCTGGACGCCCGATGCAATGAACAAATGAATGCAAATAAGATTGTGTTTGACGCTGCAATGCAAAAATTAAATAAAGAGCGGGCGCTAATCAAGCAAACATTGAATGAGGAACGAGAGCGCAAACAGAAGGACGATTTGGAGCGCAAAAAAATACACGAATTTCGGCTTCAGTTGGAAAAAGAACGAGAACAGGCGCAAAAAGACGTGGCGGCCCAGCGTCAATCCAATGCGGCTATGATCGCTGAAACGAAGCAACAGCTGGAGGCCAAATTCAATGCCCAAATAAATAAAAGTAAGAGCGAATTTGATGCATCAACCCAAAAAATAAACGAAGAACGGGACCAACTCAAGCAGCAAGAGAAGATCATGAATGATTTGGTTTGCAAAAAAATACAAACGTCAAAGGGCATATTTGAAAAAGAACGCGAGCTATTGGCCGAACAAGCGCGCAAAGATGAGATGGCATATAAACAATCCAGTGCGGATGCACTTGCCGAGACAAGGAAACAGCTGAATGCCCAACACAATGAAAAAATGAACGCAAATAAGATTGCATTTGACGCTGCAATGCAAAAATTAAACCAAGACCGAGAAAACCTCAATCTGGATCGCACAAAAATGCATGATGAGTTGGAAAAGGAACGAGAACAATGGATTGAACAAGCGCGCAATGACAGTGCGGCACAGAAACAATTCAATGCAGACGTGATTGTTGAGATAAAGAAACAGCTTGACTCCCAATGCAATGAACAAATGACCAAAAATAAGGTCACATTTGACGCTGCAATGCATAAATTAAACGAAGACCAGGAGAAACTCAATCTGGATCGCATAAAAATGCAAGCATTAAAGGGCATATTTGAAAAAGAACGAGAACAATTGATTGAACAAGTGCACAACGATGATGTGGCGCAGAAACAAACCAATGCGGATGCACTTGCCGAGAAAAAGAAACAACTGGATGCCCGATTCAATGAACTAGTAAACAAAAATAAGCTCGTTTTGGATGATGCAATGCACAAATTGAAGGAAGACCAGGAGAAACTCAATCTAGATCTCACGCAAATGCAAGCGTCAAAGGACATATTTGAAAAAGAACGAGAACAATGGATTGAACAATCGCGCAACGACGATGTGGTACAGAAACAATTCAATGCAGACGTGCTTGTTGAGATAAAAAAACAGCTTGACTCCCAATGCAATGAACAAATGAACAAAAATAATGTTGTTTTTGATGCTGCAATGCATAAATTAAACGAAGACCGGGAGAAACTAAATCTGAATCACAAAAAAATGCATGATGCATTGGAAAAAGAACGAGAACAATGGATTGAACAATCGCGCAGCGACGATGTGGCACAGAAACAATCAAATGCGAATGCACTTGTTGAGACAAGGAAACAGCTGAATGTCCAATACAATGAACAAATGAACAAAAATAATGTCGCATTTGATGCTGCAATGCAAAAATTAAACGAAGACCGTGAAAACCTCAATCTGGAACGCGCAAAAATGCAAACATTAAAGGGCATATTGGAAAAAGAACGAGAACAATGGATTGAACAAGCGCGCAATGACATTGTGGCACAGAAACAATCCAATGCGGATGCACTTGCCGAGACAAGGAAACAGCTGAATACCCAACACAATGAACAAATGAACGCAAATAAGATTGCATTTGACGCTGCAATGCAAAAATTGAACAAAGACCGTGATAAATATCTCGCACAAATGCAAGCGTCAAAGGACATATTAGAAAAAGAACGAGAACAATTGGCCGAACAAGCGCGCAACGACGATGTGGCACAGAAACAATCAAATGCAGACGTGCTTGTTGAGGTAAAGAAACAGCTTGACTCCCAATACAATGAACAAATAATCAAAAATAAGATCATATTTGACGCTGCAATGCAAAAATTCAATAAAGACCGGGAAAAACTCAATCTGGATCACAAAAAAATGCATGATGCATTGGAAAAAGAACGCGAGCTATTGGCCGAACAAGCGCGCAGCGACGATGTGGCACAGAAACAATCAAATGCGAATGCACTTGTTGAGACAAGGAAACAGCTGAACACCCAATACAATGAACAAATGAACAAAAATAAGGTGACATTTGACGCTGCAATACAAAAATTAAATGAAGACCGGGAGAAATTCAATCTGGAACACATCCAAATGTGCGCATCACGTGACATATTTGAAAGAGAACGAGAACAATTAGCTATCGCAATGCAAAAATTAAAAGAAGAGCGACACAAACTCAAGTGCGATGAGCAGCAGAAACTCGTTCGGGATTCAGCTCTGGTTGATGAAATAAATCAATTGAAAAAACAATTAAAAGAAGAGCGACACAAAATCAAGTGCGATGAGGAGCAGAAACTCGTTCGGGATGCAGCTGTAACTGATGAAATAAGTCAATTGAAAAAACAATTAAAAGAAGAGCGACTCAAAATCAAGCACGATGAGCAGCAGAAACTCATTCATAATGCAGCTCTGAATGATGAAATAAATCAATTGAAAAAACAATTAAAAGAAGAGCGACACAAAATCAAGCACGATGAGCAGCAGAAACTCATTCAGGACACATCTCTGCTTGATGAAATGAATCAATTGAAAAAACAATTGAAAGAAGCAAAAGAAGAGCGAGACAAAATCAAGTGCGATGAGCAACAACACGCCAATAATTCAGATGTGATGGCTCTAGTGGAGGAAATAAATCAATTGAAAAGACAATCAAAAGAAGATCAGGAAAAACACGCACAGACGAAAACTCGTAATTTGAAATTGAATAAATCTGAAGTTGAATGCATGCAGGATGCAATTGACTCAAATTATGCACACATGCAGTTGATTCACACTCTGAATTTTAGTGAAAAACGAGTTATGATTTATTCACATTATTCTGACAAAAATGAAGTTGAAAGTTACAACTTATTGACAATAGAGTGTGTTCAGCACTATTTTGATTACATCATCATTTTGACCAATTGTCCAAACAAATGGAACATACATTCTCCAAATTATAATAAATGTCATTTGCTGGCTTACAATATGAAGAGCGATTTTCGCAACTATGGGGTGTTCATCATGCAAACTGCAAAAACGCTGGTAAACGCATCACGAGTGTGTTTAATAAATGATTCTTTTGTGATAGTTGACGTGAATGCGTTTGGATACTGTGTCAAAAGCTTGTTTGACAGCGAGAATATGTCGCATGATTTCATTGGATTGACCAGTAGTCATGAAGGCATATTTCATTTGCAGTCATATTTTATGTGTTTCAATTCAACGTCATTGCCTGCTATCATGTCTTATTTTGAAACGCGTGGGCTGCCGACAAATCATCAAGCCGCCATTTCAGATTATGAGCTGGGAATCACGTCGTATTTAATTGACAAAGGGTTTTCATCTCATGCGGTTGTTTCAAATGATGACATGCGACACCCACTGAACACCACGTGCTGCAAATGGTCTGCGGTTTTGAAAGACATTGGAATAATTAAACGCCAGCACTTTTTTAAAAGATACGCTTATGCTGCAATGACAGATGCCAACATTTCGGTGGTTGCCGAAAATTACTCTTACAACAAACATTTAATGCATTTTTTGAAATACAATGGCATCCACGTCAATGTGGCATAGATAGATGGTGGCACGCCGTTTCCGTTTAAGAACTCAAAATATATTATTTATTTAAATAATATAATATAAGATATTTAAATGCTTCGTCAGTTCCATGACATAAAAAATGTCGTGTATATCAATTTGGATTCACGCATAGATCGTCGCACCCATTTTGAATCACAATTCATCAAAATGAGACTGAAACCACAACGCTTTTCGGCCATTCGCAATGTAAATGGCGCCATCGGGTGTAGCATGAGTCACGTCGCGTGTTTAGAACTTGCCATTCGCAGTCAATGGGATCACGTGCTGGTGTGCGAAGACGACGCCACAGTAACCAATCCAGGACAACTCGTTTATCAAGTGAACCAATTTTTAAACCGGTTCAACGATTCATGGGACGTGCTGCTGCTGGCCGGCAATAACTACCAACCCTTTCGCCGAGAATCGCCCGAATGCATACGTGTTGCAAACTGTCAAACTGCTACCTCTTATTTAGTGTGTCGCCCTTATTTTGAAAAGCTGTTGGCCAATTTCAAGGATGGGCTGAAAAAACTGATTGCGGAACCGGGCCAGGAGCCCAAATACGCCATTGACCAGTACTGGAAGAATTTGCAACGCACCGATCGCTGGTTTCTCATTGTACCCATCACGGTCATCCAGCGCCCCGATTACAGCGACATTTCCAAACAGCACGTTGACTACAGCAGGCACATGACAATAGTTGATAAAAAATGGTACGGGAAGTGAACCTAGGGTGCCAAGCACACAACGGCTCGGTACACAACTGCTCGGCACGACGAGCCGTGCCTTGGCGAGACGTGCCTTTGCGCCCGTAAATCCTCCTCTTCATCGGGGAATATAGGTCGTTAGGGGTTTTAGGGGGGAGTTCGTCTCTGCGCGTTTATTGCTCTCGCGATACACGTGTTCAAACTCAATTTTCGCAAACTGGGATGCCAGTGCGGTGGCACATTGGTGCAGTGGGGCCAATTTAGGCGAATTCACTTTGAATTTGCCCTGCATTTGCCGTATGACGAGCATGATGTCGCCACGCACCTGCAGTTCCGTTGTTATGCCGTGTTTCAGCGCTTCGGTCAAGCCCAGAATGACTTGCAAATTATTATATTTTCATAAATATATAACGATAAGTATAATAATTTACAAATGCAAAAAAAATATGCTGTATGCATGTGGGGACAGTTGCGTTCTCTAGAAATTGTAATAGAAAATCTATATAAAAATTTATTAGAAACTTTAAAAGCGGATTTATTTGTAATGGTTCAAAAAACAGGAACAAACATTGATAAAAATATAGATTTATTAAAAACCGAAAATAAGATAATATATGAATCACCTGATGTTACTAAAATATTCACTAATTACAACAAGTTATTACAAAATAATAATTACATAAAAATTCCAATTTTGAATGTATATTATAACTGGTATGAAATTGGTAAAACATTTGGTGACACATTTGAAAAAAATTATGATTATATAATTTTAACTCGGTCTGATTTTTTACACTTGGTTCCTTATCCTGATATTGCAAGTTTATATGAAAAAGAAGATTTAATTTGGTGCTATCGCGGTCATGAATGGGGTGGCATAAACTCCACATTAATTTGTGTTCCTTCAAAATATATAAAACGTTATTTATTTTCTTTTTATGCTTGTTTACAGAATTCAAATAATATAACAAGATTTAACAATATATCAAATAACTTGAATGTAGAATTATTTATTAAAATAATTTTTGACGATAATAATTGGAAAATTGGAAAAATAGAACCCAGCGCATTCATAACTGCTTCTAATTTTAATGAAATAACAACATGGGCAAAAATAAAATATTCTAATGTATACAAAGTATTTTATAAATATGAAGACCAAATGAATTCTGCAATTACCTGTTTCAGAAAATATAAAAATAATAACAAATGGACATTATGTAATTCAAATGGTAATTATAATATTATTTTGACACCTTGATTGTTATATAATTTATTGTAAATATATAAATAAAATATATAATAGTAATGAAACAAGGAGTCCCGTGTATTCTGCCTCGTTGTTGGTTGCGCGGTATCCCACAAACACCGACTCCGCAAACACTTCGCTGCCGGTGTCATCGTACAACACCGCACCCGCCCCTGCGCGCCCGGGGTTGCCTTTGCTGCAGCCGTCAAAATGCAGAGTGTGCATTGATCGTTGGGTTGGGTTGATTGTTGGTTATGTTGTTGTTAAGTTCTTCATAATTAGAATGACAAAAATCAATTTTTATTATTATAACAGCTGTTTAAATTTAAATGATATTGCATCACTATATTATACTTGAAATATGAACGACATTGGCGGCATAAAGCATGCCCTTTACATCAATTTGGACTCGCGCA
>Ga0194044_10001197_pt1 | contig 13224 bp, 14 predicted proteins | sample JunL4417m_MetaG_FD_155460 | JGI IMG/M metagenome (GOLD analysis project Ga0194044, IMG submission 155460) | Anoxic zone freshwater microbial communities from boreal shield lake in IISD Experimental Lakes Area, Ontario, Canada - Jun2016-L442-17m | ecosystem: Environmental > Aquatic > Freshwater...
ATGGCTGCGATCCTGCTCTCGGCGGTCCTGACCGACACGGTGCTGCTCAAGTCGCCCACTACCACCGACGTGGACCGACGCGTCGCCGATGACCTCGGGCGCATCGCCGGATTGGAGCCGCTCGAGTTCGGTCTCGAGGTCTTCAAGTCGCGGCTGGCCGGCGAGGAGTTCTCGGCGACGGTGGTCGTGGGAGCCGACTCCAAGGAGTTCCGCATCGGCGATGCGGTCATGCTCGTCGCGCAGCACGAGACCGTGGATCTTGACTCCGTGATGGCCCACGCCGACGAAATCCTCGCCGAGATGGACGCGGTCCGCTCGGCGAAGGGCTACGAGGCCGTGGTAGTGATGGTCACCGACATCATGAAAGAGGGCAGCGAGGTCATGGCGGTGGGGGAGGTTCGTGTCGTCGAGCGAGCGCTCGGAGTCTGCCTCGAGGATGGCCCCGTATGGATCCCCGGCCTGATGTCGCGCAAGAAGCAGGTTGCGGCCCCACTGGTCGACTCGGCCTCGCGGGGCTGAGGAGAGGCGATGCTCGCTCCGAGGTGGGTCTCGACCTTCGACGCTGCGGTCGGTGATCCAGTTCACGCCATGCGCACGCCGGCGCTGACAACGTTCTTCTACCTGTGCACGCTTCTGGCCAATACGGGGACGGTTGTGTTCCTGACCGTCGCGGCAGTAATCGTGCTTGCTGTGCGCAGGAAGTTCGCCGAGGCGCTGCTGGTGGCTGTGGTTGTCGCAGGTGGCCAAGCACTCGGTGCGCTTGCCAAGCTCGCGGTCGTGCGTCCGCGCCCACCCGCGTCGGGCGCACTGATCCCACTGCCGGGTTCGTACGCGTTTCCCTCGGGACACGCACTGGCAGCGGTGCTGCTCTACGGTGTGCTGGCGTTTCTGCTGGTGCGTCGCTTGTCTGGCCGCGGCGCGCGCGTCGCGGTGATGCTGGCGGCCATCGTACTGATCGTGCTGGTCGGCCTGTCGAGGGTCTACCTCGGCGTTCACTGGCCCAGCGACGTGGCCGCGGCGTGGGTGCTCGGGGGGGCGTGGCTGGCGGTCTGCATCTCGGCGTACCTGTGGTGGGACCGAAGGCGCGTTCGCGCGGCCGGCCAGACGGCAAGCTAGCAGTGGTTGCGGAACCCAGGACTTTGGGTGGTGCTCGGCGGATGCTTCTCCCTAGTCGCGAGGTCTTACATCCGTGCCACTGAAAGAAACATCGAGCTAACCACTCAGGCGTGCCCAAGCGGTAGAACTGTCTTTGCGGCAAATCGCTGCCCGGAGCGCGAACTCGAGGCGGTCTGAAGCGATTCGCTCCTCATGCGCCGAGGGACCAGTCACGCCCACTTTGGCGCATGGCTGATATGCCGAGTCCCGTCAGCCCCGGAGGGGGATGGCGGGACTCGCTGCGCTCCTGTGTCCATTCTCTCGGCGAGGAGGGTAGCGGCGGGGCGTTTCAGCTCAAAGTCCCGTGTCGCAAGAACCCCGGGCTCATCATCGGGCGTCTCCCCAGCGGTCTCGTCCTTGATGACCGAAAGCGGCTTCAGACAGCAACGGAATCGTCTTCCACGTCGATCTCGCCGAACGTTTCGTAGTCGAAGACGGAGTCACTGTCGCTGTTTGCGACGAATCCGACGACATTGCCACTCACAAAACCGGCATCTTCGTCGACAAGGATCACGTCGCTAGGAAGCGGCAGAATCACGAGGTCGATGAGGTGGACGACGCCGTTGTCGGCCTCGATATCGCCTCGGACGATCCGCGCCTCCTCGACGTAGAGTCGATCGTCCTCACCAAGCGAGACGAACAGTTCAGTGCCCTCGATATTCTCCAGGTGCTCCAGGCCGACGAGATCGTCCAGCAGGTACCGTCCCCTAACCACGTGCGACCGGAGTGTGTAGACAAGATCCTCACAGTCGGCCGCGAGAGCCACGAGCGCGTCGGCACCCATCTCTGAGAATGCCTCCTCGTTTGGAGCGAAGAGCGTGTACGGGCCGCCTTCAGATAGCGTCTCGTCGATTCCGGATATGATCAGGGCTTTGCTTAGGGTCTTGAGTCCTTCGGTTGTGGAAACAACTTCGGTGATTCTAGCCACCTCGCCACCGTCCTTTCACGTCAGGCTATTACTGCTTCGAGGAGAAGATACCGCCTGCCAGTGGCCCATGTATCGCGGTTTCCAGAGTGCTAACGACTGTTTGCGAGCAGTACCTAAAACATACGCTGAAGTGAAACATCGCCGCTACGCGGACAGCAGCAGCTCGCCGGCTGCGCCCAACTTCCGTGTCATATGGATTTAACCTTTCGCGGTCGGCTGAGTGCGACAATGAAGTTTGATGACTAGGGGGGTATTCATGACGATGCGCGTGTACTTCATGCGACATGGCGACGCCGGCGACAAGAGGTCTTGGCAGGGTGACGATGTCGACAGGCCGCTCTCGGAGATCGGGATAGAGCGAACGACGGCCGCTGCGGCGCATTTTGAACACACCGGTTTTTGCCCCACCAAGATACTGGCGAGTCCCCTCGTTCGGGCCGTCCAGACCGCCGAGATAGTGGGCGACGCTTTGGACGTGTCAGATCTCGTGGAGATCGATCAACGTCTCGGCCACTCGTTCGACATGAGGGCGTTTCGCCACATCCTCAAAGAGAATGTTGATGAGGAGAAGCTCCTCTTGGTCGGTCACGATCCCAGCTTCTCCATGGTTATCGAGGCGGTCATCGGCGGGGGATCGATCATTCTCAAGAAGGGCGGCGTCGCCCGCTTGGACATCGACGACGTGAGCCGGGCAAGTGGGCGTCTCGCTTGGCTCGACGCGCCATCGCTCTTTAGGCGTTAGTCCTCGCGCGCTGCCCGCGGTCTGTTCGGGCACTCGGGCACAGCTTTGTCCCAGAGACGCTCGTGTTCTCCGATCCCTAGAGAGTGTTCATCTGGACGTTGGAGAACCTGCGCAGATAGCTGCCCATGTAGTCCACCTTGCGTTCCAGAGCGTCGATGACGCCTTGCGCGAAGTTGACCTTCTCAAATTCCTGAGCACTTCCCAGTCCGCCCGCCGAAAACACGTTCACTTCCATCAGCTTGTCTCCGACGATGTCGAGGCCGACGAGGAACATCCCGTCGGCGACGAGCTTCGGCCGCACGATCTCGCAGATTCTCAAGTCGCGCTCCGTGATCTTGGCCTGGCCGATCTGACCGCCGGCGTGGACATTGCTGCGGATGTCGTCGCCTTGCCGCATGCGGCGAAACGCCGCGTACCGTCCTTTGTACTTGAACGGGTGGCCGTTCATCATGAACAGCCTGGTGTCACCCTGTTCGGCTTCCTCGAGGTACTCCTGGGCAATCACATACCCGTCTCGAGTGAGTGCGTCGATCATCTGGTTGAGGTTCTTGTTCGTCGCGTGATCGACCATGAACACACCCTTGCCGCCACTGCCTTGAAGTGGCTTGACGACCGCTCGGCCGCCCTGTTCTTTCACGAACTCCTTGATCTCATCACGGTCGCGCGTGATGAGCGTGCGTGGCCTGACCTCCTCTGGGAACTCCTGGAAATACATCTTGGTCATCGCTTTGCCGAGGCCGTTTGGATCGTTTAGGACAATCACCCCGTTGCGCATGGCGAGGCGTCCGAACTCTATGGACGCATTCTGCCTCCAGGGCTTCTCGACGTCTTGAGACGGATCGTTGCGCAGCATCAGGACGTCAAGATCGTCGATCGTTATCCGACGAGTGCGCGCGTTCTTGCCGCGCAGACCCGAAAGGTAGGTGGCGCCATTCGGGTACTTGTCCTTGGGTGCATGCCTTGCGCGCGCCTTGATCTTCTCGTCAGGATCATAGGCAAAATCGCCAGGCGTCATCACCCACGCCTCGTGGCCCGCGTTGATAGCCGCCACAGCCAAGCGCGTGGTGGTGTAGCCGGCAGTCTCGGTGTCGATATCGTTGACGACGAACCCAACATTCATCTCACGGACGTCCCTTCAGGCAGAGGCGTGCCGCGAAGGAAGAATCGAGATTCTCGCGCGGCTATCGAGAGCGGCATCAGTATGTGCGCCGAATCCAGGTCAGGAAACGGGTCTTGTGGAGAATTTACCACCGCTTTACACAGTCTCCGCGAGCGCGGCCGAGATGACAGGAACCGCTGCGTCGAGCGCCGAGCGAATCCGAGCCACCGCGACCTCATCGACGCATCCCGTCCATTCGTCCATGTAGGTCTTCTTGAACTCGATGGCGAGAACGACGCCGGTCTGCGGAAACGTCTCGGCGACCCACTGGGCGAAGTGCCCGCCACGGAACTTCACGTTCTCGCGGCAGTCGAATCCCTCAGCACGCATCACAGCCGAGAACCCCTCCACGACCGGTGTCCACCGAGCACGGTCGAGCCTTCCGGTGCCGAGATTCACCTCTGGGTTGTCGATCGCAGGCTCTGCGGCAGCACTAGCCCCGCTCCTGCGGTGGTTGTAGCTGTGCAGGTCGAGCACCACGAACCGGCCGTGCTCATCGGCGAGCCTGGTGAGGACTGATTCGGCCTCGCGGTAGAACGCGTCATAGACCGCTCTGGACAGGCGTCGCGCATCATCGGGAAGTTCGGAACGGTAGGTATTCAAACCCCATGTGTCCTTGGGGCCCCGGTATACGGCTCGAGATCGAGGGCGGTTGAGGTCAACCTCGAAGCGAGAGCGAACCGCCTCGATGCGTGTAATGCCACGCGGGGCCATGTCGGCCGTGGAGGGGTCCTCCTCGCGGAGGCGCTCGTCTTGTGTGATAGCGAGGATATCGTCGAGTTCCGGTCGCACCAAATGACCTGCATGAAGTGCCACCGCTACGACTGGACCGCTGCCGGGCACGATGCGCACGAGCGGTGCCCCGCCGGATTCAATGGTGCGAGGAGTCCTGGTTGCGTCTCGCTCAAGAGCCTCCATGATGCGAGCAGCCTTCTCTTCGACCCGTGCTCGCTATGCTCGGCATGGTCCGAGTCGCAAAGACGGCCTCGGTACCCTCGGCGCGCTGCAAGATGCTCGCGAACCACAGGGCTCGGCTTCGATCGGCTTGACACAGTCGGTCCCACGCCCCGAACTCGTCCGGGGACGCCAGATCGGCAACGTAGCTCGCGGCGGCCTCGACAACGAGGGCCTCGGTGTCGGGCAGGTCGGCGAGTGCGATGCGCATGAGTGCGCGTTCGTTGCTGCCAAATGGCTGCATCGCACGGATGAATCGGTAGCCGGCAGCGGCTCGCATGAGCAGTTCTGAGTCGTGTTCCCCGAGCTCGTGCAGGGGCGCGAGCTTTGCGAACAGATGGCGCGCCGCGTCATCAGACGAGGTCGCCCGACTGGCGTTGCCGAACCCACAACGTGCAGGTGTCTCCAGAGCGGGAGCAGACACTACGGTCCTCCTGTTCGAGTCCATGACCGGTGGATCCAGTCGCGCGGCAACATCTGGTGCCGTGACGTCCTTGCCGCAGATGATTGCTTACGCATAGGCAACTGACTAGAGGTTCGAGCGAGAAGCAACAAAGGGTTTTCAAGCCTGTAAGCACCGTTGACAAACGGCATCTGTCGACCCGCCGAACAGGGGCAGTCTCATACGAGACAGGGGGCGTTCGTGGACTCTTTGTTGCTTCGATCAGGTCGCGGGCACGGTGGGTCGAGAATGGAGGATGCTTCGCAAAAGGAAGGAAGACCCATGGATCGAAAGCGTGTGCTGTTTCTGTGTACCGGCAACACCTCCCGCAGTCAGATGGCGGAGGCCATCCTGCGAGAGCGGGCTGGCGACAGGTTTGAGGCCCACAGCGCTGGGGTGATGCCTTCGTCAATCCGCCCCGAGACGCTACAGGTGCTGCTCGAAGCCGGCATCCCGACCGACGGCCTGAGGAGTAAAGGGGTCGACGACTTCCTCGGCACGGTCTTTCTGCACTATCTCATCACGGTGTGCGATGAGGCCGAGGAGAAGTGCCCGCGCGTGTGGCCGCAGGGGGGCACGCGTCTCTTCTGGCCCGTAGATGATCCCGCGCGTGCGGCAGGATCCGAAGACGAGGTTCTCCAAGCGTATCGCCTGGCTCGGGACGAGCTCAGCGTTCGGATCGGCGAGTGGCTCGCCACCAGTCCCTAGAGACACCGGGCGGGGCCTAAGATGAGCCCGGGTGCGCGCCCAGAGGAAGGGGGCGGCCTAGATTGCCCTCTTGAGCGACATAGTGAATGTGGTCCCGGCGCCTTCCTCTGACGCGACGACGATCGTCCCACCGCTTCGTTCGACGACATGCCGCACCAGCGCAAGACCGAGGCCGGTGCCGCCGCTCTCTCGGCTCCGGGCGCGGTCGACACGATAGAAGCGCTCAAAGATGCGCGGGAGGTCCTCGGCGGGTATCCCGCTGCCGGTGTCTGCGACTGTCACCCTGACAACTGACTCGGCAAGCACCACCGTGATGCCTACGCCGCCGTTATCGGTGTACGCGATCGCGTTGTCCAAGAGATTGTCCAGCGCCACGGCCACGTCGGTCGGTTCGGCTGCGACAAACACGTCAACTCCGCGAATCGCCGAGAGGTCCACGTCGATCGAAAGTCCCGCGCGCGTCGCCGCGGCCCGGTGGCTGACCACTGCGTTCTCTACAGCCTGGCGGATATCGGTGAGCTCCCCATCCGGTGCCGCGGTTTCAAGCCTCGAGAGGTCGAGCAGGTCTCGGACAAGCCGCTCGAGGCGTATGGCCTCTGCATGGATCTGCGCCGAGAAGAGGAGCGATTGCTCGACATCTCCATCGGCGGCTGCGCTGCCGGCAGACTCGGCCAAGAGCTGAATGCCGGCGACCGGGGTCTTGAGCTCATGGCTCGCATTGGCGACGAAGTCCCTGCGCACGTGGTCGAGGTGCACGCGCTCTGTGATGTCGGAGACGACGACCAGCGCTCGGCCCTCGTCCTGAACCGCGTCGAGGGGAACTACCGTCAAGCGAAGCGTCCGCCCGAGAGGGTCGGGATCCAGCTCGGTGATGAACGACGGTGTTGAGCCGAGGTGCTCGGTAATCGAACCTACCAGCGACTCCGGCAGACCGGCGCTGTGCAAGGCGGCTCCTCGCCAACCGCTCGCTGGCATCCTAAAGATGCGTCCGGCAGCGCTGTTCGCGTAGCGGATGACGTCGTCATCGAGCAAGAAGACGGCATCAGAAAGACCATTGAGCGCGGTGCGAAGCGTCTTCTGCTCGGCCTCCAACGCGGTAAGCCGAGCCCGCATCTGGCGCCTCAATGTGGTGAGCGCATCTGCTAGCGGCACGAGGTCAGACGGAACATCCGGCATCTCCACGTCGAGGTTGCCGCTTGCCATTCTCTCGGCCGTCCGGGAAAGTTCCCGAATTGGCCGGGCAGCCGCCCCACTCGCCCAAGTCGCGATACCCGACGCGATAACAATCGCCGCCAGCAACAACAACAGCCCGACCTGCCGAGAAGCCCGCGCGATTGACCCGATCTCGGCAATCGGCTGGGAGACTCGCACGACGGCCGGGGCGCCGCGCCACGTCGTTGGGACCGCTATGTAGAGCTCGTCGGCCCCGTCGGTCTTGGAGACGCGCCGAGCGACCCCGGTCTCACCGCGCAGCGCAGCGACTACCTCGGGTCGGTCGGCGTGGTTGTCCATCTTTGCGGGGTCATTGCCCGTGTCAGCCAGCACAGCTCCATCGGCCGACACGATCGTCATTCGCACATCGCCACCGGTTACGAGCTGCATTGCGATCGCCTGCGGCGCCCCGCTTGCTTCAGCGGCATAGAGCGCGCTCGTTTGAGCGACCGCGGTGAGGTTGCGTTCCTGCTCCTGAAGAATCGCCTTTGTCACGGGACCGTAGAGCGACCACAGCCACGCTACGGCGAACACGGCAGCCACTAGCAGGTAGCCCATGACGAGCCGCGCGCGGTAGGAGTCCGCGAGGCTGCGCATTGATCTCACCGACGCACTCCGGAGTCCTCGGTCACCTGGCTCTTGGCCAAGGATTCGAACCGATAGCCCATTCCGTGGACCGTGTGGACGTAGATGAATTCCGAGGGGTCCTCGATCGCCTGCCGAAGCCGACGGATGTGTACATCGATCGTACGAGAGGAGGGAAGATGTTCGTAGCCCCAGACCTCCTCGGCGAGCATGTGGCGCGTCGCGAGCTGACCGGTACGGCGGGCGAGTGAGACCAGCAGCTGGAACTCCTTGAGTCGCAGCTTCACCTGCTTGCCGGCTACAGATACTCGGAAGCTCTTAGGTTCGACCACCAGGTCGCCCATCTCGATGGTGCTCTCGTCGGCGAGTGTCTCACGGGTGCGCACTCGGCGAAGGTTCGCGCGCACGCGGGCGAGCAGCTCCTCCATCGAGAACGGCTTGGTGATGTAGTCGTCGGCACCTGCGTCCAATCCACGAACCTTGTCGCGCTCCGTGTCGAGCGCCGTGACCATGACGATCGCGGTCTCCTTATCGTCGACGCGCATGCGCTCGGCGATTTCGTAGCCGTCCATGCCGGGGAGCATGAGGTCGAGCAGCACGAGGTCGGGTTGCACTCGGCCGGCGGTCTCGAGAGCCGCACCGCCGTCGGCAACGGCGTACACGGTAAACCCGGCGCGCTTCAGGGCGTATTCGACCGTCTGCCTGATGATCGGGTCATCTTCGACTACCAGAATCGTCGCCACATCAAACTCCTTGGCTTTCGAAGCGAGCAACTGAATCGCCGGAGGGCCCGACGCCGCGCATCATGATGGCACGCACGTTTCCCAGGGAACAGCAATTTTACAGTCTATTTACACACGTGTATCCGAGTTAACAGCCGTGCAACCACTCGCGCTCCGGGCAACCCTAGGATTCTGGCGGCAGGAAGAACCGTTCCGACCCGTTCTTGGGGGACAACCCGAATCAAAGGAGAGTGGCAGTGAAGGCACAGAAGTGGATTGTTGCGGCGCTTGCCTCGGCGCTGGCTCTAGGTGCGCTTGGCCTGAGCGGCTGCGGTGGCCAGAGCACTACCAGTGCGCCCAGCACGAAGACTGAGCTCACCGGCTCGATTAACGTTTCCGGCTCCGACACCATGGTCAATCTCGCGCAGGCCTGGGCCGAGGCATTCGGTACCGAGAACGCCGGTGTGATGGTCTCGGTCAAGGGTGGCGGCTCGGGCGTGGGCATCGCCGCGCTCATCAACAAGACAGTCGACTTCGCCGACTCGTCCCGCGAGATCAAGTCGGAAGAGACCTCCGCTGCCAAGGCGGGCGGCGTTGACCCCGTTGAGACCGAGGTCGCCAAAGACGGCCTCGTCGTCATCGTGAACAAGGCGAACGGCGTGACGGCGATTACCAAGGAGCAGCTCGGCAAGGTTTACGCCGGCGAGATTGTCAACTGGAAAGACCTCGGTGGAGCCGACGCCCCGATCGTCTTGCTCGGACGTGACAGTTCCTCGGGCACGTACAGCTTTGTGAAGGACGAGGTGCTCGGCAAGCTTCCCAACAAGCCCGAGTACGCCAAGTCGATGCTCAATCTGCAGTCCACCCAGGCCATCGTTGACGAGGTTGCCAAGAACGCCAACGGAATCGGCTACATCGGTCTGGGCTACGAGAACGCCTCCATCAAGCCGATCAACGTTGACGGCACGACCGCATCAGTGGCCACCGTCCTCGACGGCACCTACGCCCTCAGCCGCGGGCTGTTCATGTACAGCAACGGTGAGCCCACCGCCGAGAAGAAGGCTTACCTCGACTGGATTCTGAGCGCGCCTGGTCAGGCAATCGTCAAGACACAGGGCTTCGTGCCCCTCGCGAAGTAGTAGGGATTATCCAGACCTCATGACAGAGCCGTCTTCAGTCAAGACGGCGAGCAGAGGCCGCTCGGCTCTAAGCCGGGCGGCCGATGCCGTCGTTCAAGGCTTCATTCACGCCTCCGGGTGGCTGGCGATCGTGGTGCTCGCCACCATCTTTGCCTTCCTAGCCCTCAATTCCATTCAGTCGGTCCGGGCAGTCGGTCTGTGGCCGATGATCTCGGGCACCGACTGGTACCCCACGTCCACGCCGCCCAGCTTCGGCTTCCTTCCATCCGAAGCCGGATCGCTGTGGGTTTCCGGCGTGGCGCTTATGCTCTCCGTCCCTATCGCCGTCCTCGCCGCGATCTTCCTGTCCGAGTTCGCCAGCGGCCGCCTCAAAGACGTCACTAAGTCCGTTGTGGAGTTCATGGCGGCGGTGCCCTCAGTCGTTCTCGGATTGCTTGGGCTGACCTACATTGCGCCGTTGGTCCAGCAGGTGTTCCACTTGCAGTCGGGATTGACCGCGCTCACTGCCGGCATTGTTGTGGGTGTCATGTGTCTGCCGACCATCATCTCGATCTCCGAGGACGCGCTGCATGCGGTGCCAGTCGATCTTCGACAGGCATCACTCGCACTGGGAAACACCCGCTGGGAAACTACCTACAAGGTGACGGTGCCCGCGGCTTCCTCGGGCATCTTTGCTGCAGTGATGCTCGGGCTCGGCCGCGCTATTGGCGAGACGATGGTGGTCTTGATGCTCGCGGGCAACTCCGGCCTGATTCCGTCTTCGCCCATGCAGGCGGCTCGCACCCTCACCGGCACCATCGCGCAGGAGATGGGCGAGGTCGCTCGCGGAGGGATGCACTTCTCGGTGCTCTTCTCGATGGGGCTCGTGCTGTTCGCGATCACCTTTGTCATCAACCTAGCGGCCGACGTCGTTCTTGAGCGTCAGCAAAGGAAGTGGCGCCGATGAGCGTGACGGCGGCTGGTTCTGCCCGAGCGAAGCGCGCCCGTACCGTTGAGGCCATCGCCAAGTTCGTGACGGGTGCATGCCTGATGTTTGCGGTTTTGGCGACGGTGGCCATCATCGGCACGATCGTCTGGCGTGGCGCGCCCTCAATCTCATGGGAGTTCATCTTTGGGATGCCCAAGAAGAACATGACGGCTGGGGGAATCTGGCCGGCCGTCTACGGCACGATCATGCTCACGTTGGGAACCGCCGTGTTCGCGCTGCCGCTGGGCGTGGCCGCCGGCATCTACCTTGCCGAGTACGCGAAGCGCGGACCGGGCACGCGCGTTGTGCGGTTGTCGATCGCGAACATGGCCGGCGTGCCCTCTATCGTTTACGGGCTGTTCGGTCTGTCGCTCTTTGTAATAGTGCTCAAGTTCGGAGTATCGCTGCTGGCCGGCTCCCTCACGCTTGCGGCACTTACTCTGCCGATCATCATCACCTCGACCGAGGAGTCGCTCAGGCAGGTTCCCAGGGACTTGCGACAAGCATCGCTTGCTCTTGGAGCCAGCAAGCTACGGACGATCCTGCGGGTGGTCTTGCCTGCTGCCGCTCCCGGCATCGTGACCGGTGCGATTCTCGGCCTGTCCCGCGCCGCCGGCGAAACAGCACCGATCATCTTCACCGCCGCCGCCTTCTATGCCCCCCTGCCGAGAACCCCGCTCGACCAGGTGATGGCTCTGCCTTACCACCTCTACATCATGGCCACGCAAGCCGTGAAGCCAGCCCCGGCCATCGTCTGGGGAACCGCGTTCGTTCTCGTTGTCGGCGTCACCGTAGCAGGAGTGTTTGCGGCCGCCTGGCGTTCTCGGCAAAGGAGCAAGGTCCGATGGTAAGCAGCACTAGCGGTACTTTTGACCTCGACGATGTTTCGGTCTCCTACGGCAAGGAGGTCGCGCTTGCGGGCGTCACGATGCACGTGCCCACGCATGCGGTCACCGCGCTCATCGGGCCCTCGGGTTGCGGCAAGTCCACGTTGCTGCGGTGCTTGAACCGGATGAACGACGAGATCGGCGGCGTGAAGGTCGGCGGCAGGGTGCTGCTCGATGGCGTGAATATCAACACGCGCGAAGTCGATCCCGTCGAACTCAGGATGCGAGTGGGCATGGTGTTCCAGCGCCCCAACCCGTTCCCGATGAGCATCTACGACAACGTTGTGTACGGTCCGCGGACGCAAGGCATCCGCAAACGGGCCGAGCTCGACTGCTTGGTCGAGGAGTCGCTCACGCGTTCAGCGCTCTGGAGCGAGGTGAAGGGGTCTCTCAAGAAGCACGCCTTCGAGCTCTCCGGCGGGCAACAGCAGCGCCTCTGCATCGCTCGCGCGCTGGCGACCCGACCCGAGGTCCTGCTGATGGACGAGCCCGCCTCGGCACTCGACCCCATCTCCACGCAGCAGATCGAGGACACCATCACCGAGCTCAAGCCGTCGGTCACCATCGTCATCGTGACGCACAACATGCAGCAGGCCGCGCGCATCTCCGACCAGACCGCGTTCATGCTGCGTGAGACGATGGAAACTCCGGCGCACCTCATCGAGGTCGGAGAGACCAAAGCGATGTTCACGACGCCTCATGACAAACGCACGGAGGCCTACATCACAGGCCGATTCGGCTAGCCACGCGCTGGCGTGCGACACGATTCGCGATGAACATGTCGATGCCCGCCGAGGAGACCCTCGGCGGGCATCGTCTCTTCCGGTGACCCGCTGGGGGGAGCGGGCCGGTCCGGACATCAGAACGCCCCCGAGGGGGGTTGGGAGCGTTCTGTCAATCTTGAGGGGCGGTCCCCGTCTAGGGGGGAGGGGTCGACGGGTCGCCCAGCTCTCGAGCAGATAATTAGCAATGTGCGTGCCAGTTTTGTCGAGGAATTGCCCATCACGGCGAGGTTCTTGTCAGTCGTCGTTTGTCCGCCGTAGAGGCCGCAGGTACCATTCAAATGGTGAGTGGCCCTAGAAGAAATGCGGAGGCGTGATGAACGACCTGACCATCCGGCCGGCGGCCGAATCGGACGCCTCGGCGATTGCTGCGATCTACAACCACTACGTGCGCACGTCCACGGCGACCTTCGACACACAGGAACGTTCGCTGGCCGCGCAGATGACGTGGCTTGCCGAGCACGTGGACCCGCATCCAGTCCTGGTCGCCGAGAGTGACGGCGGCGTCGTTGCGTGGGGCGCGCTGAGCCGGTGGGGTACTCGGAGCGCCTACCTGCATACCGTCGAGATTTCGACCTACGTCGCTCCCGATGCAGTGGGCCAGGGGCTGGGACCCGCGCTGAGCGAGGTCCTTATCGGCCGCGCCCGTGCGCTTGGCCACCACGCGATCATCAGCCAGATCGTCCACGAGAACGAAGCGTCGCTCCGCATGGCGCGTCGGCTGGGTTTCGAGCGCATCGGAACCCTGCGCGAGGTGGGTCGCAAGTTCGATCGCTGGCTCGATGTGGTGCTGATGGAGCTTGTACTCGAACCACCGACTCATAGCGCGGCCACGCCGTGAC
>Ga0194044_10001198_pt1 | contig 13224 bp, 12 predicted proteins | sample JunL4417m_MetaG_FD_155460 | JGI IMG/M metagenome (GOLD analysis project Ga0194044, IMG submission 155460) | Anoxic zone freshwater microbial communities from boreal shield lake in IISD Experimental Lakes Area, Ontario, Canada - Jun2016-L442-17m | ecosystem: Environmental > Aquatic > Freshwater...
TATTTTTTAGGATAGCCGGTATCGATACGGGCAAGTTGACCAGTTGCCACCACTGTCATTAAACCAACATCATAATTTTTTGGGTGACAATTTACATACTTAAAGGAGTAGTAAGTATCATCACATATTGGCATAAGCTCTAGAACACCATTAGTAACATGCATGGCAGGCCGTGGAACTTTGTTAAATTCTTGCCAACGACTAAAATCTTGTTTTAGTGTTTTGGTTAAATCGGTGATAAAGTGGTCAAAACCATGCCGTTTGATTAACTCAGTTAATATTTCTTCAGTTACAATTTTCATATTTTTTAGGTAAGGGTCAGCGTAAGGGAAATTTTTTAATATAAAAAAAGGCCCTTCTTGGTCGGGGGCCGCTGAACATTAAATAAAAATAAACACCCCGACTGCTATGTAGGCATCGGTGTCGGCAAAACTGAGTAAAGGTATGATTTATGATTAAACATATTTATACCTTAATTAAATTAACAAGGTTTGTCAAATATTTTCATTTTTAATAAAATAATCAGTGTTTTACTTTAGTAAAATATGTGCTATTTTTAGTAATATAATGAATTTTTTTTATTCCGTAAATACAAATGATGTCCAGTAATCATGATCAAAAAAAGAATGTTGCTTTAAGCTCGGTCGCTGCTGGTGGGGTATTAACTATTGGCAAACTTGTCGTGGGCATGCTAACAGGCTCGATGGGTATACTTTCGGAGGCGGCGCATTCGCTTTTAGATTGGGTGGCGGCGATTATGACTTTTTTTGCCGTTAAATTTGGCGATCAACCCGCTGACGATTCTCATCCCTACGGCCACGGTAAAATCGAAAGTGTCTCAGCGTTAATTGAAACCGGGTTATTGTTTATTACCAGTGCTTGGATTATCTTTGAGGCGTCCAAGCGGTTATTGGGAGAGCATGGCAATGTGGAAGCACCATGGTATGCGTTTGCCGTTGTAATTGTCTCGATCATTATTGATATTTCTCGTTCACGTGCTTTATCTCGAGTGGCAAAAGCAACCAATAGCCAGGCACTCGAAGCAGATGCGTTGCATTTTAGCTCTGATATATATAGCTCTGCTGTAGTATTAATTGGCTTGGTATTCGTACGCTTTGGCGTAATGGGGGCAGATGCGATTGCTGCAGTGGTTGTGGCGTTGTTTGTTACCTTGGCCGGGTATCGGTTGGGCAAGCGGACGATTGATGTTTTAGTTGATAAGGCGCCAGAAGGCACTGCAGAGGCAGTAAGAGAAGTGGTACAAAAAATTGAAGGTGTCGTGCAAATAAATAGCGTGCGTGCTCGACCACTAGGACCAAATATTTTTGTTGAATTATCAATTGCTGTTAATCGCAAATTTTCTTTAGAAAAAACCCGAGAAATTATCGCCTTGGTTAAAAGTAATATTTTAGTAGCCGTGCCAGGAGCTGAAATAACCGTGCACACCGAACCAATCCGTCTGGATAGTGAAACAATTTTAGACCGGGTGCAGACTTTGGCCGCCAAACATAATTTAGTGGTGCACGATATTGTGGCTGATACTTTGGACAACAAACAGTTTGTCAGTTATGACTTAGAGGTTTCTGACATATTAACCATGACGGATGCACATGATTTGGCCACCATGCTTGAGGATGAAATTATAAATGAATTGGGCGACGACGTAGAATTAAATTCACACATTGAACCATTGAAACATGATGCAATTTTAAGTTCCAATGTTAATGCAGAGGAAATGAAACAAATCACAACTGCTATTACCACGGTAGATCTTGAGATAAAAGAAATTAGCCAGGTACACAATGTCTTGGTTCGAAAAATCGAGGATAAATATTTTGTTTCATTTCATTGTTTGGCACCAGGGGAATTATCGCTGGAACGTGTTCACGACGTGGTGAATCATTTTGAATATTTGTTAAAAGAGCAGGTGCCTGCCATAAAGCGGGTTGTTATTCATGCCGAACCATTATAATTATATAAAATTTTTTATGTCACACGAAATTGAAGCAGATTTTGTGAGTGATTGGGGTAATGAAACTTCTCAATGTCGAAATTGTACGAGCTTCACCCAATCAGGTGAAATGGGCTATTGCTCCGAGGCCAGAGGAGAAGTGCCGGCTAGCGCTCATTGCGACTATTTTAAATCGAGGGATTAATAAATTGAAAAAATGCGGGATAATACGTTGTTTCAAAAACAAACTTTTAGCATCACACTTGCGGCTGGTTTTATTTTCTTTATCAGTGCGCAAATGGTGCAAGCAGTCCCGCCACCAGATTTTTTATTCAGTCTAGCAACTCAGGTAATACAGTTCTTTTCGCTGGCAGTTGTTTTTTTAACGGCAGCGATTGGAGCAATATATCAATTTATTAAAACCAGACTAGATGTGTTAAAAATTTCAGCTTGGCACTGGGCTGGAATATTTTTTGGTGTACTTTTAATTTCTTTTATTGGGGCGTACTTTTACGGTAAATATCAACAATCCTTAGCGTATCAACGATGGGAGGCTCAAAGTCGGTATAATAACCAACAGCCCAATGATATTTTAAATCCAATAACTTTAACTGCGCCTACAACCACCACAATCGAGCTAGCCTCGACAACCCCACCCGTTACTTCCAGTACCCTCAATCTTGTTATAGAAACATCAACAGCGCCTTTATTCGTTACTACTTCTTCCGAGCTAATTTCAAGCAGTACGTTTTTTGTCACACATCAGTCGGAGCCATTAATCATTACCAACGAGGAATTTAAATTAGCTCTTTCCGGAAAGTTAAATGATTTTATCGTATTGGATGCTAGAGAAAATATTGAATACGAGTATGGGCAACTGCCAAATAGCCTACATATCAGAGCGGCTGATTTACGGGCAGGAAAGTGGGCAGATTTGCCACAAGAAAAATTAGTTTATGTTATGTGCTGGTCAGGTATTAGGGGCAAGGAGGTAGCTGAATTTTTGCGTTCAAAAAAAATAGTGGCAAAATATCTAGAAAAAGGTGCCGATGGTTGGGTCGCCTTCGGCGGAGAATGGCATGGTGAGATTAAATTTAGAAATTTGTATACTGATAAACGATATAAAATTGTCTACTCCACCAATCAAGTTAAACAAGAATTAAAAAAAGGTATCGTTTTGGTTGATAGTCGAGAAAAAGAAAAATTTATTAAACATCATATTAGTGGTAGTATTAACTTACCATTAATGCAAACACCAACGGTAGATTTTGATCGTGTTTTTGCCCAAATTGCTCCAACAAGTACCGTGATCACCGTGTGTGATAGTTTTGTAAATTGTTTTGATGCAGTGCTAACCGGCACCGAGCTAGAACGTCGTGGCCATATTTTTTTAGGGAGGTATAATTCCCCTTGGGAAATGTAATAATTTTTATTATGACTTTATTTCACAAACGTTTGGTCATAGTCATTATGGCCGTGTTTGCCTTGGCAGTATTGAGTGTTGGTCTATTGTATGATTTTTGGCCCCGACCATATTTTTTAAATGAATTAACCATGCAAGGCACTGATGATTCAGGCAAGGTGATTTGGATTAATTTTCAGGCGATTCGTAGTCAGACGATCATTAATTATGATCATTATTACACCGCCACGGTTAAGTATGATGGCCAGATTTTTAGACAAATGACTCAGTTTTCAAAATTTAGTGATTCAATTGTACCCCAAGGCCTCTTAAAGAGTTTTAATAATTATAAAAACACAGAGCAAGCCGAAGAAGAGTATAACCTAGCATTTACCATAGACGGCCATGAACTGAGCATCGAAATTCCCACCATTCAGGCTGATTTTTTAGCCAAAAGCAACTATCGTTATGTACGTTATATTGGCGTGGGAAGTTTTAAGGGAACAATCGACCAAAAATCAATACGGGGCAACGTGAAAGCTGATGTCATTATGTCTTCTGATGGCAAACAAGCGACCATATCTCGGGGTGTGAAATACAGCGGGCAAAGTATTAGTTTGTGGGATGAAATGAATAACTATTATCAAATCGATGTTTCGGAAGTAGCGCCAAATAATACTGGATACAGCTCTCATCAATGGGCACTTTATAAGTCTGCGGCAAGTGGGGAAATGCGCAAATTGCGCCAAATGAACATTGCTCGCACTACCAGCTCGCTAATAATTACTTTACCAGAACTTAATGACACTAAAATTTCCCTAACGCAATTTTCTGCCCTACCGGCTGACACCAACAATCAAAGCGGGTTAGCCACTGGGGTGATTACTGACACCACCGATCAGCGAAACATAGCTGGTGAGTATCAATTTTATAACAATTAGCAGTATGGTAGCTAGAGAGTTTGAACCGGTAAATGAAAAATTAATTGGATCAAAGGCAATCTCTTTGCGACGGCTTGTTAGTCTGGGGTATACAATTCCATCCTTTGTAACGATTGATTCTGACGATATCGTCGCTCTGGTTATCGGTGATAAAATAAACCAGAAGACACTTCAGCAGATAGCTGAAAAGGTAAAAAATAAATTAACAGTCACCCAATATGCGGTACGATCTTGTGCGCTAGCTGAAGATGGACAACATCAATCGTTGGCAGGGCAATTTAGAACCGAGCTAGCAGTAAGCCCTGATAATTTATCCGAGGCAATTAGGTCAGTGATTAATCAAGCGCTGGGACGCTCTGTTGCATCCAGAGCTTTTTCCCTCATCATTCAAGAATTTATCAATCCGCAGATTTCTGGTGTCACCTTTACTCGTGATCCGTTTGGCGGTCGTGAAATGGTTATAAACTATTATCGAGGCCGTGGCGATGCCGTGGTGGGGGGCGCGGTTACACCAAAAGAAATTCGCTATTTTTGGCAGCGACCAATTACATCCGAGCCAATTAGTGGTTTGCGAAACGAAGTATTAAAGTGGCAATCAATTGAATTATTGTTTGCCTGGCCTCAAGACATAGAGTGGTGTTTTGCAAATGGGACTTGGCATATTCTTCAGGCTCGGCCCATTACCAGCCTTGACACCTTAGCTGTTTCGCAAATTAAATATCTTGATGCAACTTTGCCGTCACAGGGCAATTTTTATTGGGAAAAGAATGAAATTACTGAAATAGCTCCGCGACCAAGTCGATTAACATTGAGTTTATTAGAAAAAATTTATTCAGATAGTGGGCCAGTTTCTATGGTTTATCGTAAATATGGCGTAAGGTATCAGGCAACTAACATGTTTACCTTGCTTGGCGGTGAATTATATTGTGATAAACAAGCAGAGCTTAACAGTGTAATGCCTGCGTATGACTATTTTCCGTGGCGGGGCGGGGTGCCACACTTTTCGCACATAACAGGATTGCTTCGTACCGCAATTAATACTTTTGCCTTGACTCGTGTATCACCAGGTAATCAGCTGTCGCATTGTCGCGCAGCCTTACGTGATGCCTTAGTGTCAAAAATGGTCATTGAAAAGGATCCCGCCGTTGCGCTAAGAAATTTTTTAGAACAATACCAAATAATTTTTGAAATAAATTTTTTGGCCAGTCAGGCAATGACTCGTCTCGACGTAGCGTTGCGCTCAAGCACCATAAATTCTACAACTTTGTTGCCGCAATTTTTTAACCTAGTGAAATATCAACGAGATGATTTATCAAAGATTTCAACTATTGATTTTGTTGGCAACTCATTAGACTTGGCAGATACGAGTCGCTTCATTCATCAGACCACATCAGCTTTGCTTCCGCTTGATGCCGAGGTGCAAAGTTGGTGGTTGGCATTGCCCAATTGGAAGCGTCAGTATTTAACGCCATTAGTCCACAATGCCTGTAAATATACAGAGTTGCGTGAGCAGGCGAGATGGTTAACGGTAAAATTGGTTTCAAGTTTACGCCTCATCTTAAAACAATTTAGCGATAGTAAACCCAAGCTAACTGGTTCATATTTAAATTTTAGTATCGATGAGTATTTAGACGATTTAATCGAAGTAGCGCCAGAATTACCGTTAATACCCACAGAAATTACATCCGGATTTTTGCCTACTCGAATCATAAGTGAATCAAGTACAATGCCAATAAAAAGCTATGGCGTTTCAATAGGCATGGCTGAAGGTAAATTAATTGATTTGGCCTCGGTTAAAAAATATCGAAAAACGAAACAAAAAGTGATTTTATATACTTCAGTGTTGGTGCCGGAATTAGCTTTAGAATTTGATTATATTTCAGGGATTGTTGCTAAAACAGGTGGATTATTATCTCATTTAGCAATTTTGGCCAGAGAAAAAGGTGTTCCTGTGGTGATTTCTTCACAAAATAACTATTTTTTAGGTGATATCGTTAAAATAAATGGCAAGACAGGAGATATTGAAATTGTTTCTAAAGAATAAGTAGGGCCACCATATTATTCGGCATTAAAACTGGGTGCCATTGACTTTTAGCCCATTCCATGCTATCTTTAGAATGTAAGTGATTCTCGGTAAGTGTTCTATTTCGCGCGTTTAAGCGAGATTTTAGATACCCAGTGAGAAGAAGGTCGCCTTACAATCTATAATCTAAGCGCAAACGTACGTATGGCAAAGAAATTATACGTCGGCAATCTTTCATACAGCACTACCGATGCTGGATTGTCCGAAATGTTTTCACAAGCCGGTACCGTTACCTCCGCTTCAATCATCATCGACAAGATGACTGGTCGTTCGAAGGGGTTCGGTTTCGTGGAAATGGCTAGCGACGAAGAAGCTGAACAGGCTATTGCTATGTTCAACGGCAAGGAAATTGAAGGTAGAACTATCACCGTCAATGAAGCTCGTCCTATGGGCGATCGTCCTCCACGCCGTGACTTCAACCGCTCAGGCGGATCCGGCGGCAACGGCGGTTCTAGCTATGGCCAAAAACGAACCAGCAGCTGGTAAGTTTACCATAAAAAACAGCCCCTTTCGGGGCTGTTTTTGTACTTGTATCTTAGCCGAGTTGTTTTAATAGAATCATGAGGCCGATGCCAGCTAGTATACCTGCTAATTGTAGAGCAGATTTGTGTAAGGCAGTGTCTTTTTTCAGTTCAGGTAGTAGATCTCCTGTGGCAATATAAACAAATCCGCCCGCAGTCAAAGGTAGGAGATAGCTGGATAGATTGTCGATACGATTATAAAGCGCAAACGTCATAAACGCACCAAGAAAGGCGAGCAGGGCAGAGAGAAAGTTAAAAAGCAAGGCTTTTTTTCGTTCATACCCAGCATGCAGTAGTACGCCAAAGTCGCCGATTTCTTGGGGTATTTCGTGGGCAATAATTGCAATCAGGGTGGCAAACCCCAAGGCAAAGTTGGTTAAAAATGCACCTGCCAACACTGCTCCGTCAATAAAGTTGTGCATACCGTCACCGACGAGATTCATTACACCAAATGTTTTTCGATGTTCGCATTCCTCGTCGTTATGACAGTGGTGCCAGTGTACAATTTTTTCTAAAACAAAGAAAATCAATATTCCGATTAAAAACCAATACCAACCGGTAATCGAATTTTCAGTTAAAATAGTCATTTCCGGTAAAAGATGAATCGCTGCATCGCCAAGCATGGTGCCAGCAGAAAAACTAACCAACAACATAATGAGGCGGTTCATGCGTTCGTGCGAGAGGAATAAAAAGAAGACCCCCACAAAAGAGATTAGGGAGATTAAAAAAATTCCTCCGAAAGTATACCAATAAATTTGAAAAATTGTCATAAATTGTTAGATTACTGTGGTCTTTGACCAAGCGAAATATATTATTTATAATAATAGCACTTATTTTAACCTAAAGATATGGATTTTGGACTTGACAGAAGTAAGATAAATATGTCTGGTGAGCAAATTATGCGTCGAGCGGGATATGGTTTAATTAATGATCATCATACTGGTAAAAATAGTTTTGTGCGGCGATTAAGCCAAAATCACTATCCTCGCCTGCATATGTATGTAAAAGAAGAAGCAGGTCGTATTATTTTTAGCCTACATTTGGATCAAAAGCAAGCGAGCTACCAAGGTAGTCACATGCACAATGCCGAGTATCAGGGGGCACAAGTAGAGCAAGAGGTGGAGCGGTTACGACAGGTGGTGATTGGCCTAGTAAGTGAGCAAAATCGGGTCAAGGCAGCAGCCACTCTGGCTTCGACTGAAACAACATCCAAGTGGTACCAGTTTTGGAAATAATAATAAAAAAAGGTTGTGAATCCATCTGACGAAATCAAAGCGCGGCTAGATGTGGTGGAGGTGATTCGTGGCTATATCGATTTGAAACCAGCCGGAGTTAATTTCAGGGCCAATTGCCCCTTTCATCATGAAAAAAGCCCTTCGTTCGTAGTTAGTCCAGATAAGCAAATCTGGCATTGTTTTGGTTGTGGTAAGGGCGGTGATATTTTTGGATTCGTGATGGAGTATGAAAATTTGGATTTTGTCGAAGCTCTGCGATTGTTGGCGCCTAGGGCAGGGGTGACGCTAAAACAAGTCGACCCCAAACAAAACTCACGTCGCAGTCGGGTTTTAGACGCCATGGAATTGGCCGCCAAATACTATCACCACGTTTTAATGACCAGCCAACAGGCAGAGCCAGCGCGGCAATATTTGAAAAAACGAGGCTTAGATGAGGTGACCGTTGAAGAATGGCGCATTGGCTATAGCCCTGAGAGTTGGGATGATTTGGTTAATTTTTTAGCCAGCCGCGGTTTTAGCCCGGATGAAATATTTGCTGCTGGCCTAAGTATTAGAAAGGAAGGTAATAGCCGTTATTACAATCGTTTTCGTGGTCGCATCATGTTTCCGATTTTTGATGCTAATAGTAGTGTGGTTGCTTTTACTGCCCGGGTTAGCCCAGAACGTGAGGCCACGGAACAGATGGGCAAATACATTAATAGCCCACAGACGATTGTTTATGACAAAAGTAAGGTATTATTCGGTCTGAACCGCGCCAAGCAAGCCATCCGTACGGAAAATTTCGTAATTTTAGTCGAAGGTCAAATGGACGTGATTACCGCTCATCAATTCGGTTTTAAAAATGTGGTTGCTACCTCTGGCACGGCTTTAACTACAGAACAATTGACATTATTAAAACGACACACGCCAAATATTTTACTGGCTTTGGATGCCGATTCAGCTGGTCAAGAAGCAGTTCAGCGAGGCGAGCAAGTTGCCAAGCAGCTGGATTATCAAGAGGTTGAAACGGTTGATTCACATGGCAGAATCAGGCGCTATATTGATCCTAGCCAGAGTTTCACTTTGCGTTTAAAGGTGATCATTATTCCTTCCGGCAAAGACCCAGATGAATGTATTCGTACTGATATTAATGGTTGGCGTCAGGCTGTAGCCAGCGCCATTGATGTTATGACATTTCATTTCGAGCGTGCCTTTGCTGGCATTAACACGAAAAGTAGTGATGATCGCCGTAAGGTTTTAGATCAGCTCTTGCCCAAGATTGCCCAGCTTGGGCAATCGGATCGCAGCGAGCAGGGGGTTTGGTTGAAAGAATTAAGTCAGCGATTAAATCTAGAAGAGTTGGCTTTGCGTGAAGATTTAATGGCGTTTGAAAAACAACTTAAAAATCAGCATACGACTGGTCGCGGTGAAGTTCAAAAAATTACCCCTTTAGTCAAGAGTCGGGAAGAGCAGTTATCAGAATTGGCACTGGCGCTGATGATTAAATTTAGCGAGCTTATTGGGTATGCCATCCGTCAATTACAGCCCGATCAGTTGGTTGGACAGGAAAATCGACTTCTTTACAATTTCATAGTTATTTATTATAATAATAGTAATCAATCTACTATTTTACCGGTTAATCCGATGCATTCGGATGCTGGCGAAACTGAGTCCGAGGCCCTTGCCAAAACTGCCAATCTTGGCTATTCTGGCTTAAGGCAATGGCTTCGTACCCAAGAAGATACTGCGCCTGCCTTTAATGGTACGGTGCTCAGTCAGCTTGATTATTTAGCCTTGTTAGCCGACAAGGAATTTTATCATTATGAGGCTAACGAACCTAAGGTAGAGCTTACCCGTATCATTGCTGCTTTAAAAAAGAGCTACCTAAAAAACCAGCAGAAAGAAATTCAGCAACTCATTCGTATTAACGAACAAGCAGGAGATCAAGTAGCTACCGATGCACTCATGGAACAATTTAAATTAGTTAGTGAAGAGCTACAGGAAATCGAACAAATCAATCCATCATAAATTTATTACGCTAATGGCTACAAAACCCAATAAAAAAGCACAGGTTAAGAAAGTACCAGCCAAGCCACAGCCAAAAGCTGCGGTAAAAAAGCCTGCGGCCAAAGCACCAGCCAAGCCACAGCCAAAAGCTCAAGTAAAAAAGCCTGCGGCCAAAGCACCAGCCAAGCCACAGCCAAAAGCTCAAGTAAAAAAGCCTGCGGCCAAAGCACCAGCTAAGCCACAGCCAAAAGCTCAAGTAAAAAAGCCTGCGGCCAAAGCACCAGCTAAGCCACAGCCAAAAGCTCAAGTAAAAAAGCCAGTCAGTGTTTCAAAATATCCAGTAAAAAAACCAGCTAAACCAAATCACCCAGTTATAATCCGTTCAACTGAAAAAGTAGTAATCGAACCAGCGCCATTACCAGATCCAGATAAAATTAAAAGCTTGATTGTAAAGGGTCGCTCCAGAGGCTTTGTGACCGAGACGGAAATATTATATATCTTTCCTCAAGTCGAAGAATATCTGTACGAATATGAATTAATTTTAGAGGATTTACAAAAGAATGGCATTCAGATTGTAGAAGAAACTGGTGGGTATTTAGATTTCGAATTGGATGAAAAGAAAAAACAGAAGATGGCTGATATTATTGGTACTGCCAAGGAAAAGAAAAAGTTTGATATCTCAGAACTTAGCTCCGATTCGATTCAGATGTATTTGAAAGAAATCGGCAAAGTGCCTTTGTTAAATAACGAAGAAGAAGTTGAATTAGCTAAACGCAAAGAAAAGGGTGAAAAGGAGGCTGAACGACGCTTGATTGAAGCTAACTTGCGCTTGGTGGTTTCGATTGCTAAAAAGTTTACCGGCGCTAAAGGTTTGTCGCTCTTAGATTTAATTCAAGAGGGTAATATTGGGCTGTTTCGCGCGGTAGAGAAGTTTGAATATCGTAAAGGCTATAAATTTTCAACCTATGCTACCTGGTGGATTCGTCAAGCAATTACTCGCGCTCTAGCTGATCAATCGCGTACGATTCGTATTCCAGTGCACATGGTGGAAACGATTAATAAGTTTCAACAAATTCAACGTCAGCTGATTCAGGATTTAGGCCGTGAACCATTGCCAGAAGAGATCGCGGCGGAAATGGGAGAAGATATCGATAAAGTCAGGCATGTCATAAAGATTTCTCAAGATACGATTTCACTTGAAACCTCGATCGGCGAGGATGAAGAGGATTCCACTTTGGAAGATTTTATCGAGGATGTTAAGAATGTAACGCCAGACCGGGCAGCCGCTTTGCAATTGTTAAAAGACTATGTTCAAGAAGTGATTTCTCATTTGTCGCCTCGCGAACAGAAGATTTTAGAGATGCGTTTTGGTTTGGTTGATGGTGTGGCTCATACTTTAGAAGAGGTTGGTCGCGAATTTGATGTTACTCGCGAACGTATTCGCCAGATTGAGGCCAAGGCACTGGAACGCATCCAAAAGCATGACGGTATTAAAAAGTTGAGAGATTACTGAAAGATACGCTAAAATTCGCATATTGACTCTTTTATCAATTTGCGTAATAATTTAAGACATAAAACTGCCAGTAGGCAGCTTTTGTTTGAGAGAACAATATATTCCCGGGTAGCGCAGCGGTAGCGCAGCTCGCTGTTAACGAGTTGGTCGTCGGTTCGAATCCGACCCCGGGAGCAATTGACAAAAACATAGCTTTATGCTATGTTTTTTTGTTGCACAAAAGCTGTTCTATAAAAAAAGGAGGAAGTCATGGACTTAATGGGAATGCAAATTGCTGAAAATCGTCGCAAATTAAAGATGACAGTACTTCATCGACCTGGGGATGTTTGGCGTCGTAACGAAATTAGTCAACTTACTATTGGTCTTATGACCGAAGTAAGTCAACACCCAAAGCACCCCGAGCATCTTATCCTCTTCGGCCACCATTCAGAGAGTGCTCTAAAAACAATCATACGAGGCGCTACTTTTACAGCAATTCAAATCATCGGATTGCAAGACGAAAGATTACCTTTTAACCCGGGTTTTGTTTAACAATACCCATCATTTCTGACAGGGGAAACCCTAGTCGTAAGATGATGGGTTTTCTTTTATATTAATAAAGAGTTCAATTCTTCAGCAATTTGTTTCCAGTTAAGTGTTCTAAATACGTCCAACGCTGGGAGCTAAGAAAAATAACGTAAATTTTACGTTATTTTCATATCCTTGATTAAATCTCGAAATATATGATTTATTCTGATATAATTTTTACATAACAATAAGAATACATTTATGAATATTAAAACCTGTATAAATAATTTTAAACAAACAGCAATAACGAATTGTCAAAATTCTCAATTCGTTTATCATGAATTTTTTGTCAAAGATCATTTACTGGTTGTTGAAAAAATCGCAATTGAATTGTGTGATATTTATAAGGACGCTGATAGAAATTTGGTAATGGCACTTGTCTGGTTTCATGATTTAGGAAAACCAATCGACATGGATAATGAATATGAAATCACGCTAAACAAAGGTGTTCAGACAATGAAAGATTGCGGTTTCAGTGATGCATTTATTTTAAAAGTGGTGGAAGCATGGAAAAGAATGGAGATGAAAAATGAAATTGATTTATCTAAAGAATCGATTGAGGTGCAAATCGTCAGCAGCGCTGACGGGGCATCGCATTTTGTTGGAAAATTTTTCTCAACGTATTTTAGAGATAATTCAAAAGAAGCTATTGGCGATATTGAAACAAGATTAAAGAAAAAAATAGAACAAGACTGGAAAAACAAAATTATTTTGCCTGAAGTAAAAGAAGCATTCAAGGAAAGATATAAACGTGCATTAGAGATAGTCGGTGAGTATCCAAAAAAATTAATTGTATAAAATATAGTAAGAGAGACTATTGATTAATTACTCGAAGAAATATTTGATCGGCTAAACTAGGGTGGTCGGTCAAAGAGCTTCTAATAAGTTTTAGTTGGTGGGCTACATTCAACGTTTTAATGCAACACCAGCTCCTTTAAAGACTTCGAGTGGCGTTAGCCACTGCAGTCTCTTTCTGGGTCGGTTATTTAATATCTCCTCAACTTGTTTAATCTGCTCATCTGATA
>Ga0194044_10001199_pt1 | contig 13218 bp, 17 predicted proteins | sample JunL4417m_MetaG_FD_155460 | JGI IMG/M metagenome (GOLD analysis project Ga0194044, IMG submission 155460) | Anoxic zone freshwater microbial communities from boreal shield lake in IISD Experimental Lakes Area, Ontario, Canada - Jun2016-L442-17m | ecosystem: Environmental > Aquatic > Freshwater...
CCCCAAAGGCGTTACCACCCGGCCCGCCGTGTCCGCCTCCAGACGCATTGGCAGCGTCATTTCCGGCCCCCGGTCCAGCCCTTGAGCCGTAGCCTTTGGCGTTCACGTCCACGCGGCTCGTGGCGTCAATCGTCATCTCGCCGGCAATCGCCAGATCGAGCCGGTTGTTGGTCTCGCCCGCCGGGGCGGGCGAATGCGTGAGCACCGCGCCGCCGGCGAGCACCAGCGTGGCGAAGCTGTGAACGCCGTCCACCGTCAGCGTGCAGCCGCTGACGGCGACCTCCTGGCCATCGTAAGCCGTGTTCCCGGCGCCGATGGCGGTGTCATTGGTGAAGGTGATGGCCTTCGCGCCGGTCAGAGACAGCGTCAACGCGAGGACGGGGAGGAGTGCTTTCAGTTTTTTCATAAATCAGGAGAACTAGTGTCGGTTCAGGTCAGCCATCCAAGTCTGACCAATTTAACCGTTACCACGTTCAAGGTTAATTGGCAGTTTAATTGGCAGTTTGTGTCGTGTAGTTTTCAAAAACGGACAAAATGAGGGTTTGTAGTTAGCAAAACCGGACAGGTCATTTTGGGAGGTTGGAGAAGAGGATGGTGGGTTTATGTTTTTGGTTTGGCGGAGTGGCTAGGACGGAGTGGTGGCCCTAAAGGGGTCAGTTAATGAGATTGGATTCTGGAGAAAGGCGGGGGATTTTTCAGCAGCACTTTCTACGCTGTCAAACACCCGAATCTCTTTTGGTTGAGTTAGCCCCAATAGAACGCAATAGGGCAGCGCCCGCGTCCGAAAGTACAGCCTGAGTCCCAGAGGGCCTCAGACCGAATAGGCCGGCAAATTCAAAGCAAGAGGACTTGGCGGTCTGTTGTTACTGGGCGGTGGCCGCCAGACTCGGCCCGGCCACCGTCGCTTGCCCCATTTCCCAGCCCAGGCGACGCAGCCACCGCTTCACGTTGCAGGCCGCGCCGGTGAAGTAGTTCTGGAGCTTGGTCATGGCCAGGCCGCGCAAAGGACAAGCGGCACAGGAAGCTGCGCATTCAATATCCTGGGGCAATTTATCACGTAATGAATCGGGGCGACCGGCGGGAGGATATCTTTGAGGATGACAAGGACCGGGGGCGGTTGCTGGAGGTGCTGACAGAGGCGTGTGAAAAGAGTAGCTGGCAAGTCCATGCGTATTGCCTGATGGGCAACCACTTTCACATGGTCATCGAAACGCCCCAACCCAACCTGGTGGTGGGGATGAAGTGGCTCCTCGGCAATTGCTGATTGAGAGGCGGAAGCGGATGGGTTGGAGCGAGGCGGACCTAAGAGCCCATCGGAAGGGCGAACCGAGGAAAGTGGATTTAGCCTGGGAGTTGCGGTCGCAGACAACGATGCCGCCGGCCTGGTTGCTGCAGCAACGGGGCAAGAGCCGGCACGCCGCCCCCGCCAACCCGGCCAGCATCAACCGCGCATCTTGTAAAGTCCCGCTAGAGGGTGAAATATCCTTGTGGGGCCTTCGGAAGGCAACCACGAGTCAAAGGCAACTGCATGAGCCGCGAGGCCGTGTGGGGAGGAAGCCGGAAGACGAACCGAAGTCCTGAACGAAAGTGAAGCCTCGTAAGGCAGGTTGGGCGGGTGAGTGAGCCAGTAATCACGACACCCTGCTGAGTCGTGATGTGTCGGCCAGTCAGGCGGCTAGAGCGGCTAATGGCCGCCCCTACTCGACCCTGCGGAGCGGAGTGAGGGTCAGAAAACCTCGGCTCTTAATCCCGTCACCGCCCGAACATGGGAAGCAATGCGGGACAGGCTTTTCAATGCCAAATGCTCGCAATTTGGCCGGTGCGGGGGGCGGTGCGCCGAATAGACCTGCACCAGGGAGATTTGCGCGCTGGCGGCCTTCAGCTCTTTCAAGCGCTGCGCGTAGGCTTCTATTTCCTCCCAGGGCGGCTCCTGGCCGTTGACCAGGGGGAATAGACTCTGGATGACGACCGGGCGCTTTCTGCTGAGCGCGAGGATGTTGGCCAGGATTCGCCAAAAGGGCAGCGTGGGGCGATTGACTTGCTCATAGTACGCCTGCGTCCCCGCATCAAGTTTGACCCATATCTCGTCCTGCCGACACAGCAGGTCCAGGCCCGCGATGACCGGCGGCAAATCCAATCCGGTGCCGTTGGTAATCAGCACTGTCTTGAAAAAGGGGAGTTTTTGCGTCGAGCGAAGATACAAAACCTCGCGGACGACTTCGTCGAAATTGGGGCACAACGTGGGCTCGCCATAACCGCTCAGAGCGACCTCTTTCAATTCCAAAAGCTCGGGGGGCAGATTGCGGAACCAGTCCAGCAAGCCAAGCTTGCCCTCGTGTTGCAGCCGCAGTAACCGCTCCAGCTCCACCGCCATGACCTCCACATCCACCGTCCGCGCCCGCCCCGGAGTATCCCGATTTACCTCGCAATACACGCAGTCGAAACTGCACCGTTTATCAGGATTGAGGTTGACGCCTATGGACAAGCCCCGGGCTCGCTGCGAAATTGCCGCATAAACGAAACGATTTCCTAACTGGTTTCGCGGCCGTCCAAACGCCCTGTCGATCGGCTTCCATCCGCCGCGGACCGGGCTGCGCCCGGCCGAGCGGTCCTTCGGCGCAGCCAGCCGGCGCCCTTTCGTTTCCACTGCTTTCATTAGGAGACATTACAATCACATTGTGATTTCGTTCTAGCCGGATTTTGGCAGACACTGTGCCGATTTTGCCCTGTTCAGAGGTCTGAGCAAACAATCAGGCCGAAAACATTCGGCCGCTCGTTGACACGAGGAGCGCCCTCGGGCGCAGTTGCCGCATGTGCGGACCTGGGGATGGTCGAGAAGAGCCGGCCAGTGCTTGTGCTCGCATCGTTGGGTTGACGGAGGTTGGTCAGGTCACCATCCAGTTGCTCCGATTGAACGATTAGGCGTTAATTTGCGGTCAGATGAAGAATCGAGTAGGTTCGCACTCGTGAACTTGAGACCTTTTTTCACTCGCTTCGCCTGCTGCGTGGTTCTTGCTGCCAACGCATTCCTGGTCTGCCCACGGGAGCAGGCATGGGGTGCTGATTCTCATCCCACGCGCACCACGGCCAGTCACAGCCGGCGCGTCATCGGCTATCTCACGCAATGGGATGCGTGGAAATCGACGACGGCTGGGCTCCCGCAGGCGGGTTATCTGAACCATCTCAACGTTGATTACTCGCAATATACCCACCTGAACTATTCCTTCTTCGGCGTGGCAAACGATGGGTTTTGACGGTATTGATTGCGATTGGGAATACCCGGGCCCTTACGCGGGAATGAACTTTACCGGGTCGAGCGCGGACTACACCAACTTCGCCACGCTGTTGCAGCAAGTGCGAACTTGATGACAACGGCGCGTCGTTTCGCGCGGTGCTGACCCTCACCAATCCGGGCATCAGCAACATCACCGTGAGCCGCTTCGCGTTTGACGCGCCTTACACGGGCGTTGATTAGCAACCTGTGGACGGACATCAGCGACCCGATATTCGTAGCCGCCGACGGCAGTCGGCGCTAACACTCCGATAATCGAAGAAAAGTGCGCCGACTCCCGTCAGCGGCTACAGATTTGTGGGTTCATGAATCCGCCTTTGGGTCCGGGCAGGGTGGTTTCAAGAAATCGTAGCCGCCGACGGCAGTCGGCGCTAACACTCCGATAATCGAGGAAAAGTGCGCCGACTCCCGTCAGCGGCTACAGATTTGTGGGTTCATGAATCCGCCCTGCGATGCCTGTTTCACGCTGACTTTTTGCTTCACTCCGGCCACAACTGACCCTAAGATGCCCCTTGTGACCGCAGAAACGTTCAGGCCGGAAATCGAAGAGGCGATCAGCGCTTACGAAAAGTTCGTGATTTGCATCGATAAAATCCCCGAGGATTTTGAAACCACGCTGATATCCCTGGTGAGCAAGGCGACCAAGGCTTACGAAGGCCGGGGGCCGGAACTCCGCCACGGCATCGCACTCGACAAGCGTGTCACTGTCATCCTGAGCCAGAACGACGGGGCGCGTCCGCTCTGCGGGATTTATTTCAACCTCCACTCGCCTTATCAGAAGCAGCCGCTGGCCAAACCCGTCGGACACATCACGGAACCAATCGACGGCACCCCGTCGAAGTCCGAGGGATAAAGCCCGTCTCCCATCAATCGGGGCGCACTTCGTCGCCCACATCGGGCGCTCCCGTCAGAATATCAGCCACGACGTTTCGGTCGCGCTGCGGGCCAGTCACTTTGACTTCGGCGACTTTTGCACCATGCCGGTAAAGGTTCAGGCGCTGATCCATGGCCGGCATTTGATCGAGGGGAAAGCTCAGCACCACGAAACGCGCAACCGCATTGACCCGGACCACTTCACCCGCCAGAACGGTTTTCGATGGGGCGTCCGCCCCCTTCCCGGCACCGGCAGTTCTGGCGCGGGGCGAGCCGGTGCCAGGCGGCGGCGGAGCCTTTTTCCGCGCGCAACCGGAAGCGGCCATCGCGAAGAGGAGAATCACCACAAACAATACTCTCATAGGCGCAATAAAGTCTCTGGCTGTGGCGCGGTCAACTCACAAATCAATACAGCAGATACTTCTGCCGTTGCTTCAAGAACGCTTCTTCACCCGGCTTCCAGGACGCGACGATCTCCGCCGCGGGCGTTCCCGCCTGCAATGCCTTGCGCGTTGCGTCGGTGCCGTTGACTTTGTCGAACATGTTGAAACTCTTCTTGCGCTTAACCGCTTCGGCGAACAAATCGCGGTCGGCCAGCTTCTTCAACGCTTCGAGCGCGTAGAAATTGATCGCCGTCAGCGGCGCGCGGGACGGGTCGAGGAAATAAACCTGCGCACCGTCGATCACCTCGCCGGCGAACGTGAAATAATACGGCTTGTAGGTGACGGGCTGGAACTTGACGCCTGGCAGGTGGTAGCTGTTGAGCAGGTCAGCCAGTTTGTGCGCGTCGAGGTTCGGCGCGGCGATGCACTGGAACGGGAGGGTGTAGCCGATGCCGGTGCTTACGCCGCCGATTTCACCGAGCATGCCGGTGGCCACCTGGAACAGCGCCGACTCTCCGTGCGGCACGTGCGGCGAGGAGGGAACCCAGGGCAGACCGGTGTCGCGCCACACCATCCCGCGTTTCCAACCTTTCATCGGCACAACCGTCAATTTGCACCGATTGGTGATCCACACCTCGCCATTGATCATCCGCGCCAATTCGCCGCACGTCAGGCCATAGACATAAGGGACATCCCATTTGCTGACAGCCGAGCGGAACTTGTTCTCGACCATGGTGCCCTCGACCCGTTTGCCGCCGAGCGGATTGGGCCGGTCGAGTACAACGAACTCGACGCCGGCCTCGCCGCAGGCATCCATCGCCATGCCCATCGTGCTGACAAAGGTGTAGGAACGGCAGCCGGTGTCCTGCAAATCATAGACCAGCGCATCGAGCCCCTCAAGCATCTCGCGCGTCGGCCGTTGGGTTGCGCCGTAAAGCGAATGCGCTGGCAGACCCGTGCGCGCGTCGATGCGGCTGGCCACTTTGTCGCCCGCCGGCACATCCCCGTAAATCCCATGCTCGGGTCCGAACAGCGCGACCAGCTTCACCCCCGGCGCGGCGCGCAAGACATCGATGGTAGTGTCCAAATTGCGATTCACACCCGACGGATTGGTAATCAGCCCGACACGTTTGCCTTTGAGCGCCTTAAACCCGCCGCTGGCGAGCACTTCGTTGCCAAGCTTCACTTCGGCCGTGGCGATCAAGGGCAGCGACAGTGCCAAAACCAGCAGACTGCGATGCCCCCAGGAACGCGAACGGCGGCTGGGACGGTTGATAGTCTCAAATAAGTCACATGGCTTGCCTGCGGAATCGGGCCGGGCGAATTCCTTCGCCGGCTGAAGCCATGTTGACCGTTGACAGGGCAGAATCGTTTTCACTGCCGGCGAGCTTATCGAGCCTGGCGCTGAATGCAAAACAATGGTTCATCCGGGGACGATGTCAATTGTCCCCTCGGCGGCTTCTGAGTGGTCCAGCGCTTTCTGGCCACCGTTCAGCTAGCGGACGGTCCTTCGATGATGCTGTCCTTGTGTTCAACCAGCTTGGTGACCAAGCTCTTTTCAGCGTCGTTCTTGGCGATGCCGCTTAATCTTGAGCCGATCTGCACGGCCAGTTTGCAAAGTGCATGGTCGGGCACTGGCGGCAGTGCAAATTGCAATCCCCCTTCATTCCCACCGTTTACCATAATTAGCCTCAAACCCTTTAATCAGGCTGGTTTAAAGGGTTTGGCGGTCCGGGCACTAGTTTGGCCCCATATTAGCTACGGGAAAAGGCACGACTCATGAAAGCCGGCGAATCAACTCCAGGGTAGCCAAACGGTGAAATCAGCTACACTCAGCGCTCTTGCCTTGCTCGCCCACTGGCGAGCTGAGGGCCGCTCATACGCCTGCTATGAGAATGTGCCTAAGTCGAAACTGATGATGACCATCACGAATAAGCCCATTTTCGAGAAGGAAGAGAACGGCAAGAGGCATCACCGCGTTGAGCGGTCCTGCGTTAGCTCGGGCAGTGTCGCCCGTCTCTAAACAACATTTATGAAAAAGAACAAACATAACAATACAAAGAGCACCGCGCCCCAACTGGAGCCGGTCCGCTTTGAATTCACCCATCCCACGGCCAGCACCGTTTGTGTCGCAGGAACCTTTAACGATTGGCACGCCGAGGCCAAACCGCTGCGACCGGTGGGCGACGGTCGTTGGCTGAAGGAAACGGCCTTGCTGCCAGGCAGTTACGAGTACTGCCTGGTGGTGGACGGCGAGTGGATGCCCGATCCGCACGCCCGGGAAACCGTACCCAACCCGTTCGGCGGGAGAAACTCAATCCTCAAGGTGGCCGACTCCCCACTGGCGGCCCATCTCGCCGACGCGGAAAACTTGCCGCTCAAAAACGCTTACAAGCCGAAGACTCAGGCTTCGGCTCGATAAGTTTAACGCGCAATTCGGCGGGAAACCCTACGGCGTGAAGCTCTTTGAGACCGACGAGAACGACAAGGCGAAGATCGACGCTTACCTGGCTGCCTCCGTTCTGCTGGCAGCCCTGGCGCTCACCCCCTGGTGCTTGAGCCTGCACAAGGCGATCTCCAGCGCCGCCTCCCCATCGAGTTGAACTGAACTTGCGGGAGGTCGGTCAACTCTTTAACACGCTGGACCATTCACCCTTCCACGAGCGGGACCTCCACCATGACGCGGAGGAATTCATCCTGAGTTGGGTCCGGGAGTTCCCGATAAACGCCCCGGTCGTCCTCGTCGTCTTAGTCGCACCTCCTGCCAAGTGGAGCACCGGTGTTACCATTCCAACGGATGTCAGTCTCTCGGGTGGCCCAAATGATGTCTGGATATTTCAGATAGCGGGAAATCTTACTCTAGCCTCTGCTAAGGCTGTTCTCCTGAGCGGCGGCGCACAGGCCACGAACATCTTCTGGCAGGTAGCCGGCGGTGTGGGTGTGGCCCTTGGAACAACCTCCCACTTCGAGGGCATTTTACTCGTTCAGAAAGCCATTACCCTGCAAACTGGCGCATCCATCAATGGCAAACTCCTGGCGCAGACTGCCGTTACCTTGGATGCCAATATCATCAACGCTGCAACTTCCCTCACTGTCGTCTTGCGCTCGTCGGCAGTGGTCACCGGTCCGTACAATGATGCTCCGGGGCAGTCAGTCAATCTCGCCACTAAGACCATAACGGTTCCTATGTCCGGCAGTATCGAGTTCTATCGCATTTGGTCGGACACCCCGCGCACCCTTATAGCAATCACTCTCTCGGGTGGCAACGTGGTCATAACCTATAATTAGACTGGGGACTGGTGTCGCCAGAACGAAGCATGATCAGTCTCACATCCGCCCGAGCAGCCGCTAGAGCGGACAGCGAATTGAATTGGTTTAAGCCTTAAAAGGACCGGGTTCGGCGACGAGTAGAATCAGCAAGTAAACAACCCCGTGCAAAGCACAGGATCTTCGGAAGGCCCTATTGGGGGGGGGCAAATAGTGTGATAGCAAATGGGCAGGAGCATAGCCCGACACCCGCCACAGTAGGCTGTGGTTTCTGAAAACAATGAACCATTTCCTTTTGGGACGCATCGATCTGACCGTGGCACTGGGATGGCTACTGGTCACGAATTCCCTGGCACAATCGCCCCCATCGGGAGCAACCAAGCCCTTTAGTAAGACGGTTTTGCACCAGGCCAGTGCGGAAGTCGTCGCTCTGCCGCAATCCGTTCCCGACCCGCTCGAACCGGTCAATCGCATTGTTTATGGCCTCAACCGGGGGATCATGACTGGGGCGGTCAAGCCGACCGCCAAGCTTTATCGGTTCATCGTCCTCAAACCGGTCAGGACGGGGATTGGCCACTTTGGCCGGAACATCACGTTCCCCGGGCGGCTGGTCAACAACCTGCTACAAGGAAAGTGGGGCGGCGCCCGCGATGAAACCTACCGCTTTGGCTGTAACACGACGGTCGGCGTGGCTGGGTTCATCGATGTGGGGAGCAAGTGGAACATCCCGAAGTCGGACGCCGATCTTGGCCAGACATTCGGCCAATGGGGCTGGAAACCGGGATGCTACTTAATGCTGCCGATCTTCGGGCCGAGCAACGAGCGAGACACCCTCGGCTTGGCCGCTGACACCGCATCCAACCCGCTGACCTATGTCGCTCCTTACCCGTTCGCTGCAGCCAATCCGCTGACCTACCTCAGTCCCTACACCTACTGCTCCTACGGGATCTTGTATAACAATCTCAGTGATACCGTGGACGATTCTGTGCGATTCGCCCAGACCGAAATGGATGCCTATTCCGAACTTCAGTATGCCTGGACCTTCGTGCGGGAAAACCGGGTGGCTGATTTCCAGGTCCATGGGAAACCGGACCCCGCCTCCCTGGAAACACTCGAATCGGTCTTTTTCACATTCCAGAACCCCGAGTTTCCAGGGTGGGGCAAGACGCGGTCGGTATTGATTCCCGCCACGGGCAGGAAATTGAAGTTTACGTTTTGGCTGCAGCCGGGAAAAGCCCCAATCGTTTATATCGTTCCGGGCTTGGGCTCGCATCGCCTGGCAGGACACGCCCTCGCGTTGGCCGAGTTGGTTTACCAAAGGGGCTTCTCCGCCGTATGCGTCAGCAGCACGTTCAACTTCGAGTTTATGGAAAACGCCTCGACCGCGGACGTCCCCGCCTACATGCCGGTCGATGTTCATGATTTGCACGTCGCGCTGACCGAGATCGCTCACCGATTGGATACACTCTATCCGGAACGGCTCGGCCCCAGGGCCCTGATGGGCTACTCCATGGGCGCATTCCAATCCTTGTTCGTGGCCGCCACTGCATCGACCAATGTGGCGCCGTTAATCACATTTGACCGCTACATCGCCATCAATCCACCAGTCAGTTTGCTTTATGGCATCTCCAAATTGGACGACTTCTTCCAGGCCCCCCTGGCTTGGCCCGCCCAGGAGCGCGCCGCCAATATTGAAAACACCTTCCTAAAGGTTTCCGTGTTGAGCCAGAACTCGCTCTCGCCCCAACCGACCTTGCCCTTCAGCAGCATCGAGTCCAGGTTTCTAATCGGAATGACCTTCCGGTTTATCCTGCGAGACGCCATTTTTAGCAGCCAGCAGCGCAACAACCTGGGAGTCCTCCAACACCCGATCCGGAAATTGCGGCGGATACCCGTGTATCACGAAATCCTTCAATACTCCTTTCAGGATTACCTTCAGAAATTCCTAATTCCCTATTATGGGTGCCGTGGCCTTGAATTAGGCGCGCCGGACGCACTCGAAAAGGCCAGTAACTTGCGCACCTATGCCACCGGCCTCAAGGCCAACCCCAACATCCGGTTGATTCTAAATCAGAACGACTTTCTCCTGCCGGACAAAGATCTGACCTGGATCAAAACCACCTTTGCCCGGGACCAGTTAACCGTGTTTGCCCAAGGCGGCCATCTGGGGAACCTCTCTCATCCCGCCGTTCAGCAAGCCATTGCAGATGCCCTCCAGGGTTTGTGGGACCCGCTGAAGAGCGGCCCGCTGGCTCAAACTCGAACGTCGGAGAAACATTAACCGCGCGCAACACCGTTGCTGGGCTAAGTGATCGCATCCTTTCAGGATGGAGCTCCGCGGAACATGTCCAAACTCCAGGGGCGGACCTCCGGTCTGCCGGTTCACGGAGTCTTCGACTCCGTGCAGGGCCAGAGCAAGAGCAAGAGATTTGCTCCACGCTGCTCCCGGGCGTATGGCAGGTCTCCGATATGCCGCTGGAGTTTGGACATTCTGCAACCTAAACGGGAGCCAATCCCGATGGGATTGCATCTCTCAGCCCAGAGTTGGGCCATTCGTCACCTCGTCATCATAACCGGTCACTGGTTCTCCGGCAGGAAGTGCAGCTACCCACCTCTGCGGTGGACCGGATCAGTTACCCGGAATCCACGGTGTTCGTGAATCTGACTTGATTTCAACGACCGGGTGACCAAGGGGAAGCCGCTCGCCACACTTGATTTGTGGGAACTGGAGGTTGCCGAAGTGAAATCTTGCACCCTGCACGGCCGACCGTTGCATTCTGCATGTCTGGCGAGCGTCAGATCGGGCATCGGAAGGCTGGCACCAACTCGCTACCGTCCGCCCCTCGCTTGATCCTTATTGCCACGCAGGTGGTTGGTAGCAGGGCGTTTGTGGAGTGTCTGACGGCGGTCGCTTCGCGCTGATTGTGCGCTGCCGGCATTCGTGGCGCATCCATGGCACATGCCTAGCTAATGGATTCTCAGAAAGTATTACGATGGGCATCATTGCCATCAACCGCGAAAGATTATCTATGTTGCTAGTATTCTCACCGTTTCTTGCGAGTGCCCTATACATCGGCGGCAGCTCGGTTGGCCTCCTGCTCGTCATCGTCGCTGTAGTCCTACTGATTCGCGGCTAACCAGACAAACCAGAAACTCATAACCAATAGGAAATATATGTTAGGAACTGTCTTAGTGGTCCTGCTTGTTCTAGTGTTACTCGGCTCACTCCCCACTTGGCCCCACAGCCGGAATTGGGGCTACGGCCCTACCGGCGGATTGGGTGTGGTTTTGGCAATACTGGTGATTCTGATTCTACTCGGCAGGATTTGAACGCTCTGGACATTCATTCAAACGCGCCGTGTGGCCTTGGCACAACTCTGCTCAAAATCAAAGGCGACTGGAACATCACCAAAGGCAAATTGAAGCAGAAGTGGGCCAAACTCACCGATGACGACCTTCAATTCGCCGAAGGCAAGAACGATGAATTGTTTGGCCGCATTCAGAAGCGCACCGGCGAAACCCGTGAAGCAGTTGAAAAGGCCGTCAAGGAAGCCTCATGGGAGCGACCAAGACTCTCGCCAACTGGCTGACCATCGCCGCCGGGTCTATCGTTCACATCCCTCCTCTATGAACAACCGTCGTTTGCTAAAGGAAAAGGTTCATACAGGAACGGTGAACCCTGGCCGGAGGTTGTCGGGGCGGATGCTCTTGGCCTATGTGGGGACTTCCCTTGGTGCATTTTTCCCAACCCACCTTCGATGCGTTGGTCAACCGTGACAAACCGGTGGAGCCGTTCGTGAAAAGTCCGCTCATGGTGCATGAGGCGCTGGCCGCAATCCGCCAACCCTTGCAGATTGATAACCTGAGCATCACCAACGGGCATCTGACCTACTGCGAGCGCGTGGTCGCTGGAGCCGATCCCGGCGTGTTGACGTTCGCGTCGGTGAATATGTCTGTCACAGGCATCGCCAACCGTGGCCCAGCGACTGCCGCCATCCAACTCCGGGGACAGGGCGATCTCATGAACGCCGGAACGCTCAAGGTGCTGATGACAATTCCGGTTGCCTCACCGGACTTCTCGTTCCACTATTCCGGTTCGCTCAGCCCGATGGACCTGACCCGCCTTGATGGGTTCCTTGACCTTGCGGAACACACCCGGATCAAGTCTGGCAACGTGCAGGAAGCGGCATTTGAAATCGATGTTAACGGCGGACAGGCTCGCGGGCGCGTGCGCGGAATCTACCGGGATTTGAAAGTCGCCGTTCTCGACCAACAAACCGACAGTGAAAAGGGATTGCGTAATCGCGTCGCCTCGTTCTTGGTGAACGTGTTGCAAATCCGGAATTCCAATGCTCCGGACGCATCGGGATCGATGAAGGAGGGGGAGGTGAACTACGCGAGAAGACCGGAGGACCAGTTTCTTCAATTTACGTGGTTCGCCCTGCGGACCGGTGTCCTCGATGTCATCAGTTATTGAATCTCGACCTGAACATCAGCAATGCCTAAGGTGACCGACCACCCACAGAAGCCGAGAGAGCCAAAACGGGAGCATCAGCCGCCGGATGCGGATCATCGCCCTCCATGAAATTCATGCAGTGGGATTGCCTGAGATAATCTGGCTATCTTCGCGCGTAATAGACGACCGCGGGAGGAAAGTTCAGGAACACGGGAACTGTGCGCAGGTGTGGGAACCGGGTTCTGATCTTCTTGCGGTCCAGCAATGAATGCTGAAATTGGATGAACATCCCGCCTTCGCCGAGGGCTTGGCGGATGCCGTCAATGATCGCGAAAGCCTTCTCTCGGCCAAGATTTCCCAGCGGAATACCGGAGATGATAAAATCAGGCTGTTCTTTTTGGTCCAGCCCTGAGAGGAGGTTTTTGGCCGAACCCGCAAACAATTCGACTCTGCCGTTGAGGCCCGCCGCCGCGAGGTTGATTCGAATGTCGCGCACCAAGGTCGGGTTGATCTCACACGTCAGGATTCGTGCTTCCGGACATCTTGCGGCCAGTTGCAAAGTGAGGGCTCCGTTGCCCGCTCCCAGCTCGATGACCCGCCCGCGATACGTTTTTGGAACCGGAGCGATCATCTTCGCGATGAGAAACCGTTGAGAAGGCACAATGCCGCCGGTTTGGCCATGTTTGACCAGGCCGGCCCAGAAGAAGTGCAGGTAACTTGCAGCCTTAGACATAGCGGTTATCTCGCAAGTCCAGCCTTCGCGGCCGTTGCTTGCGGGCCTTGCTTGTCCAGGCATTGGCGCACAGTTTGCAGGAGGGTCCGTGACGAGCACGGCTTCTGCAGGAAACGGCTCCCGGTTCGCCGGATGAAATTTGTGTTCTGGCCCAGCACATCGGCGGTGTAACCGCTCATGAAGATGACGTTTAACCTCGCCCCCTGCTTCCACA
>Ga0194044_10001200_pt1 | contig 13205 bp, 15 predicted proteins | sample JunL4417m_MetaG_FD_155460 | JGI IMG/M metagenome (GOLD analysis project Ga0194044, IMG submission 155460) | Anoxic zone freshwater microbial communities from boreal shield lake in IISD Experimental Lakes Area, Ontario, Canada - Jun2016-L442-17m | ecosystem: Environmental > Aquatic > Freshwater...
CTTGAGAATTTTTAAATCAGGTATATTTGCAATATATGCATGTGTTCCCATTGTTGTATCTATACTGAGTATATCGGGCGAATCCGTCTTTTTTGTTCTATATGGGTAGTATCCAAGTGCTAGAAAGTCCCATTTCTTTTTCAACGCTTCTAGTTCACCAAGCGCTTTATTTGTTTTTTCAACTATATGTTTCCACGGATATCTTGGGTATGCATCATCCTCAAATACAAGTACGCGTTTGTATCCTTTTGATTTTGCCAATTCGAAAACTTTTTGGTGAGATTCAAAACAACCCTGTACGGGATTTTTAGCCCTAGTTACCAAAAAAAATTGTAAATTCACATCCTCGGGATACCAACTTTTCATAAGTTCCTGTCTCTCTGTAGCCGTAGTTAAACTAATTACATAAATAGCGTCTACGTCCAAACTAACCGCCTTTGGCGCTTCCATTTACAGTTACGTAGAAAATAATTTAAGGTTTCAACAATAACATTTGGTAAGAAGGTCGTACGGTTCGGAGAACCGCGTCGACCGCAGGTCGTACGGTTCGGAGAACCGCGTCGACCGCAGGTCGTACGTAGAAAAGAAAATGAACAACGAAATTCACGAGGGTGTAAATTGCGATTCGTGCGGGAAGGAGAATATTACGGGCATTCGATACAAGTGTATGGAATGCCCAAACTACGATATGTGCGAAAGTTGTATGGCGAAGCCACGCGAGCAGCCCGAACTTCATTCGGTGTCGAAGGTGCACACAAATGAACATATGATTTTGAAGGTTCCGAAATGGTCTCAGACTAAGAAGTTTCCACTATTGACCAACCGCGAGAAATGGGTACACAAGGGTATCCAATGTTTCCATTGCAACAAGCAAAACATAATTGGTTGGAGGTACCTCTGTGTACAGTGCGGTATTAATATATGCGAAGTTTGCGAAAGGACGGGGGAACACACATTGTCCCATCCCCTATTGAAAATGGTCCCGATACAGGAACCTATATCAAACGTTCCTGGGATTACGTTTATTCAGCCTACGCAGCCCCAGTTTGGGTTTAATTTGCAACAGCCGCCTGCGCAGCCACAGTTTGGGTTTAATTTGCAGCAGTCTACGCACGCACAGCCCCAGTTTGGATTTAATTTGCAGCAGTCTACGCCCGCACAGCCTGTGCAGCAGTCATCGTTTGGCTTTGCCGCGCCGCAGCCTGCGCAGCAGTCATCGTTTGGCTTTGCCGCGCCGCAGCCCGCGCAGCAATCCTCATTTGGCTTTGTCGCGCCTCAGCCTGCGCAGCAGTCCTCATTTAGCTTTGCCGCGCCGCAGCCTGCGCAGCAGTCTTTGTTTGGCTTTGCCTCGCAGCAGGGTAATTCTCAGAATATATTTGGAAAAAAATAATATATGATACTCGTAATTATGAGTCTTCGTGCAAAGCGCCGTAGGAGTAAAATTGATCGGAAAAGGTTTAAAAGTATGTTGAATCATCAAATGCTTACGACCGCAATTCCTCCGTTTGTAGTAAATCTCGTCAATAACCAAGCGCTGTTTATTAGACAAAAACTTGGTACTATAAGTGGGATTAAAAAACTAGTAGATAATACATTTACGCAGTATATGTACAAAGGCACCGATTTGCAATCTGATCCAAAACGTATTGGGATAAAGACTGGTCTGTTTGAACTAACGCCTGAATTTCTCTCGTACGATGAGCTAAAAAATAATGCTGTATATAATACGGTGCAAAATGACTATTTCTTAGGGTACGAAGTTGCATATGCAAAAGATAAAAATGGTACGCTACATCCAGTATTTGAAGTGGAAGATAAGTTTAAAAACGCAGTTCAGAAGCCGTATTTCTATTTCAAAGTAAATAGCCAGCCAACTTATTGGGAGACAAAACAATTTGACGAAATGGAATTACGCGTATATATCTTTATATGCACAACGCGCTGTTATATACCATGTTTTAATAACGGAATTCATGCTGCACATATGTGGTTAACAACCGTTATATTGGATAAAAATAACAATGGTATTACAAATGTATTTGATACAAATTCCACAAATATATACAATATGCAATATGCGCGCGGGATTGAAATACTTGCTAAAATACCAGTAATTACTCCGGCGCGAAGCGCCTCGTCAACCGGAGGTTGTACACTTAAATTGCACTATTTGTCTTGCCAGAATGAATATTATTCGGATGCTAATCCAAATACTGAACCGTGTATTGGATTGCAAAATAGAGAAGTATGGGGCTTTTGCCAGACGTTTGCCTTACTCATGTACCTAGTCATTCTGCATAATCCAATTCTTGCCAAAGAAGACTTGGATGAAGTTATAAGAAGACCGGGATTAGACCGGTTAATGTATACATTGGGGGGAATGATTGGCTTTGGAAAATTTATGGCTGAACTTTCAGATAAAAAACTTGCTCCGACACCTGCAAACGAGTTTGCGCCCGAACGACCTCCGGTCGTGCGCGAACTCCGTTCGCTCCGTTCGGTGGGTGTCGACCGAAGCGGCTTTGCCTCTTCGTCATCTGTTCGTTAAAAAAATATTTTACAAGTTTAAAGAACATGTCCCTACAGCAGATTCTCAAGATCCAAAAGGATAGGAAGAAAAGGTGCGATGATATTTATATGAAAATTATGGAACGAGTACGTGTTCGTATTAACCATACCGCAAAATACGGGCAATCAAACTGTTATTACGACATCCCCCAACTCATGTATGGCCTCCCTTCGGTTAATTTAAAAGAGTGCGGGGACTTTATACAAAAGAAACTAAAAAAGGAAGGGTTCGTAGTGTACAGACTTTCCGATACGTTTTTCATTATCAGCTGGGATGCCGCATCAATAGAGGACGCCGCCCAGCGCCGCGAAAAAGCAAAGGAAAGTGTCGCTGAGAGACAAAGACTGGACGAAGAAGAACACAAACGTATAGAACAAATGATGTCTTATCTATTGAACAATCAAAAATAATATATTTACATTTACAAATATGAATTCATTTGAATTTATTTGGATTGCACTTCTCGTAGTCATCATCTTTATATTAATGTTCGGTATCTGGATACCTATTTTTAGGAAGAACAACGAGGGGTTTGGTACGGCGCAAAGCGCCGCTTCGACCGCAGGTCGTACGGCGCTCGCAAACGAAGTTTGCGCCCGAACAACGTTCGGAGCCGCGTCGACCGCACCTCATACGGCGCAAAGCGCTGTGGAACGTCTTAGGATGGCAAGGGAGTATATAGAAAATAGAGAAAAAAAATATTGATTGAAAATAAATGGAACATCGTAACAAAGTAATGATCATCGTCGGGGTTGTAGGTTTACTTTTAGCAATTACCGTATTACTCCTAATTGGATTCCTGGGCGATACCATATATGGTTCAGACGTAATCAACCGAGACGCCGCGTTTAATTGCGACAAGTGCTTGGACAAACACTGCCAACCTTACTATACACGCACAAAGAATATCACCACACTTACCAAGTCATTGTGCAAGGACTTGTTCAGAGTCAGTGATTGTTCATGCACTGGGCTGTGTAGTGGGTGCGGGTCAACGAGCACAAATTGCAATACAACACTACCACCGGGTGCCACCGAAGAAACATTTTGCGACCAATTTCCATCCTAATAAAAATTATTGGAACTATTTAAAAATGAACAATTATCCCCGAACTCCACCTAGAACAAGAAACCGCGATCAGCTGACTTCGGAGGTGTCGCCTGGACAGCAGCGGCAGGGACGACCTAATCTAAGAATAGAAATATTCGATAGATTTTATACTATGCAATTGGAGGCGGCAAGACTCGAAGCAGAAATACTAGAGGCACAACGACGTTTGGCGGAGCGATTAGAAGGCGAAGAACGGCGAATTGCGGAAATATACGAAGCAGAATGGGTACGCGAAGAGGAACAGCGACGCGTGGCGCAATACCGCGATGAATTGTTACGATCACTGCCGAGCGCCCCTACGCATCCAATTATATTTAGAAGACGAAGCGGCAAAGCCGCTTCGGTCGACGCCTTCGGGCGTCGTGACGAGGAGCATGAAGGATTGTTACGATCACTTCCGCGTGCCCCTACGCATCGCCCCGTAATCGGCGCCGAACGAAGTTCGGGCGCAAACGAAGTTCGGGCGCGTCGTCAGCGCGAAGCGCAATCGCAGAATCGTTTACAAATGTTGAGACGCGAAGCTGAACGCGAAAGTAGAACGTTGCCACGACGCGAAGAATACGATGATGAAAAATGCAGATTAGGTCCTTGTTTACTTATGTACGGCGCAAAGAAGCGTCGTAGCGCGAAGAAGCACCTACGCAAATCTTACAGGCGCCGCTCGAAGCGCCGCTAAACGTTCGTTGGCGTTGATTATTTTTTTTATTCACTTATTTCTAAGTCTGCTAAGAAATAACTAAATGAAAATATTATGGTTTGGTGATATTGGTAGGAATACTAGTTTTTCAAGGATTTCCGAATCTGTTCTACCCCGCCTTTCTGCGGATTCGCCAGCCGTATACGGCAGAGCCGTATCGTGCTATGTATTGGCACCGCCGAGATCTCTTATTAAATCTGTGGACGCTTTACGTCATGCGACCAAAGTATACCATGTAGGGGACCCAATCCCTTCTATAGGAATGACCTGGGAATTGTTCCGTACGACCGGAGGTCGTACTGAAACTTCGCCACTTTCTTTGAATATGAAATATGCACTATTGCAGGCAATTCAATATTCAAAGGATGAGAATATAGATTATATTATTTTTGTCATAGGTATATACGAAGCTGATTGGTTTATGAACTTGTACAATAATGCACGACTGACACAAGTTCTTCCCAAAGTAATTGTATGGACACCACTCGAATACAAACCAACTCACAAAGTAGTAGAGAATATATGCAAAGCAGATATGATATTTACAATGACAAACTCAGGTATGGAGAGCATACAAGCTGCATTAGCCTTGCCACGTAAAAATATATATGTAGTTCCTCACGCCGTATCCAAGTGTTTTTATAAGATTCCTCGTAGAAAAGCATACAAGTACCTGAAACCGATTATTAAAACGCTCAATAAGGATGATCTGATTATCCTAAATGCCAACAATTACGTAGAGAGAAAACAAATACACCTTACCATTGAGGCTTTTGCCGCAGTAAAGGGTGGAAAAAAACTATGGTTGCATACGAATACGAAGAACCCAGAATTTATTAGGATGATGGAACACTACCGCAAAAAATTCAATTTTAGCGAAGATGAGATTATACTCACAATGAACGATGCATCGGAAGAAACACTTAATCATATATACAACTTCTGCCAAATTGGATTGCAGACTTCATGGGGAGAGGGTTGGTCACTTACAAACTGCGAACACGCAATTACAGGAGCCATCCAAGTAGTTCCAGATTTTCTAGCAACTGGAGAACATTTCAGAAGAACTGGGTATGCATACCAAGTTGGGGAAAAAGAATATATAAACGAGGCAGGACATACCGTAACAGTCGCTGACATCAAGTTGGACAATATCTTACCCGTATTGAAAAATGCAATTACTACATGCGAATCGTGTCTTCGCCAGCCGTATCGACGCGGAGCGTCGAAGGATACGGCAGAGCCGTATCGACGCGGAGCGTCGAAGGATACGGCAGAGCCGTATCTTAGGGAATTTACTTGGGAAGCCATAGCAAACCAGATTAAGGATATAATTGCAGCATAGTTTATACCGTCCGATCGACGCGAAGCGTCGAAGCATACGGCGAAGCCGTATGTCTATTGTGTCGTATCGCGACTTTGATATTTCATCGTTTGCCCTTAAATATGCCGAGAATGTAGGTAAGAATGGAAGTAAGGTTATCTCGGCAGCTTCTCCGTATATGATTCAAACACCTTGTTGTAGATTGCCCTTTGATCCATTTTCGAATAGTTTCACGATTAACTTGGATGAATCTTTTTACCACCTGGTTAGGAGTATTGAGGAGTTTGTTCTTGCGGAGGCGAATCGCAGATCAACCGAGTGGTTTGGACGCGAACTAGGTTCTGAGATGATCAAGAGTATGTTTAAGAGTCTAATAACGGAGAGTGACAAGGGATATTTACCTAGTATGAAAGTACCATATAACGAGGAGTGTGAGTTTTATGAATCGGATAACACGACGATTGTGCCAAGGGATAAGCTCGTCAAAGGGAGTCAGGTTCGCCTTCTCCTGTCATTTCCGAAGGTGAATATTAAGAAAAGGTGTGGGGTGACTACGTTTAATATATGTATAGAGCTCTATCAGCTAAAGTTTGCGAAGCGCGAAGCACCGGCGGAGCTATGCCCACAAACATTTTCATTTATAGATGATTAAAGCAAACGAAGTTTGCGCGCGAACCAAATGGTTCGCAAACGAAGTTTGCGCGCGAACGTTCGCAATTGCGTATAAAAACCGTAAAAGAAACCAGTATAAAATGTAATAATGGGTGAAGAAACCGACTCTGCGGCGGCGCTAGTTTATTCCTTTCCCAAGAAAGAAGGAAATTACCATGTCTCAGCGATTAAGTACGTAGATGGTAAGGAATTCCGTCTTACATCTTCGTTTTTGAATCTATTAGATATTTACAATAAGGATAACATGATTGTCCTGAGTGTCAGGAAGGACAAGGCGGAGTCATATGCAAAAACAATCCGATTTTATAATGAAATTGTCAGGACCGAAGAAAATACCATACAAATTATGTCCAAGTCATCTGAGACTTGGTTTGGCAAGAATATACCCCTTCATAAACTAGAGGGTATGTTTAGGAGCTGTATTTCAAGAACCTCGGAACTTGGTCAAAATATTTTCCGGTTCAAACTTTCCAAAAAACTGAAAATCTTTAATGAGTCGGAGGAGAACATCATCTCACTCGATGAACTAGGGGCCATGGACAAAAACTCGTTTCGGCTACAGTGCAGTTGCCTAGTTGATAATCTGATTATTGGCAGGGATGCTGCAAAACTAGATATCAAAGTAACACAAATACGAATCAAAAAGAACGCAATTCCTAAAGCAGCCCCCGAACCGCCGCCTAAGATAGATTCCGATGACGAATTAGATGAAGACACATTTGACTGCTTAGAACTGCCTTCGGCAGCCGAAACGGCTCCGCAGGAAACAACGCTTCGCGTTGTGCAACTGTCTGAACCGGTCGAAGCGACGCCGGTCGAAGCTGCGCTTCGGTCGACGCCCAGTGGCGTCGACATAAGGAAGGCTGAGACGCTGTCGCATATTTCCGATCTAAAGAAACAGTTGCGCCAGGCTGCGGATGAGGACAATGATGACCTTGTTGCCGAACTTTCGATTGAAATAAAGGAGCTCAAGAAGCTTCTGGCTTGAAATGGCGGCCGTGATTAAATTAATTTTTAAATTTAAAAAATTAAATTTTAATCAATAAGATTTAAAAATTAATAAAATATTTACTATTATAAAATGTCATTTCGCGCAGCACTGTGGTCAACCCCCTACGGTTGGGTCAAACAAGGCCTAGGCGTTTCCCCCAATAGCGGACCGCCCGTTGGGGGCCTAGCGCTCATGCCCCCCCAGGGGTTCTTTGGGGACCCAACTAACGCCCTACTTCCGGCCACCGCCCAGCGAGCGCACGGCGCTAGCGCAATTAGGGGTGGCTTCGCCAACGGAAACTGGTTCTTTGGGCGTAAGGGTAAACCGTCGCTTCGTGAGCTACGTGCGCAGCAGCAGCTTCGTGTGCTGCAGCAGATGAAGCGGGGGCGGTCGTTCGGTGGCACCAATTCGGACTCACTGAGCGGTATGGTCAAGCCGTACGCCCCCAATATGCGTACGTTCCCCATGCTAGGTGCGTACCCGGGGGAGGTTGGACCGGGGATTTTGCCGGGTGGGACCGCGGGCAACGGTGCCTTCGTGGGTCCGGAGAACCCTCTCATGTCCTACTATTTTACCTATGGTCGCCGCCGTAGCGCTCGCAAAGGCGGTCGGCGTAGCATTCGCAAAGGCGCTCGCCGTAGCGCTCGGCGTTCAATGCGTCGATGCTAATTTCTGCTCTTTTTTATTAAATGAGGGAAATATGCCTAGGGGGTGCGGCGTCCAGAGGTATATGCTACTTGGGTGCGTTGGATAAATTGAGGGACCAAGGGATGCTGGAAGACGTGGAGATTTTGGCCGGTACGTCGATAGGTGCATTTATATGCGTGTGTATTGCAATAGGGTATACTCCGGGTGAGATGTTTGATATTATATTGCAAAAGAACACTAATGAACTTAGCGACATATCGGTAGAGCATGTGTTGGTGCGAGGGTCGATACTGAGGGGTGAGAAATACCGGACGTGGATATGGGATCTTTTGGGTGCCAAGATCAATCCGATGATGACATTTTCCGAAATATACGAAAAGTTCGGTAAAAAACTGCTTATGACTACTACGTCACTGGAGGAGGGGTTGGTGGTTTTATCTACTGACAAAACCCCCCAGATGCCGATTTTTTACGGAGTTCTTGCTACGATGGCATTACCTTTTATATTTCCCCCGGTCGAATATAATAATAACCACTATGTGGACGGGGGGGTACTGGATAACTTTCCAATACGTTTTCTAAGTAAAGATGCGCTTGGTATTACGGTCAATAGCAGACCGTTAGAGGTGGATTATAGTTCTATATTTAACTATATTGGCAAACTATTCCAACTGATTTCAGATGAGATGAGAATATTGCACGGCGATGTCGGCAATATCGTGCAAATATCCGCAGAGGACTTTAACCTAGTTGATTTTAACCTCACCATAGACGACAAGTATACTCTTTATTACAGGGGGTACGAACAAATAGATACATATATAAACCCAATCATAGAAACCACAGTAAGAAACACATTGGACGAGATCATTTACCTAATTTCTTGTGACTAAAAATACCGCAGTATTTTGAATCCGGTAGGGCACTATTATTACACTGAGTACCGTTTTTTTTGGTACTTGCTTGGCAAGTAGCCTGGCAAGTAGCTTGGCAAGTAGCCTGGCAAGTAGCCTGGCAAGTAGCCCGGCAAGTAGCCTGGAAAGTAGCTTGGCAAGTAGCTTTTCCTTTTGTGGAGCTTGGCGAAGCCACACTATCCTCGTTCGGAGTCGAAGGTTCCTTTTGTGGCACAGACTTTGCAGTAAGCGAAGCCACGCGAGTCGAAGGTGCCTTCGGTGCCGTGTATTTAGTTTCTATGGGTTGCGTGCTTGGGTTGGAAGATGATTTTTTTATTTGTTTTTTAAATTGTTCTTTTTTCTCACGGAATCCCAATCTCTTAATTTCAATGAGCATGACTTGCATAAATTTGCTACTTTCATTGTCGTTGTTCTTGCCTCCCCAAACCGGGTCCTCGCGACGCTTTTGGTTTGTGGGCGTGTCATCGGAAATAAACGTCTTGCAGCATTTATCCAAAAAAATATCCGAATTGTTTTCATCAATAAATTGAAATGACCGAACGCGCCCGAACGATCCTTCCAAAGGCACTTCGACCGTGGAATCGGTGCTTTTTACCGTAGGCTGACATTTATGAAATGGAATACCGTTGCTGGCATCTCCACGCCACTGGCACTGGCCACAAATGTATTCAGCCCCATTTTGCGTTACGTTTATAATGGGGATTCGTTTTAAAATGAGTGTTTCTATTTGTGAAGCTTCGCCAAAAACTACGATGAGATCGGGTGTTTGGCCACTAGGGTAATCTGATATAAAATTAAATGTTTCTAATCCTTTGATAAGACATTGATTATATATAAGATTAAAATTTCCACATTCCATAATAAAAACCAACGCGTCATTGGAGAACCCACTGATTACATTCTTCACCACAGCCGGCAAAGTCGTATCATCAATATATATACATATATACTTGAAAGTATCCATGGAAGTGTATACAATGTATAAACTTTATAAATCATGCGTTTTAAACTAGTTTAAATTAATTTTTTTAAAATCTATTGATAAATAAAAGATGCAGAAATTCGGTTCCAGGAATAATAAATACCCAGCCCCAGCGACGACAAGATCTAGCAAATTGCCCGCATGCAATAGCAGCAGGGTATCTAGCAAATCAGGTAATGAACTGTGGATGTGGGTTGGTTTTGTAGTGGTCATTATATTAATTATTTCACTATCCCTGTGGTATAGTAATTGCAGCGGAGAGACCTTTTCAGAAAAGTTTAGCAACACGTTCCGGAAGGGGGGTGGGAACAGTGAACTAAGAGAAATGGACGTTATTTTCTTCATGTCCCCCGCTTGCGGATGGTGCCAAAAGATGAAGGCCATGATGGAACGCGAGAAATCGATTGGTGACGTAAAACTGGTTGACGTAACCAAGCCAGAAGGGTTAGAGCTTGCCAAACAGTACGGATCACTCGACAAGGGTGTTCCGAGTTTCGTAAGTAAGAAGCTCAAGACAGGTACGGTTGGTTTCAAAGAGACAACGGTTGAGCTGATTAATTCTCTCAAAAAGGCGAAAGATTCGCCACAGCCGGAAGTACCCCAGATGGATCCCGGAGAAGCGGTGAAAAGGATAGCCGACCTTCAGATAATGCTATTTACAAGCCCCACATGCGGATGGTGTAATAAAGCGAAGGAAGCGCTCAAGGAGGCAGGTGTTTCTGACTACGTAGAGATGATTGATATAAGTACACCGGAAGGTAAGGCACTTGTACAGCAGCAAATACCCGAGTTCAGAGGTGTGCCCGTCGCAAAGAGTAAGGTAACTGGTAAGATAGCAACAGGATACAAGGCGGTTCCTCAACTAGTTTCCGAACTTTCCGCTTAGATGACTGCAAAATAGATCTCTCCGCAATCTTCAGTTTCTATTTCCCCGTCCGAGTTAATAGAGTGGATTGTGAATTTTTTGTTGGGAACGATATCCTTCAGGACAAGTTGGGAACCTGCTTTGCCATCGATCGATTTTCTGGAAAGTATGATTACGGAATCTTCCTTGACCGAGTGGTGAGTCTGTGTGACTACGCCCTTTGATAGCTTGACAATGCCGTTTTTGGGAGCAACAAAGTTTTTATATTCCTCGGCGCGCTGATCGGTTACCTTAATGACGTACGGGGATTCATCGTATATGGCTCCCGGCATGGACATTTGGCTGCCGAAGGCAACGGTAATGAGTAGGATGAAGAAGATGATGGAAAAGAAGAGAATGTAAGGGGTCATACGGTCTCCGACCGATGCGTCTTTAGGTGCGGAGAACGTAAACATTTCGCGAATAGGCGGCTGCGAGCAAAACTGGTTTGTGTTGTAATGGAACGGATTGTTGGACATTTTATTTATTATATATTTTATATTTATTTTAATTATTTATTTTTATAAAAATAAATAATAAAAATACTAAATATATATAATGAATCCAGTAGGGGATGATTTTACAAAATCCATAGGCGGATTACCCCCATGTAGCGTGAATCCAAGAAGAAATAATTATTTTAATATATACAAGTTTTCAGCTGCGCGATCCCCCCCCAGTGGCTCCGAAAAGGCGTTTCATCACCCATATGACAAACTATCCAAGGTTGTTAAGCAGAAATCATGTTGCTGCGATAGTTGGGCTATAAGCGTAGTATCCTGTCTTAGCGATATATATAGTCTTCAAAATGGTGGCGTGAATCCTGAACTTTGCACTTCCTTTATACTAAGTTGTTACTCTCCTAAGAATTTTTCCAAGTACTATACTTCTTGGGGGTGCAACGGAGATACGATATATAATGCAATATATTTTTTATACATAAATGGTACGGTTAAAAACACGTGTTGGAAACCTTTGGCGCAGCCATGCGAGGAGCCCTTAGCATGTACAAAAAGTAATATCACATGCCCGGACGCGGAACTATATAAAATAGGCGAAAGTGATTTACCAGGTGCACAACCTGACGCATGCAATATAAGTCCAATACTTACACGAGACAATAAGTTAACATTGCCCAATGGTAAAGATGTATCATGGGATCTTGCGGCGAATTACATGAAATACTGGGTCTGCAAAAATCCCGTAGTCGTTACATTTATTGTCCTAGACACATTTTTAGCGACAAAGGTAACCGCCGAGGTTTCAGAGGATTGGCACCTCAACGATCCATCCGAAAGTGGTATATACTTTCCACAAGGGCTTCGTCGTATAGTAGGATTTCACTCGGCCGTAGTAGTAGGGTACGATGTTTCTACAAAGGGGACCCCCTATTGGATACTCCGTAATTCATGGGGGGCTGATTGGTCGCCGGACAGCAAGCTTCCGGCTGGTTATTGGAAGCATGCTATGTATCCTAACAATATAATAGGTGCGGTTGATATATCAATTGACCATTTGCACCCTGGGTTACGCAATGTCCCGTTTACTTACAAACGGGGTTCGTTGGGTGGTATGGTGTCCATGGGAATTTCAAACTCAACTGAGAAAACGACGCTGAATATATCAACCTTAAAACATTCTCCATATATACGAGAATTTGAAGAAAAGTATCCCATATATATATGGATAGTATTTATGATACTCCTAAGTATAATAATTGGAAAAATGATAAATACTTAAAAAGAAATGATTTATTATAAATATAAGTGGATGCGAGATGCTCAAGTGCTTCGCAGCCGATGGAAGTAAATTATACAAGCATATATACCATGGTATAGGATTCACGCATATTGGTGGCGAGGTGCAATTCTTTTGTGGGCGAGGTATGAAGGGACCTTATTCCGACAAAAGCGATGAAACAATTGATTACCTATCATCGATTGTGTCAGATTTAGTATGTCGTGATATAGAGTTTACATATTACCCACCTGATTATATTAAAAACGGCAAGATATATGATAAGAAATTTATGAAGGCGGCGTGGTGGGCACTTGATCCGATAAGGGGGCGGACTACAATTGAAAATGCAAACCCTTATTATGTTGAACATTCGACGCCCGAAGGCGTCGACCGCGGAGCGGCTTCTAATAAGGAGCTCGTTCGAAAACGTTACTTGTATTCTATTCCATGTATTGAATTTCAAGATCAAACTATGATTGGCGCCGAACACCGCAATCGTTGCGAACTAGCGTCGTTCGCGCACTAGCGAAGGATTTTTTAAAAAAAAAATAAAATATTTATTATTAGATAAATATAAGAATGTCGTTAAATAGAAGGTATTCGGAACCTCCAAAAGTTAAGGAGGAGACAAAACCTTCTATTTTAAAAAAAGA
>Ga0194044_10001201_pt1 | contig 13202 bp, 12 predicted proteins | sample JunL4417m_MetaG_FD_155460 | JGI IMG/M metagenome (GOLD analysis project Ga0194044, IMG submission 155460) | Anoxic zone freshwater microbial communities from boreal shield lake in IISD Experimental Lakes Area, Ontario, Canada - Jun2016-L442-17m | ecosystem: Environmental > Aquatic > Freshwater...
TCATAGTACAGTGCGAACTCATACGGATGAGGTCTCATGCGGACAGGGTTCAATTCAGCCTCCGTTTTGTACTCAATCCACTTATCAATAACATCCTGTGTGAATACGTCACCTTTGAGAAGGAACTCATGATCGGCCTCAAGGGCTTTGAGAGCTTCGGCTAGACTGCCGGGTGTCGACGGCACATCTTTGAGTTCTTCAGGGGATAGAGAGTAGATATCCTTATCCAAAGGCTGCCCGGGGTCGAGTTTGTTTTCAATCCCGTCAAGAACGGCCATCATCAACGCGCTGAAAGCGAGGTATCCATTACAGGAAGGATCCGGAGTTCTATATTCGATCCTCTTGGCCTTAGGAGAAGCGCTATACATAGGTATTCTACAGCAAGCCGATCTGTTTCTGGAAGAGTACGCCAAATTAACAGGGGCCTCAAATCCTGGAACGAGCCTTTTGTAAGAGTTCGTTGTAGGATTGCATATTCCACAAAGAGCTGGAGCGTGTTTCAGGATTCCTCCGATTGCCCAAAGAGCCATTTGAGACATCCCAGCATACTTGTCACCGGCGAACAGAGGTTCACCACCTTTCCAAATACTAATGTGAGTGTGCATGCCGGACCCGTTATCTTCAAAAAGAGGCTTAGGCATGAACGTGACGGTTTTGTTGTAACGTTTCGCCACATTCTTGAGGACATACTTGAACCACATCAGTTGATCGCCCATCTGGAGAAGAGGCTTGAATTTCATGTCGATCTCAGCCTGGCCGGCTGTGGCGACTTCATGATGCTGAGCTTCTATGGTTATGCCGAGGCTCTCTAGCGTTAGAACCATTTCAGTTCTGAGATCTTGCTGAGAATCTGTTGGGGATACAGGGAAATAGCCTTCTTTGTGTCTTGGTTTGTACCCAAGGTTTGGTTCTTCTTCGCGGCCGGTGTTCCAGACGCCTTCGATAGAATCAACCTGATGAAATCCATGATTGGATCCATAACTGTAACGAACGTCGTCAAAAATAAAGAACTCGGCTTCCGGGCCAATGAACGCAATATCGCCTATCTTTGTATATTTAAGATAGGCTTCAGCCTTATGGGCTATGTTCCTCGGGTCTCGGGTGTATCTTTCTTTGGTGACCGGATCCACTATGTCGCAAATCAATGACATTGTTGGGTGCTCCATAAAAGGATCCATCACAGCGGTGGTCGGGTCAGGGATAACCAACATGTCCGATGCGTTTATCGGCTGCCAACCACGAATCGATGATCCATCAAACCCAAACCCTTCTTCAAAGGAATCTTCCTCCAGTTCATGCAAAGGCACACTGAAATGCTGCCACATGCCAGGAAAATCCATGAACTTGAGGTCGACCATCACTGCGTTATTCTCTTTCGCGAATTCCAAGACTTCTTTCGGTTCCATTCATAAACTCCTTTTTCTTGCTTCCTTTAACTAAACAAACGGTCATTTGCCTGACCGAGTTCATCTTTATCTTCTCGATTAATTGATTTACCAATACAGACTTGTGCGCCACCTCCAAATGAATGGTTTAAATCCGGTCCATTTTTCCTAGACTAAGCTTCGGCGGTCTAGAGATTGTATCCGACCTCGCCATGAGCGCTCGTGTCAACGCCCAGCTCTTCATCTTCATCGCCAACTCTCAATCCCATCACAAACTTGATCGCATAGAGCAACAAAGCCGTCATTACTCCGCTGTAAGCCAATACCGACACAATACCGACAAGTTGTATCAAAACCTGATGGGTGTCGCCAAAAAGCAGCCCATTAGCCCCATCAGGGTTAATGATTTTTGAAGCGAACAGACCTGTGCACAAGGTGCCCCATATCCCTCCAACTCCGTGAATGCCGACAACATCGAGTGAATCGTCATATCCGAATTTATCTTTGACCAACACAGCCAGGTAACAGATTACTCCTGCTACACCTCCTATGACCAAAGCGGCCTCGAATCCCACATAACCGCACGCCGGAGTGATTGAACCAAGTCCAGCGACGGCTCCTGAGGCCAAACCCAAAGTAGTGGGTTTTCCTCTCAACATCCATTCCGCCGCAACCCATGTCATGGAACCGATAGCCGCTGCCATGTGCGTGACTATAAACGCGTTAGCCGCCACTCCGTCAACGGCAAGTCGACTGCCTGCGTTAAAACCGAACCATCCAAACCAGAGGATTCCAATGCCAAAAAGCGTGAGTGTCAAGTTGTGCGGAATAAACGCTCTGGTTCCATATCCCTTGCGTTTCCCTACCACAAGAGCCGCAACTAGGGCGGCCACCCCACAATTAAGATGAACCACAAGGCCGCCGGCGAAATCAAGGATTCCCATCTTCGAGAGCCAACCGCCACCCCAGACCCAGTGACATATGGGAGCATATACAACTGTCATCCAGAGGATAGTGAAAATAATAAAGGGCCCGAACCTCATTCGCTCGGCGAAGGCTCCAGAAATTAGAGCGGGAGTAATGATCACAAACATTCCCTGAAAGGCAAAAAAGACGGAATGCGGGATCGTAAGCCCCTCCTTAACTTCTGGTCCTACGCCATGACCCATGAAATGGGAGAGGTTCCCTATGAATCCTCCCACATCCGGCCCGAAAGAAAGAGAATATCCGCAAACCAGCCAGAAAATAGAGGCTAGACCCATGAGAAAAAAACTGTGCATCATCGTGGCAAGAACATTCTTGGATCTAGTCAAACCACCATAAAAAATCGCCAAGCCCGGGGTCATGAGCAAAACCAACGCTGCGCAGATCATGACAAAAGCGGTGTCGGCCGCGTTCATGTAATGTACCTCCTCAGGAATTATTCCAGGCCTTTTCAAGGAGGAGGTCTGCCGGCGATCACCTGACCAACTGAACAAGGCCCGAACCTGAATCCGGAAAGTGAGCCGAATTCACAATTCTGCCAATCGAGCAAGTCGTGTGCCAACACTAAACGTTAAGCCTCAATGCAGCAATAACACCTTGAAATCAAAGAACACTGGCTCAAGCCAATCAGAAAAATGAACAGGATCAGTAATCCTAAAAGCTACCAATTGGTAACAACTTGATTCCACTTATTACAATTGTGTAGGTCCAAACTGGTTCTGCAATCTGGAGACTGTCCCAGATTAATTATCAGCGCATCGAGAGAAACCAAACGCATGGAGGTTTGCGGGAAAGCTTACATATTCGTCAGCTTCCCCTTAAACCCGCAGCTAAATTGCGTCGGCGTCCCTCTCACCCGTCCTGATCCGGACTACCGTGTCCACCGGGAAGACGAAGATCTTGCCATCGCCAATGGTCCCGGTTCTCGCAGCGGCTATGACCTTCTCGATAACCTGATCGACTACCGAAGACTGTACGACCATCTCGATCTTGATCTTGGGTAGAAAGTCTACGAGATATTCAGCGCCTCTATAGATCTCTTTGTGCCCTTTTTGGCGACCGAATCCTTTGACTTCCGTAACCGTCATCCCCTGTATGCCTATGGAATGAAGGGCCTCTTTGACGTCGTCAAGCTTGAATGGCTTAATAATCACTTCTACTTTTTTCATGCCTATCCCCTTTTTATAAAGTCATTGACCGGATATATCTGGATTCCTGTTTCTAAGTAAAAATACTCAAATCGTTGTTAAGTTTATGATTATTAAATGTTGTAAGCGGTTTCACCGTGCTCGGAGGTATCACAACCAACGACCTCGTCTTCTTCCGTAACCTTGAGACCTACAATGGCTTTGACAACGTAAAGGATGATCAAAGTCACCACCAAAGAATAGACTATAGTTGCAAGGATTGCCACAATCTGAATCCATAATTGGCCGGGATTACCGAAGAATAGACCATCACTTCCAGCAGCGTTTATGGCTTTGGATGCGAAAAGCCCGGTAGCGATTGCTCCCCAGATTCCACCGACGCCATGGATGCCCACTACATCAAGCGCGTCGTCATAACCGAGGGAATTTTTAGCCAGAACCGCAAGGTAACAGAGAACGCCGGCCACTGCTCCTAATATTACAGATGAAACTGGACCAACGAATCCTGATGCTGGTGTTATGGCTACGAGACCCGCCACCGCTCCAGAGGCCACACCGAGAGTGGTCGGTTTACCCCTGAGAATCCATTCAGCCACCGCCCATGATATTGCCGCAGCCGCTGTAGCCATGTGCGTCACGACGAAGGCCATTGAGGCGCCTTCGCTGGCGCTCAGTGCGCTACCTGCGTTGAAACCGAACCACCCAAACCACAGCAGACCAGCTCCCAGTAGGGTAAGAGTAAGGTTGTGAGGAATCATGGGAGTTTGACCATATCCTTTACGTTTGCCGATGACTATGGCGCAGGCAAGAGCGGCCACTCCAGCGTTAATGTGAACCACTGTGCCTCCAGCGAAATCCAGAGCCCCCATTCCGGCGAGCCAGCCGCCCGGACCCCACACCCAATGAGCCACAGGACTGTAGACGAATGTGAGCCAAAGTATCATGAACAGCACAAATGCGCTGAATTTCATCCTTTCCGCGAATGCCCCGGTAATTAGGGCCGGTGTTATGATGGCAAACATACACTGGAAGATCATGAAAGTTGTTCCAGGTATGGTCATCGTCTTGGAAGGATCGACAAGGTCAGGAAACAGGTCCGCTCCTATGTTGTTGAGGAAAAAATATTTGGATCCTCCCAGCCAACCCCCAAGGACGTCTGGCGCAAAGGCAAGACTGAACCCGTAAAACATCCAGATTATAGATGCCAATCCCATGAGAAAGAAACTGTGCATCATGGTTGACAGGACGTTTTTTGATCTTGTCAATCCACCGTAAAACATTGCCAGACCGGGTGTCATGAGTAAGACTAACGCAGAAGAAACTAATACCCAGGCGTTGTCAGCTTGATTCATTTTTCGATTACCTCCAGATTCATTTTGTTAAGCCGATGCTTTTCTCTTAATCAGTGAGCGCTCTGAATCGGTTTGTATCCGAGTGACCTATTCAGAATTAAACAGGACCCGTGTTTTCTGAAGGTAGAGCAAGCGTGGCGCCAAAATAGTCTAGAGAAGTGCTATATAAGGATAACATGCTTAAATGACTAGGATTAAAATGTCTGAGGTATTTCCCGGAATTCTTAGCTGGAGAGTTATTGGCTACAAAAATGTAGGCAAAACATACGTCCCCGTTACATTAACGTACGAAACCTTTTAGCGTCTATTCGGTGCTTCCTGACTCTTAAACCCATGATCCGCTCTGTTAACCCCAGGGCTCGAGCCGCTTTAGCCTTGTTTCCCCGAGCTTCTTTCAAAGCGTCGACGATAAAATCGCGCTCAATAGTCTCAATCGTTGTGTCAAGTGCGCCGGAATAACTAGTGCCGCTCGCCTCTGCGGTTTGCAGGGTCGGAGGAAGATTGTGTGAGTGGATTACCTGATCTGAACTCAACAGCACAGCCCTTTCAATGCAATTCTCCAGCTCTCTGACGTTACCGGGCCAATGGTAGCTCATCAGCATGTCAATGGCGGGTGTTGCGATTCTAAGGACTGGCTTGTCGTTGGCGCGGCTATATTTGTCGATGAAATAGTCGGCCAGAAGGGGAATGTCGGTCTTCCTTTCCCTCAATGGAGGAATGTGAATGGGGAATACATTAAGCCTATAATAAAGATCGTGCCGGAACAGTCCCTGAGTGATCAATATTTCGAGGTCCCTGTTAGTCGCTGTGACAATTCGTACATCGGTTTTCAGAGTAGTTGATCCTCCCACGCGTTCAAATTCCTTTTCCTGGAGCACTCGGAGCAGTTTGATCTGCGTGGTGGGCGATAAATCTCCGATCTCATCCAGAAAAATGGTTCCGCTGTGCGCTAGCTCGAAACGCCCCTTGCGAGTGGCTATAGCGCCTGTAAATGCCCCTCTCTCGTGTCCAAAAAGTTCGCTTTCAACGACGCTCTCAGGGAGCGCCCCACAATTGACTTTTACAAACGGCTTGTCAGCCCTGGGACTGTTGTAATGTATAGCATGAGCTACCAATTCTTTGCCGGTGCCACTTTCCCCCCTCACCAGAACGGTGGCCTCGCTGGGAGATACCTGGGATATGAGATCATAGACTGCGCGCATGACTTTAGAATTTCCCACTATGTTTGAAGGCCTGAACCTTTCCTTTAACGCACTTTGTAAGCGGGCGTTTTCCTCAACAAGGCGCTGTTTCTCTTCCTGCGCTTCCTGTCTCAATCGGACGGCCTGCGCTATCATAGACGCTATTATTGACAACAACCGCACGTCTTCTTTAAAGGAGACACCCTCCTCGAAGAGACGATCAGCGCTCAGCGCCCCGATAACTTCATTTCCAATCTTTATTGGAACGCAAATAAAGGAAATGTCATTTTTCTTGAATCGTTTTCGAGCGCCAGTTTTGTCCAGGAACAAAGGTTCGTCGGAAATGTGAGGCACTATGGCTGGTTTCCCGGTTTTGACCACTTGTCCAGTGATTCCCTCCCCCGGCCTGTACCTGCCGCGTTCCTTTTGGGTCTCGGAAAGCCCGTGGGCGGCTTCTATCATGATCTCGCCGGATTGCCTGTTCAGAAGTGTTATGGTTCCCCGGAGCATCCCCATTTGGCGGGCAATCGCTTCTAGAGCCGGGCCGACGGCATCTACAATGTCGAGGCTTTGATCAAGTATCTGACTTATTTCAAATAGAATTAAAAGTTCCTGAAGTTCGCGTTTTATAGCGGGCTGCTCTTTTTGGCTAGTCATTCTAAAATCACCCATCACACAAGAAATGGAGATTAATCCTACAAAATTGTAGGTTGAATTGATCCGTTTGTCAAAATTGTTCTTTGATTTTTTCAACAATAAAGAAAAAGGCCGTGATCACTTGATAAGTGAATTAAAAGGGATAAATATGAATATAGTGGACATTATGCTGGAATTATCAGGGATAACGCCTATGAGCCACAAAAGCTCAAAATCAATTGCGAGAAAAGCATAACGATGATAAAATGTTAGAAATTAGACTATCTACAATTCCTTTTAATGATTTACCCGTACCAATCGATTCTCTACGGGATTTTGAGTCGGGTAAGCTATTTGTTCTAATCCATAAGTGATGCGTTGAGTATGATATTGAAAAACAAGGACAATTTAATCTGTGAGACTGAAGGGCAGAGAATGGTTCAGCTTGGGGCTCATTGTCCTGCTGTCTGCCTGATATTCCTCTTGATCATAGTCCAGATATTTTTACCGGAATTGGTTTTTTCAAACAGCGCAATGGGAAATTCAGAAGCCGGAGTCAGATCAGCTTTTATCTCCGGAAAGAAAGCTTTGGAACAGGCAAATGTGACCGAGGCGGAGAAGTTCTGGAAACCTATCCTTGGTGAGGGTGTTTACGGACCAGTCGCATATTTGTTGCTGGCGAAGGGATTTGCTCAGGTAGGAGCGTTTTCAAAGAGCGAATCCCTGATAAGAGATTATCTGAAGTTGTATCCGACAAGCCCTTATAGAGAGGCAGCGTTAGAGGAACTGATCGAGTACGTATACAGGCAGGGTAAACCGGAAGCCGCTGGACTCTTGCTGTCGGCGCTTCCGAATGCTTCTGAAAGTCGGAAACAGACTTTACTCCTTCAACTAGGAGATATTGAATCAAGCCGGGGGTCTTTTGAAAAAGCGGGCGCCTATTACCGGAAACTATATATCAACTATCCGGCTGGGCCGGAGGGATTGAACGCAAGGGAACGAATAGCCCGCCTGGCCTTTAACAGCAAAATCAAAAAACCGGAATTCACGGAGGACGAATTACTTAATCGAGCATCCAGGCTCAGTTCGGCCGGGCGTTATGACATGGCCTCGGAAATCTATCTTAGTCTTTCAAAGCAAAAGCCCCAGGACTCTTCATTGAAAGTCAGGTACGCTCGTTGTCTTTACAAGGATCGTCAGAATGAACCAGCCATAAAGGTTATCAAAGAACTTTTACCAGGGCCTCTCTCAGATGACCTAAAACTCGAGGCCCTTTACATATTGAGCTTAGTCTATTGGAGAATAGATAAAGACGCCGAATTTGAATCCTGCAATTCAAAAATTCTGGAGATGGGGGCGACGAAATACAAGAAACGAGTGCTGGCAAACATGGCGGCGTTCAATTACGAGAAGGGGAGGCTAAGTAAAGCCGAGTCTTATTTCAACAAACTTCTTTCTGATTCAGTCGATTCATCCACAAAGGCTAAAGTAAAGTGGAGGCTGGCGTGGATAAAATACCGATCAAGGCGCTACACGGAATCCGCTGAGATCTTCAGGGAAATGAGACAGATTTCCCAAGATCAGCAGATATTGATCGCATCAAAGTACTGGCAGGCAAGATCCCTCACCATGGCCGGGGAATTTGAAAAGGCGGAGCCCCTGTTCAGGAGCTTGGCTGAGAATACTCCGTTTGACTACTATGGGTCTCTATCCCAAAACATCCTTAGTCAGGCCAAGAAAAAAGTGGCTGAGAAAACCCTTCAAGCCAGAAAGCCATTTCCTGATCTCACCATAAGCTCTCCCTTGAAATCCAACTCTTTGATATCAAACGCCTTAAGACTGGTGGATCTGGGACTGCCTGAATTTGCGCTCCTCAACCTCCAGGCCCTGCCCAACAACATAAGGTCCAACCGTTCTATAATGTTTCTTATGGCCAAAGCCGCTCACAGTGTAGGATATTATGGATTGGCTCATGAAATAATAGTTTCAGGATTTTCGGAATTCGTCAACAATCCACACTCTGACGCTCCCCGAGAATTCATTGAAATTGCTTATCCCCGTGTGCATCTGAGTGAAACCTCGGAGAACGCTGCCAGAGGAGGGGTAAACCCATGTCTGGTCTGGGCGATTGTACGCCAGGAGAGTAGGTATGACGCCTTTGCTGTATCACCGGCCGGAGCCCTGGGATTAATGCAGGTTACCCCGAAAACAGCTCTTATCATAAGCAACAGGAACGACCCGAATAAAGAGGTAGTCGAGGAGTTGCTGGACCCCAGGAAGAATCTGGCCGTGGGCATACAAGTGCTGAGTCAGAACCTCAAGGAATTCAAAGGCTCGATTGTTCCTGCCATTGCGGCTTACAACGCCGACATCAACAAAGTCCGGCAATGGGTTGGACGCAACGGACGTATGAGACAGGACGAATTTATAGAAAATATCCCATTTGCCGAGACCCGACTATATGTGAAGAAGGTATTGGCTAATTTCGAAGCGTACAAAAAGATTTACGTCCCAAAAGATCTTGCCGCCAAAAGGCAATGACGACCGAACGGACTAAGACTTTTTCAAAGAGAATACGGAACATGACTGAAAGCTTTAACAACGCAGATTCCACCTGTTTTGACGTCACGCCGCATTTAAAGTTGGTCGTAGACAAAGATGGCCGGTGGTTTCAGAATGAAGTTGAAATAATTCACCCTCGAATCCTCAGGCAATTTCTGGAAGCTCTGGAAAAGAAACCTGAAGGTGGATACAGAATCAGAATCGGCAAAGAAGTCTGTTCAGTTGAAGTGGAGGACACTCCTTTTATAGTATCCCGAATACTCGAGACAGATGAAAACATTCGACTGGAGTTGAATGACGGTTCCCATGAAATTCTTGATCCTGAAACCCTATGGATAAATGAGGAAAACGTTCCTTACGTTTCAGTAAAGAATGGAGAATTCTCAGCCCGTCTGAGCCGTCCGGCCTATTACGAGCTTGCCAGGACATTGGATTTCGATGAGATCGACAAGACATTTGTGTTAAAATTGCACGGAAAGATATGGCCGATCAGGTCGGAAAACAAAAGCTCATTGGACTAGGGCGACTCAATAATAAGTGTTACCGGCCCATCATTGACAAGTTCAACCTGCATCATTTCTCCGAAGACCCCAGCCTTGACTGGAATCCCCTTCTTTTCCATCGTGGACAAAAATAGGGAACAAAGTTTTCTGGCTGGTTCAGCAGTTGCGGCTAACGAATATGATGGGCGTTTTCCCTTGCGACAATCCCCGTAAAGTGTGAACTGGGATACTACGAGTATCGATCCATCAATTTGCGAGACATCGAGGTTCATCTTCCCCGAAGAATCAGAAAATATCCTGAGACCCGCTACTTTGTCGACGAGCCAGCAAACATCTTTTTCTGAATCGTCAACGGCCGCTCCCAGTAATACAAGCATACCGCTTCCGATGCTGGACACTGTGACGCCGTTTACGCTTACGCTGGCTGATTTGACCCTCTGAACCACAGCTCTCATGAAAACGATTTCTCTGTAAAAAGCTTCCACAGCAGGACAAACGCAGGGACGAAGTCATCCTGTCGAGTCCCCATCATTTCAGATAATTCGGCAGGTCTCACAAACCATCCCTCGAATATTTCTTCGTTATTGGGGACAGGCGTTACGTTGGAACGGGCTTCGTACAACAACACATGCTCATTGTCCGTAGCAGGACAAACGGAAACCTTCAGAATCTTCTTCAGGTCTGTTTCAATGCCCAGTTCTTCGAGGAGTTCCCTCTTGGCGGTTTCCAGGTAAGATTCACCCGTCTCAACGTGACCGGCCGCAGATGAGTCAAGTTTGAACGGATACCGATCCTTCGACTTAGATCGCCGCTGAACATAGATTTCGCCTGAGTCGTTGAAAAGAAAGATATGGACCGCCCGGTGAAACAACCCTTCCCGGTGGATCCTGCAGCGAGTTGAGAAGCCTAAAACATTATCTTCATTGTCGACTACATCGAGCAATTCGTCTTCTTGGGACGGCGCACTCTCCTTCGATAATCTCATGTATGAGTGACTGTCATTCATTAGTGTCAGTCTGAGCCTTTGGGGAGTTCTTTTCCCAGATGCTCCTCAACCGACCTCACTTTGCTCTTGATGGTTCCTGAAGCGCCTTTTCGATCATCAATCCTGATTTGCGTTACAACTCGATCTGATTGAGAGATCATTTTTTCGTGACATTTTTGGATAACTTCAAAAACTTTGTCAGAAGGACCTTCTATGAGAGTACCCATAGCGTGAATCTCAAAATCAAGGCCACTTTCCTCAATTATCTTCATCGATTGAGCTACGAATCGGCTAAGTCCGCGAGCCCCCTTGTCAAGAGGGAAGGCGCTAAATTCTGCCAACATTGAGTTTTCTCCTACTAGAATTTGAAATCAACACGGATTTTGAAAATCTTTTTCGCTGGAAACTCAAACAAATCTATCCCCGATTTCTCAGTCATTTCACGCAGGGTTCTTTGCTTATCGTTTTCGGATGGACTGATAAGAGTAAACCAGATATTAAAGTCATGTTTCCTGAGATAATTATGTGTAACCCCAGGATAATCGTTTACCAGGGTCACGAATGATTCCAGAGCTTGTTCCTGGACCTTTGCCGTGACCAGGGTGCTTACGAACCCCAATCCCCTGGAATTAATCGACGCGCCTATACGTCTGATTATTCCGGATTTCCGAAGTTTATCTATCCGTGCCAATGTTTCATCTTCCGAAATTCCAATCCTTTGCCCCAGGATTCGGTAAGGACTCGATCTAACCGGAAAATATGATTGGACCTCATTAAGAAGCGCCTTGTCGATTTCATCGATTTGAGGATGAAGGTTGTCTATTTTAACACCTCCTAGGGGGAAAATCGTATTTGCGCCGAGTGTGAGGCGGACGCGTGTTGAGCGCCTGCGGCTAACTTCTCAGAAGCGTAATAATATTGCTAAATCTCCCCTGAGTCGAGTAATAATAGTGTCACATTTAAAATTTACTTTGGAATCGACTGCTGATCATGAGGTGTTAATGATGGCCAAGTTCCTGTTTGTTTTGAGTCGAGGTCTGGAAGACCCCTCGAGGGCAACCAGATGCATGCAGTTGGCGGCGTTTGCAAAAAGAGCCGGCCACGATGTCACAGTTTTTCTCGTGGATGATGGAGCTGTGTTTGCAAAGCCAGGGATTGCGGCCCTGGTATCATGCCCAACGGGGGATAAAATGCAGCCCTATGTTGACGAACTGGTGGCTGCCGATACTCCCTTTCTCGTGTGCACTCCGTGCGCCATTTCACGTCAGTTGGATGAGAAGGAATTTATAGAAGGCGCGTATCTTGAGACCGCCAAGACCTTGATCGCCCTTGCCGTGGATTCGAAAGTATTTACTTTCTAAGCCCTTGCAACAGATATCGATGGTCTGGACCGGGTCAATCGGGGGCGTTTGATTTTTCACTAATAATAGGCAACCATACGTCTGTTTGGTAAGTCGGATCATGGGACCGCTAACGGAGCCCAACGGTTCAGGACTGCCCCTTCAACTTGTTTTTGGGAGAATTCCTGAAATGTCGTGTTTCAAACATGGGGGGACCTTGCGGCTATATTCGGAGCGAACGGGTTTGTCTCCGGACCAAATCCTTGATTTTTCCGCAAACATCAATCCGCTTGGCCCCCCGGAATGGCTGGCGCCACTTATACAAGTTTCAATTGAAGATATATTTCATTATCCGGATCCGGAGTGTATTGAGCTCAGAGCGGCCTGCGCCAGGAAATACAACGTGAGTCCGCTGCATATTCTGGTGGGTAACGGCTCGACCGAACTTCTGTTTCTCATTCCCAGGGCATTGAGACTGCGTCGAGCCATAATCCCCACTCCATCATATATTGACTATGCGACTGCGGCCAGGCACGCGAATCTTGAGGTCAAGTTTGTTGACATCGAAGAGACAAAGGGCTTTCGCTTGGATTTGAGTTTGTTGAAATCGCAAATTGAGGGTGGAGAGATCGTTTTTGTCGGGCATCCGAACAATCCAACGGGCATAAGTCTTGACTTAGACGCCACGAAGGATCTCATATCGTCGAGTCCTGAAACTGTCTTTGTAATCGATGAAGCATTCCTTGACCTGACGGACTCGATTAAATCGTTTTGCAGTGAAGATCTTTTGAACGTCATAGTCCTGGTGTCGCTGACAAAAACTTTTTCAATACCGGGGCTGCGATTGGGTATAGCCATAGCCAAGCCCGAGTGGGCAACCCAGATACGAAAGTTGCAGGCGCCCTGGTCTGTCAACGCTCTAGCTCAACGAGTCGGAAAAGAGGCGGTGGAGGATAGCGATTTTGTTGAAAAAAGCCGGGAATATGTCAGAGCCCAGCGCATCAAATTGGAGTCAGCTCTAAATTCCATAAATGGTCTGAGGGTCTTTCCATCCCAAGCCAATTTTCTACTGGTCAGGATTGATCGACCGGGCCTTGACTGCCAGTCGCTGTCAGAGCAGACACTG
>Ga0194044_10001203_pt1 | contig 13198 bp, 14 predicted proteins | sample JunL4417m_MetaG_FD_155460 | JGI IMG/M metagenome (GOLD analysis project Ga0194044, IMG submission 155460) | Anoxic zone freshwater microbial communities from boreal shield lake in IISD Experimental Lakes Area, Ontario, Canada - Jun2016-L442-17m | ecosystem: Environmental > Aquatic > Freshwater...
ATCATATCAATCTTGAACGATTGACGCAAAACCAAGCGACTCCCTCGGACATTTTAAAAAGAGACCCTTATTTTAGGCTCTCTTTTTTTGAAGTGAATACTTGCACCCGCAGTAGTCCTGTCGATAGATGCCACGCTCGGTAATCATCGCTCTGGATCGCTCTTGCCGACCGTTCTTCTTCCAATTCTCAGCGAGAAAATTCACACCAAACCGCGCCGCGCCTGCCTCACCGATAGCATTGATACGCTCGGCTACTTTATTGCGGCCACTCGTGAGGGTCGATGCGAAAATATCAAAATTATTTTTCTTGGCAATTTCGGCCGTATAAAAAAGCCGGTGCCGAAAACAGATCCCGCAGCGCGCGCCACCCTCCGGTTCATTTTCAAACCCCTTCGTCGCGTGCTCCCAGGTTTCGGGCAGAAAGTCATGATCCAACATTGGGATATGCCACTCGGTCGCGAGGCGCACCACTTCTTTTTTTCGTTTGAGATATTCCGCTTCAGGATAAATATTGGGATTGAAAAATAAAATTGACAAGTCAAACTGCCGACGTAATTCATCCATCACGACGATCCCGCACGGCGCACAACAGGCATGGAGTAAGAGTTTTTCAGGCATACTGCAAATCTATCACAAATATTCAGCTTGATAAAATTTTAGGGCTGGACATCATTGTTCGACGCCAGCCCCTTATCTGCTTCATGCAGCAACATCCCCTTCGTGAACCAAAGGAACCACTTCCAAGTGGAGGGATACTTCATCAACATTTGCCCAAAAAATATCCAGTGCCTCTTCCTGAGTAACAGACTTCCATTCTGGATTTTCTGGCGTGCCAATATTTTGACACAATACGACCGAAAAAATATCTCCCATTATATGCAAAGCTGCCTTCGGTGGCAATTGTTCTTCATTTTCTACCCCGAAGAATTTTTTTATAGCCCCGAGAACCCGCAAACAGTTTTTATTGAGATAAGCAACCGTTTGGTGATCCTCAGCATTGTAAAAAAGTACAATCCCCTGGCAATCCTCAGCAGCTAACCACTGAGATGCGCTACCCGGATTATCAGTTGAATACAGCCTAATAAAGCAATCTTCTGGTTCCAAACCTTTTGGACATGGCCCCTGAAAAGTTTTACACCTACATTTGTTATCTTTGTCCATCGTACCACCCACCTTGAATTTGAGTTGCGACACAATGATTGATTGCGTCTATTTAGTTTCAGTTCGTCAATAAAAAATGACTCTTCTAGTCTAGCCTAAAACTTCATTTTTGTCCAGTCCGACACTTTTATCAGTCACCAACTGCCCTTATGCGACGACTCAAAGTTTCGTCTGACCATTTGTTTGCAATGTTACCGGAATATCATCAAAGCTCAGAGCTCTCGTTGTCGGATCGATACGCATCTCAACCAGCAAGCCGCTCCGGGTTGCCGCCTGTTCATACTGATCAAACACGAAATTCCCCAATGAGTAATAAATGGTTTTGTTTTTGTACACTTCTTTTTCCTGCACGATATGCGGATGCGAACCGATCACGACATCGACACCGGCATCGATGAGTGCGTGCGCCCGACGGCGTTCGTCATCCGTTGCTGGCAGATATTCCTTCCCCCAGTGCGTATACGCGACCAAAACATCAACCTGTGATCGCAACGCCGCTACATCCGCCAACGCCTTCGCTTCACCGTCTGCGACGAATTGATTCTCATTCACAAGGCCTATTTTTATGCCTTTGATATTCAGGGTCATGGTTTGATATTGCCCGTCTTTGGGATCACCAAAAAAATTCACACCCTCATCAGTCAAATACTTTTTCGTCTCCATCAATCCCGCATCACCAAAATTGAGTATGTGATTGTTGCCGATATTCACTGTCGTGATATTGTTCGCCTTGAGTGTCTGCGCCCAACTTGGATCAAATGTGAAAATATAATTCTCACGCGAACCGATGACACTCCCGACACTCCGCGAAGTATTACCCGTGATCGGCCCTTCGAGATTGGCGACGACCGCGTCGGCCGAGCGCATCCGCTCCCGCAAGTCCGGCGCGAAGATAAAATCATTCCCTCGTTTCATCGCAATCTGGCGAATATATCGGTCGAACATCAAATCTCCACCAAACAAAATCGTAACCGGTTGTGTATCAGGCTTCAATGTTTCCTGTGACTTTTCCTGTACTCCATCCTTTGATTGATTTGTGACAATTGTTTTTTGTGATTGTTGCGGTGATTGCTGTTCGGATTGCTGTATCAGAAGAGAAGAATGGTGTGACGTTTGATACCACCACACTGCCACAGCCAAACCGATCACTATCCACGGAAGAGAAAGGAGTATTGTCCAACGATACTTTATTTTTTGCATAATTTTCATTCCCCCTCTGTCACCAACTGCCCGCAGGCGGCGGCGATATTCACTTACTCCCGTGACTGTTTCAAAATGGCAAGAAACTTATTGGAAATTATTACATTAGACATTGATGAAAGCATATCTCTATCACTGCTTTTCGGAAAATTTTCATGAATCATTCTTTGTGAATCCCTAAAATATACACGAATCATTCTTTTCCCTAATTCAAATGCACCCGAAGTATGAACGGCTTTTGAAACAGCCAGCAACTCATCATAGCTCGCGGAATGATTGCCAATCACCTTCAACAAAGCTTGTTTCTCTCCACCACTTCCATGTTTCAAAATATGATACATCGGGAAAGTCAATCGGCCGTTTTTCGCTCATAACTTCGGTATCTTATTCCTCAAAAGTTTCTTCTTCGTTTTCTTCAGTTCTTTGATATGTTTCTCCGGTAACAAATTCTCAGGCGTCACTCCGCCGATATCCTTGATAGTCTGCCTCACTTTCCCGCCGACCATAAAGTGTGTCCGTTTCGCATTCTCCTCACCTCGTACATGATCGTTCTTCAACTTTTCATCAGTCTGCGTGATGCGAAACAAGTTTGCCGCCAACTCGGTGGCTCCCGCCCGATCAAGCAACTCTCCTTTTTTGATGCCTTTCATGTTTTCAATTTCCGCCAGTGGCATTCCGTACAATCCGCGATAGCCGGCATCGTTGAACGAACCGAACTGTTTGACGCCCGATTTTTTGGCGGTCTGAAAAAGCTTTTTGTTATACTCCGAAACTTCTTTCCTGATAAACAATCGCTTTTCATCATCCGACAATTGTCCGAATATTTCCTGTCTTCTCGTTTGAATAGCGAAGTATGTTTGCGCCAAAGCAATCTCCTGTTTATTCGAATCACCATTCTGTGCAACCAGATAACAAGCGTAACGATCCAATTTCCAGTCCCGTATTTCTCGCACCGTGTTTGAGCCGATATCAACCATTTTACCCGAACGGGTAAAATGGTTATCCACCAACTGACCACTGTTCACACAAGCCCGCGCCGCTCTACTAATAGTGTCTTCAAATTTTTGCCATTTTATATACCCTAAAAGAGACATCAACTCCCGTGCTTGCCAATATTCAACGCCATTCTCATCGACTTTTTTGATATTCTCAAAATCTTTATTGAGAGACTGTGTAGTCTTTTTTTGATTCATACGATTACTTCTCATTCATTTCAACCGAGGAACAGATTAATCCGCCTTTATTTTACCACGGAAAACTCACCGAGAACCACGCCTATTCCCCCTTCGTCACCAACTGCCCGCAGGCGGCGGCGATATCATCACCCATCGTTCGACGCTTGGTGACCGTCACACCCTTGGCTTCGAGACGACTTTGAAAATTTTGTACCCGCTCTTCCACGCTCTTTCGGTATTCGCTCGCGGTTATGCTTGCCCCGCGGTCCGATACTTCGGGCTTTGCGGGGTTGTACGGGATGAGATTGATTCGCACCTTGCCCACCCGATTGGCAAAATTCGCCAAGAGGTCGGCGGCTTCCGGTGTGTCGTTCACACCTTCGAGCATAATGTATTCAAAGGTCACATGGCGTCGGCGAGTATCAAACTTCTCAAAATATGCCTGCGCCCACTCGGCCAACTTCTCGAGAAAATCCGGATACGAGGTCGGCATAATCTCCTGTCGCAATTTCGGGTCGGCGCTATGGAGCGAGACGGCCAAGCGCACCGGTGGCCACAGTGGATCATTCAACAACTTGTACAACATAGGCACGAGCCCGACCGTCGAGACGACCAACCGCGTCGGCCCCATCTCGGTCTGCGCCAATAATTCCCGCAACGCCTCACGCACATTCTCATAATTATTCAGCGGCTCCCCCATCCCCATAAACACGATATTGGTAATGTGTTGCGAAAAGTCAGGATGTTCGGCGAGAAACAGCTTCCAAAAACGATACTGGTCGACGATTTCATCGCTCGTCAGATTACGGATGAGACCCATCTTGCCAGTCGCGCAAAAAGTACACCCCATAGCACACCCGACCTGCGACGACACACAGACACTCCAGTGTCCACGGGCATTCTTCATTAATACTGTTTCAAATCTGTCACCCCGAAAATCCCGACTCGTCGGGACTCGAGGCAAGCTTACACCCTTCACGACCGCTTTATAGGTAGCTCCGTCTTTACTTTTTAACACCACCACTTCCGCTATACTCAACCAAGGAACTTTTTGCGTCAATACTTCACGCATGCTGGGTGCCAGAGTTGAGACTTCATTCCAACTCTTCCAATCAGCAAAAAACAAGGCGCTTTCCGCCTGTTTGAGCCGAAATTTCGGCATATCTTTCAAGAGTTGTTCCAGCTGTTCGTGTCGATTCATAGTGTTTTCAGTATACAGGGTTGCACAGATAATTCAATTCTCCTCTTCGCTGAGCCATACTTGCAGAGTTTTACAAGAGGACTATAATAAGAAGCGAAACCACTCTATATTGTGTTTTCCTCTTATTTTTTACCACAAGACACACATTATCTCTTGACACCAAAACCAATGTTTGCAGGGGGTTTATCTGCCAAAAGTAAAACACATACAGTTATGTCAAAAACCGTCAGCTCGTCACGCGCCGCATCATCCACCGCTCCAATCTCCCTCAAACATCTCGTCAAACGCGATGGTCGCAAGGTCATCTTCAAAATGGATAAGATCGCCCGCGCCGTCGGCAAGGCTTTCGAAGTGACCGGCGAAGGCACATCCAAAGACGCTGAACGGGTCGGGAAAAAAGTATTCGCACTCCTCGAGAAACAAGCTCGCGCCTATCACAAATCTACCCACAAAAATTTCATCCCGACCATCGAAGATGTGCAAGATTGTGTCGAGAAAGTCCTGATGATCCTCGATTTCGAGGAAACTGCCAAAGCCTATATCCTCTACCGCGAACAGCGTCGCCAAAACCGCGAAGCCGAAACTGCGTTCGATTCCGCCGTCTCGCTCGTCGACAAATACCTCGGCAATCTCGACTGGGTAGTGAAGGAGAATGCCAATATGGCTTACTCCCTCCAAGGATTGAACAACTATATCTGCTCCGCCATCAGCACTAAGTATTGGATGAACCGCATTTATCCAGCCGCCATCCGCGAAGCCCACGAGTCCGGCGATTTACACATCCACGATTTGCAACTCATCGCGGCATATTGCTGCGGTTGGGATTTGCAAGACTTACTCCGTCGAGGCTTCACGGGTGTCCCGGGCAAAGTCGCCTGCAAACCCGCCAAACACTTGGGCGCCATCCTCGGGCAAATGGTTAATTTCATTTATACATTACAAGGTGAAGTGGCTGGTGCACAGGCCTTCTCGAGTTTTGATACCCTGCTCGCACCATTCGTCCGTTACGACAAATTGAGTTACGAACGAGTCAAACAGGAAATCCAATCCTTCGTGTTCAATATGAATGTCGCGACGCGGGTCGGATTTCAGACACCGTTCTCCAATATCACGATGGACATCAATCCGCCTGCCCTACTCGCGCAGGAACACGTCATCATCGGAGGTGAACCACAAGCCGAAACCTACGCTGACTTCCCCAAGGAAATGGCGATGATCAACCGTGCCTTCGCCGAAGTGATGACCGAGGGTGATGCCTCCGGACGCATCTTCACTTTCCCAATCCCCACCTACAATATCACCAAGGATTTCGATTGGGATGACAAGAGTTTCGATCCGGTGTGGGAAATGACGATCAAATACGGCATCCCCTACTTCGCCAACTTCGTCAATTCCGATATGCATCCTGATGACGCTCGGAGTATGTGTTGTCGATTGCGTCTCGACAATCGTGAACTCCGCAAGCGTGGTGGCGGCCTCTTCGGTGCCAACCCACTCACCGGCTCCATCGGCGTGGTGACCATCAACCTGCCTCGACTCGGCTATCTCGCCAAGACAGAGAAAGAATTCTTCACCCGACTCGATCACCAGATGGATCTCGCCAAGAACAGCCTCGAACTCAAGCGCTCCGTGGTCGACCGCCTCACCGAAGCCGGCCTCTATCCCTACACCAAATTTTATCTTGCCTCTATCAAAGAACGCTTCGGCACCTATTGGAAAAATCATTTCTCCACTATCGGACTCATCGGCACCAACGAAGCCGTCCAAAACCTCTTCGGGGCCGACACGACGATCACCACGCCCAAAGGTCACGCCTTCGCTCAAAAGACCCTCAACCATATGCGCAAACGGTTGGAGCGATACCAAAAAGAAACCGGCAATCTCTACAACCTCGAGGCCACACCAGCCGAAGGCACTGCCTATCGCCTCGCCCTCCTCGACAAGAAACACTATCCCGCCATCATCGTCGCCAACGAAGGCAGTGTCAACGAGACGCAGACCGCGCCCTACTACACCAATTCCTCGCATATCCCCGTCGGGCACACCAATGATATCTTCGAAGCACTCAACCTCCAAGACGACCTCCAGACGCTCTACACGGGCGGCACGGTACTCCACGGCTTCCTCGGCGAGCGCATCAATACCATCAATACCGCCAAACAACTCGTCCGGCGTATCTCAGAGAAATATCGCCTCCCCTACTTCACACTCACTCCAACTTTCAGCATCTGTGCCGAGCATGGCTACCTCACGGGCGAGCAATCCGAGTGTCCGCACTGTGGTCGCGCGGCCGAGGTCTACTCTCGCGTCGTCGGCTATATCCGCCCCGTCGCTCAGTGGAACAATGGCAAACACGCCGAGTACGATGACCGCAACGAATACCACGCCGCAACGTCACTCGCTTCAAAGCACGCCGTGACAGTGAAAAAGAAATAATAGCTATGCGGATCGCCGGGTATGAACCCCTCACCCTCATCGACTATCCCGATCACTTGGCGACCGTCGTCTTCACGCCAGGGTGTGCTTTGCGCTGCCCGTACTGCCACAATCCCGAGCTCATCTCCCCGCAAATCCCGACCAGTCGGGACGCGGGGCAAGCCTCGCAAAACTTCGTCGCGGGGCAAGCGGCCTCTGACCCTAATTACTTCACGCAAAATAGAGAGCGGGAGTTCTTTGATTTTCTCAAACAACGAACAGGCATCCTTGATGGCGTCGTGATCACTGGCGGCGAACCAACCCTCCACCCCGACCTGCTCGAGTTCATCCAGAAAGTAAAAGATATGGGATTTCTCGTGAAGCTCGACACGAATGGGATTTTTCCTGACATCGTGCAAAAAATTCTTGAGACCAAATTGGTCGACTACTGGGCGATGGATATCAAACACACCCCCGAGAAATATCCAACGGCATCCGGCATCTCTACCATTCCCATTGAGCGATTTGCACAGAGTGTCAAGCTTCTGATGGCGAGCGGCGTGCCATATGAGTTCCGCACTACAGTCGTACCGAGTATTCACGAGCCGGAAGACTTCATCGCGATCGGTGAATGGATCCGCGGTGCACAGAACTACTACCTCCAGGCCTTCCGCCCGACCAAGATTGCCGACCCCGCTCTCATTGCCCGCATCGGCACCCAGACCCTCGACCTCCACGCCATCCGCCAGTCCCTCTTGCCTTATATTGATTCTGTCGGGATTCGGGATTGACTTTTTGAAAAATAAAACCAAAAACTACCTGTCATTGCGAGCGAAGCGCGGCAATCCCTCTCTAAAAAATAAAAACGCGCTGAAGTGGTGTGTTACCGCTCCAGCGCAAATCTCAAAAATCAAAATAATCCCTTTCATCTTCATCCTCGTCTGATTCTAAAAGTTTCAAAAATTCAGAATCAAACATCAATTCAAGTTTTGAGAGACCAATACCTTCTGATTTTGGTTGAGACTCTCGCATTTCTATAAAATGGACAAACTTATCTATGAACTCATCCAAAAGATTAATTAGACCTAAATAACTTATTTTCATTTGTCTTCTCCTCGTTCTTGTTAGTCTTCCCTCAGCGAGATTGTCCCGCTGATAAGACACTTTAATATACACCCATAACCAACTTCTGTCAATCCCAGTCAAAAAAAGTTCTTCCCTTCTAAAAACGGGATTGCCACCCCAGCCCTTCGCGAAGAGCTGGGTCGCAATGACAGGAAGTTTTAAGCTTTCATTTTCAGTGCAAAAAAATCCCCCGTTTTACAGGGGGATTTTTTTATACTTATACCGAGAGTGTACAACAGGTGCTTAGTAGCGCTCGATGAAGGTGTAAGCGTGGCCGGACTTGTTGCCACGACCGGTACGACCGATACGGTGAATATAATCCTCGTACGCCATCGGGAGATCGTAGTTGATCACGTGTGTGATATTATCGATATCCAATCCACGAGCGGCCACATCGGTCGCCACGAGAATACGCATCCGATCATCACGAAACGCCGTGAGTGACCGTTGGCGCTGACCTTGTGAGAGATCACCGTGGATGGAACCGGCGGCAAACCCACGGGCATCAAGCAACTTCCCGAGTTTCTCGGCGCTGTGTTTCATTTGCACGAAAATCAGCACCTTCTTAAACTCAGGTTTCATCAACATCTCGTGGAGGAGTTCGAACTTTTCGTCGGAACGAGCGACATACACCACATCCTGATTGACGTTTTCTGCCGTGGCACGCGACTTGATGGTCACGGTCACTGGGTTATTCAAAAACTTGAGCGCCAATCCCCGGGTCGTGGGATCCATCGTCGCGGAAAAGAACATCGACTGACGTTCCGTGTGCACGAGCGACAAGAGGTGTCTGATGTCGGCGATAAAGCCCATATCCAGCATCCGATCGACTTCATCGAGGACGACATTGTTACAGTGCGAGATATCGAGATAGCCCCGTTCGATGAGGTCCTTCAAACGTCCCGGCGTACCAATGACGAAAGCCGGCTTACGACGAAGATCCGCAATCTGACGATCCATATGCGCTCCACCAATACACAGAGCCGAACGCAAACCTGAGCCTTGTGCGAAGAGCACGAGTTCGTCTTGGATCTGCACTGCCAATTCGCGCGTCGGCACGATGATGATGGCCGATTGTTTTTGCTTGCCTTCGAAAACCTTGTGAATAAGTGGAAGCAAAAACGCAGCGGTCTTGCCTGTACCCGTATTGGCAATGCCAATCACGTCACGTCCTTTGAGGATATGCGGGATGCTGCCATCCTGAATCGGTGTCGGGTGAATATAATCGCGCTTGGCGATATTCTCCTTGAGTTTCGGATGAATCTCAAAGTCGACAAATCGGTGTTCTGGCTGGAACGGTTCGGTATCGACGGTTTGAATCGCCTTGCGCACGAACAAAGTTGGATCGTAGCTGGGCCGCTTACGGTTCCCACCTGAACGACGTCCTCCGCGTGCATCGCTCATCGGAGCACCGGAAAAACGACTTCGCACCTTATTATTGGAAGACCTTGTGGCGAATGGCTTATCCGATCGCTCTGAAAACGCCTGCTTGGAACGCTGACCCACAGCTTGTGAACTGCGGCGCGCACCCTGACTTCGTTGAAACATTGAGTTATTCTTAAACAATTATATTCCTTCTTTTTTTCCCGCTCTTGAAACGCAAAACACCTTGTGAGCAGACATTTCTTAAAAAGGAAGAAACAACTGCTAAGATTCTCGATCTCCCGAGAACTCAATGATGATTAAAAACGCTGAAAAGAAAAGACGAGGAATCTCTATAATAGCAAAGAATAGTTCCCTTGTCAATAATTTACCGAAGCAAGGCTTATCGCTGCGATAATAGTCCCGAATTCCAGCATCACACTCGCGAGTAACAAAGCATACGAAATAATCCGTTCCTGCTTCACATAGAGATACTGGGCAAGGAAAAGATTGACCGTCCAGAACAACAATCCGACTGCCGGCACCCAATACACCAGGTATGGCGCGCCAATAATATCCACACCCAAGTAGACATTGTAGTGCAGAATGATCCGATCCCGAGTCATCGAAACGAAAAAAAATAATACTCCCCAGGAGACGGCATTTAATGTCAATGAAAACCAGAAGAGATTTCGGACGATATCATTCTGCCAAAATGATTTTTCACGCGAAATATCACCGTCAACTGCCAACAACAAAGCTCTCCCTCGCCGAGGAACAAGTCGCCCGCTTCCCGCAATTATTGTCGTTCCCCTATCCATTGAAGTTGGTGTGATTTACTATTTTAGCGCTTCTTCACTCCTGCTACGAACCGTTTGAACTCCGGGAGTTTATTGAACACCTCTCGATGCGGCTGCTCGACCGCCTCGATCAAAAACCGATCAGTCATATTCAAACGATACTGAAATTCTTCCAGAGTCATCAGGACAAATCGAACCTCCTGTCCCACCTCCGCCTCGAGCGCAGCGACGGCTGTCTTGAGTTTTGCTCGGCTGACCGTATTGGCAACGAGTATCATATCGGCCTTGCTCTTGGGATAGTTAAGGAAGATTCCGCTCACCAAGATTAACCGCACATCACCGACACCACGAATCTTATGGAAAGCCTGATCATCGCTCCCGAACGAAGGTTTGGAAAACAGGGTTCGCAACTCAGGATAGAGCTCGAATTGCGGGTTAGCCGTATACATCTTTTTACCCTTGCGAGTGTGTTCGATAACCAACTTAATTTTTTTCAATTGTCCCAAAATTTTGGTCGTATCACGCCGAGGAGCCAATGTTTTGAGAACGACATCTTCCACCAGATACTCCTTTTCACCGTTCAAAACGAATAACCGAACGATACGAGCACGGGATTTCGATCCAAACAGACATTCGAAGATTTCAGACATAACGGTATATGTTATAACGATTAAACTATTTCCCAGTGATCGAGAAAATCCTGAAACAATCCCAACGCATGCGTGGTCTCCTCTCGGGTCGGATGCCATTCAGTATCAAAAATAATCCGATTGCGGATCTGATGCGCTTCGATTGCCTTGTCCACCGACTCGAATGACACCAATGCCATCGCATCCAAACGCTCCTGGAGATTTATCCCGGGATAACCGATTTCCTGCAAAACACGATCTGTAAATTGGTCGGCCTCCAATATCGCAAGCTTGTTTTCATTCGGATCGTTTTTCTTCAAGCGATCCAGTATGTGCTGCCATTCACGACGGAGCGAAAGCATCGACTTTAACGGACGCTCCCCTGTGCCATAACGATTCTTGCGGATATCACCCCGCAACCCATGCACCCACAACAACAAAATGATGTCGATGAAAAGCACGGCGCAATACACGATAAGAAACCATCGAAAAAACACGACTATCGGAAGCTGTGCTAACCACGCAACGATGATTTGTACTGAATCCATAGGTAACCGTTATTTCCGCTCAAACGCATCGGCGCAATTGAGCATCCCCTCTTCATCATACCACTTTGCCATCAATTGACCACCGACGGGCAATGGTTTGCCCTCTTCCGTCACCGTTCCCATTGGAAACGAAATTGCTGGCACACCCACGAGGTTGGCCGTCACCGTATAAATATCGGAGAGATACATCGTGAGCGGATCAGAAGTTTTGGCACCGATCTTGAAGGCTGGCTCGGGTGTGGTGGGCGAAAAAATAAAATCGACTTTCTCAAATGCTCGCTCGAATGATTGCCGCAACAATTTGCGCACCGCCTGCGCTTTCTTATAATACGCATCGTAATAACCAGCACTCAGGGTATACGTACCGAGCATAATTCGCCGTTCCACTTCGGTACCAAAACCCTCCGCTCGCGACATCCTATATATATCAAGCAGCGTTTTGGCATCTTTATCCTGCAATCCATATCGAATACCGTCAAGGCGCGCCAGATTAGAACTTATCTCGCTGAAGATAGCGATATAATAGGTCGGCAATGCATACCGGCTCTCAGACAAATCAATCGACTCGACAATCGCCCCTTTCGAGCGAAATTTTTCCAATGACTGCTCAATCAAAAATCTCACTCGCGTATCTAAATTCTCGGAGAGGTATTCTTTGGGCACACCGATTTTCACGCCTTTGATATCACCCGTCAAATATTGTTCATAGTATTTCCCTTCGCTCTCAGCTGTCGTCGCATCCAATCTATCGTACCCGGCGATGCGAGAGAGAACGATAGCCGCATCTTCAACCGTAGTGGCAAGTGGCCCGATCTGGTCAAAACTTGATGCCATAGCTATCAAACCCGATCGTGACACTCGACCATAAGTTGGCTTCACTCCCACCAAACCACAAAACGATGCTGGCTGACGGATTGATCCACCCGTATCCGATCCGAGCGACCACACTGCCATATCACCCGCGACGGCCGCTGCCGAACCGCCCGATGATCCACCCGGCACCCGCTCCAAGTCGATCGGATTATGCGTCACTTTATAAGCGCTGTTCTCGGTAGACGAACCCATGGCAAATTCATCGAGATTTGTTTTCCCGAGCATTATGGCACCATTTTTTCGCAGATGGCTAATCACCGTCGCGTCATAGGGCGCGATATATTCTTCCAACATTTTCGAACCGGCTGTTGTTCGAACACCCGTCATCAGAATATTGTCTTTGATAGCACACGGGATACCAGTCAGCATATCAGCCTCTTCGCCAGCATCGAATTTCTTATCAACTTCAGCTGCTTGTTGCAAAGCGCTTTCTTCGAGTACGGTCAGATACGCACCAATCTCACTATCTTTCGTTTTGATAGCATCAAGATATTTTTGTGTAAGTGCGACAGAAGTAATCTCGCGATTCTTCAGTTGTTGGTGGAGTGATCGGATCATATATGAAAACTTAAATAGAGAAACTATCAGAGCTGTCATCCCCGACTCGATCGGGGATCCAGGCTGGGTTGAATTGAATGAATAAAAATGCAATTAAACCTGGATCCCGGGTCAAGCCCGGGATGACACAATACTAAAACACTTAAAACAC
>Ga0194044_10001204_pt1 | contig 13197 bp, 14 predicted proteins | sample JunL4417m_MetaG_FD_155460 | JGI IMG/M metagenome (GOLD analysis project Ga0194044, IMG submission 155460) | Anoxic zone freshwater microbial communities from boreal shield lake in IISD Experimental Lakes Area, Ontario, Canada - Jun2016-L442-17m | ecosystem: Environmental > Aquatic > Freshwater...
TATATTATTTATATATATTTCACTTGGATTTCTTATATAGCAGTCAATATTTTCTAAAAGTTTAATAATCTCCAATCTTCTTTCACTAGTCTTTCTTTTTAAAAGATAGTTATGGGCATGGGTACAAATTGATTCGCTTAAAGTCATATTCTACATCTCTTAACTAAACTGGCTTATAGAGGATATTGGGCTCAGGATTTATATTTGAGGCTTTTAATATATTCATTCCCATTTCATAAGAAAAAGACTTATCTGAGCTAGGCTGAAAAAACTCGATGTACTTGAGACTTTTCTTTGTGAACACAAAGCCGCCTACTAATGGATCATTAAACGAATACATGACAGGAAGAAGGGAAAGCATTGATGTTGCAGGAACGCCAATTAGATGTTCCTCCAAATCTCCTTCTTGCTGTTGGTTTTGGGGATAAAACCACAACGGTGTGCTGACAAAGAGAAATGAATCGTCCCCCATACTGCTTAGGATAGTGCGCATTAACCATTTTGCCGTTCCAGTATTTAAATGCTCAATCACATCTAGAAGGCAAATGATTGTATATTTCGAAATTTGATCTGAAGATAACTCTTGAGCAAGTCCATGCCAAATATTTCTATATAGCTTTTTTTCAAATAATTGCTTATTTAAACAGTTAGCTTCAAAGCCATCAACACCATCAATGCTCCAATGTTGTGTTGACTCATTATTTTTAATGGTAAAACCAAGCTCCCCACCTCCAAAGCCAATATCAAGTACTTCTACTGGCAATGAATTATTTTGGAGTATTTGAGAAATCATCCACTTTGGTGCAAGAGATGTGCCTCTAGGTATAAGTATCGGATCTATAATATCTCCAACAAGAACATAGTTTTCTATTATTTGTCGCATTCTCTGAGTTTATTATTTATCTTATGAAAAGTGGAAAAAACTCTAAAGGCTTCAAATTCTTACTAACTCAAATATATTTATATAAATTAAAAAAGTTATTTAATTTATGTTTGAAATTATAATTTAGTATTGACACTAGTGTCAATCACTGGGCAGGCACCCCTGCAAAACTAACTTCGATACTATGGGCCTCTTGCCCTGACTGGCGCCGGCTACTAGGAAAAGATGATAGCCCCTGGTATCCGACAGTAAAACTATATCAGTAAGAAAAATAGGAGATTGGGGTGGCGCATTTAAAATACTGGTAGCAATTCATTTATCATCTGGCATTTTATATTATTTTAAATCTCCCACAATTAATTCATCAACCTTGATAGTGCCATTCATCATTGTCTTATCTGGGTGATTGGCATAATTATTGGGAAGATGGTGTATGAATGCCCTTGAGTCAATCATTTTGTTTTCAATATCATATCCAACGACGTTTCTCGAAGTGAATCCGTCGGGAAAATTGAAAAAAGTTAAGCCTTGAGTTGCCTTCTCCCGAATCAGCCACTTTGAGCCACTATCAGGAGTATGTGCTGCGCTATTTAGATACTCAATCATTAACTCTCTATCGTAAAAATACATTCCCTGGTATGGATAGGGTAAATTCAAAAAAGAATAGTTGCCATCAACTACATTAACAATTGGCAGGTGCTTTGCATAACTTGTGGCTATGGCATCTGAGCTATACCAACTATCATCTCCATTTTTTTTCTCTACCCTTAAAAAAGATGGGTAGAGATTTAAATTTCGCAATATCTCCCTTCCGTTTATCCAATATTCAATATTTTCTCTTTTAATTAAAATATCATCTTCAACATACATAAAGTGGGTATAAGATTGGTCAAGTATATTGGCAGAAACTATTTCAAAATGTGCCCAAGGAAGTAGATAGGAGTGGCCTAACCCATGAGGGGTAAATATCTTAGAATAAAATCCTTTCCCGCTCAATGCATTATTGATCAGATCTAATTCAGACTCATTTCTTGTATTTGTAATTACATACACACTAACTTCATGACCTAATTCAGAAAAACGATCAGATATTTTTTTTAGGTACTGAAGCCTATCTTCGTTGAAAAAACAGGTGACACAAATCATTAATTTCTTTGGGTACATTGAAAAATTCATTTGGGATGTTATCTTTTCCGTATAAAAGTTAAATGGAGGATTCCAAATCTTTGTTTTAATTTAATACAAAAAATATTTTTGTATTAAATTAGCAATATTAAACCCCATTAGCCTACATACCCCATTGATTTTTATACTTGGAATACTTTAAAAAAGATTAATAAATAAGGCGAAAACATCGCCTAAAAATTAAAAAAGGGAAGTCCATCTAAAACAAGACGTGCAAATTTTGTACTATTATCTTGACTATCCAACGGTTTTTTAGCGATAGCCCATAATGCATAATTAGGCTCTGAAATAAAGATACTTACATCACAAAATCCCGCAATGCCGAGCTTGTTCTTCATAGAATCAGCATCAAAACCGCACTTATGGGCCATAAACAATGCGCCTTTTTTTAATGCGGGACCCCAGCCGTAAATAATATCATGAGGTGTTATTGAGCCCCCAGGGAATGGGTAAGCAACAGCATGTAAACCATTATTAGCCACAAATTTACATAAGGACTTAAGCTCCGGACACGTTAATACTAAAAAACCATCTATTTTTAGGACCCTATAAAATTCTGATAACGCAATACCTACCTCATGCTCAAATAAATGTTCAATATTATGTGCTGAATATAAAGCGTCAATACTTTCTGATTTTACGGCTGACATATCAGTTAGAGAACCAATAATATCTGGATTTATATTGGGATTGATATCAAATCGAATCTCCTCCCAGTCCTCATTAAAAAAATAAGGTATGGTATCTTTTTTTGTATGCTCTCCACATCCTACGTGTAATAATTTTTTCATCATATTTATTGAATTCTAGTTAAAAGTTTTTAAACTTATTCTACAAATAATATCCACTAATTTTTAATCGAATTGAGTAGATTTTTAAGGGGATCAATATAAAATTTCCTAAAGCCAACAAGATAATGGAATGCAACCCATTTCTTAATCCAAGGCCCACGATCCCTTCGAATTGTAGTTATGCCAAGCTCAATTTTTTCGTCCTTTGGTTATGAATGAAATTTTAATACACTTACGGAATGAAGATGCATAACACAGACTCAAGTCGAAAAATATTATAGTAATTCATTCTGCTAATTTTTATACATTGGATTTTCTTTAATAGTTTAAGGGATTTAGACCAATAAAATAAAAATTTTTTTTGCTATTAAGATTTACAAATATTTATCTAAACTAAAATTTAGTTAATTCAGCACAGCGCCTCAATTACTAAAATGATCTACACAATATTAAAATATTACCATTCCATGAAAACTCTTGAATATCTTTTTGTCAGCATTACGCATTTCCATCTAATTCTTATTAGTTGATACCAACTAATACATAAAGAAGTTTGATTATTTTAGGCTCTTATTTAATTATCAAATATTATTTGATTTTTTAGGTGCTCGATAAGACTTTAAATAATGATTCTGTAACTTTTTTCCATGAATATTTCTCCCGAATTTTAGCGCTCAATTCATTTTTTTTAGAAATTGAAGGTCTACTCTGTAAAAAAATCTTTTCAATTTGCATCATTAAATCATCAATATTTGGCTCTAGATAAACTACTCCGTCTACGGACATGGTAGAACTTTCAACTTGCGCGCCCATTAAATCTGCGAAGAAATCATCGGTTGAGCCCCCTCGTGTCACAATGACCGGGACGCCACATGCTGCTGCTTCAAGAGCTGGCAAATTAAATCCCTCTCCACGATAAGGTGAAACATAGCAATCAGACGCCGAATAAAAGCCCTGGAGTTGATCAAAACTAAGATTAGCTGATATAAAAATGATGGAATTTAAAATTTCTTCAGTAAGATTGAATGGAAATGGTGACTTTTCATACATTTCAATAAATTGAATAACATTCATTCCATATAGGTTGTGCTGATCTTTAATTACTAATTTTAAATTTTTATATTTTAATCTTAGCTTTGCAAAAGCTCTAATCAAAATATCCTGCCCCTTATTCCAGGACAATGATGAAACGGATAAAAGGACAAAATCATCATCATTTAAACCCAGTTCAGATCTATATTTTGAACGTCTATTTTCCTCACTTACTCTAAATAATTGTGGGTCTACGCCATGAGAAACTATGTGCACTCTATCCGTCGGGAAACCAGCCTTTAGAAATGCCTGTGATGCCCATTTTGATGGAGCTATAAATTCAAATTTTTCATTAGTAATGACATCCGTTATGTTTGCGCCTGTAAATAAACCAGTCAAAAAGTGATGCTCAGGAGGCCCGAATACAAATATTTTTTTTGCCTTAGCATTAGCATAATTATAAGGTGACGATATTCGATAAATAACATCAGGCGTCATTTCATCATCAAGATTGGAGATGTCCACTAAAGCTTGATGTTGATCTGAGGTGAATCCACTATAATTTTTTTCAGCGTTCCAATTTGTGGAGTGAAATGGAACATTTTTATGGTACAAATCGATGTCAAAACTTTTTAGTTCAAGTAGTTGATGTTGATTAACAAGGGCGTATGAGTGATTTATCCCCAACCATCCTTCTACTGAGATACTTAATCTAGCCATAATATGTCGTTCCAATACCTCAAATTAATACAATAAATTAACATGCTACTTGGATAAATACTTTCTGAAAAGACCTGCTTTGTAGTATCCAAAAAAATGCTCCATGGTACGTCTCCATGAAGTTATATCAAAGGACTTCGTCAGATAATTTGACTAGTGTATTAGATAGGATTAAAACGGATTACTTAAGTTCAAAATAGAATTTTGAACTGCATTAATTAAATAAAATTAGAGCAGACGAATAAATATAAAAGTTTATACAAAAAAATCGAAGCGCCCTCTTGTAGTTTACCTAAGTAGTAGCGGAACAGTCTATGGAGATGCTAAACCAATTCTAGGTGGAATAACTTAAACCTATGCGACATTCCCACTATCCTCTTATGGGCTCAATTTTTTCGTCCTTTGGTTATGAATTAAATTTTAATACACTTACGGAATGGAGACACATAACACAGACTCAAGTCGAAAAATATTATAGTAATCCATTCTGCTAATTTTTATGCATTGGATTTTCTTTAATAGTTTAAGGGATTTAGACCAATAAAATAAATATTTTTGCTATTAAGATTTAGAAATATTTTCAGGAGCTATTACAATATAAAAACGACGGTTCATGCAGCACTAGGGAAGTTGTAGCCTATATATTAGTGACAAGAAGTAGAATTTTTATCTTTAGGAATGTCTAATTAAATGACAATACGCTAGCATGCCCTATAAAAATATAAGAACGAGCTTAATTGGAGGTAGTCCTATAGCTGTAAGTAGATTTACTTATGGTGATGAAAGACTCATTTAAAGGTCGTTTTGACATCATTATGTGCTGGTCAATCGATAGACTAGGAAGAAGTCTTCAGAATCTCGTCGGAATACTCAATGAACTGCAATCAATGAAAGTGGACTTGTATTTTCTACAACAAGGAATGGATACATCAACAAGTTCAGGAAGGATGATGTTCAATATCTTCGGAGCACTCTCAGAATACGAACGCAGTCTGATTCGTGAAAGAGTCTGCGCAGGACTACAAACAGCAAGGGCAAAAGGAGTGAAACTTGGGCGCCCATCCAAAATGAATGATGGCATGCGTCAGGCAGTCAAACTACTACGTGAAAAAGGGATGGGCATCAAGCAAATAGCAAAACAACTGCAAATTGGTGTGGGAACGGTTTATTCAGCAATTTAAAATTAATTAAAATAGAAATTTATAATACCATATATTGAGATAATCTGAAAAATTAGAATCAATCTGTATAAAAAAATTAATAATTATGAAAATCCAACTCCTAACTCCAGATCTTAATTATATGGGTGCAACAATTGTAGAAAATTTAGAAAATATCAAAGGACTAGAATTTCTTGAAGACTTTATTTACATTAATTATTTAAAATGATCTCCTTTAATCAATTAGGAAATTTAGGAAGATTGGGAAATCAAATGTTTCAGTATGCTTCTTTAAGAGGTATTTCTGCTAATAGAGGATTTGATTATTGTATTCCTGAAAAAATAAATTATGGTGGTAGTGATTTTAATCTAAAAAATTTAAGATCTAATATTAATACTGTTTTTGATATCTCAAAAGACAAAATATCTTTAACAGATAATAGTAGAGTTGAAGAATGCGGATTTCATTTTGATGAAAAGTTATTTAATAGTTGTGAAGATAACATTGATTTGTTTGGATATTTTCAATCTGAAAAATACTTTAAACATATTGAAACTCAAATTAGAGAAACATTTTCATTTGCACCAGAAACAATTAAATTTTGTTCTGAGTTTTTAGATAGTATTTCTTTAAACAGTCAAGTCATTTCATTACATATTAGACGTGGTGATTATTTAAATTTACAAGATTTTCATCCAACTCTATCTATTGAATATTATGAAGAAGCATTGAATAAACTTCCAAATGTTCCTGTTATTATTTTTTCTGATGACATTGAATGGGCATCAAGACAACGGTTATTTGATCCTGGCAGATTCTATATTTCAGAATCAAATCTAGCAGACTATGATTTATGCCTTATGTCAATTTGCAAGTATCACATTATTGCCAATAGTTCTTTTAGTTGGTGGGGTGCATGGTTAGCAAATAGTGAACATACAATTGCACCTAAAGTTTGGTTTGGACCTTCTCTAGCAGACCATGATACTTCAGATCTTTATTGTCCTGGTTGGGAGGTTTTATGAGAACTTTAAATGATTTTTTTGACAAAATTTATTGTATTAATCTAAATATCAAATTCTTATGGATATATTTCAGCGACAAGACTAGAAACACAAAATCAACCTATGTTGCTTCAATGATTCACTATAGATAAACTCTCTTTGGTGGTGGACCTAAATTGACAGTAGTTCACTAAATATAAACATGATACCTTTCGAGGAGTGGATGGAATGCTATTTCATAAAAAGACGGAAACTAAAAATCGCTATGTATAACATAAAAGTTGACATCATTAATCTTGAGTACAGAACTGACAGGAAAGAGCGGGTACTCAAATCGTTAATGCAAATTGAAGACTTAGAGATTGACGAAAGGAACATTTTTAAGGCACATAAGAGCGAAAATAATGGTGCTTTGGGTTGTGCTATTTCACACTTTTCTGTAATAGCAGAATTCATTAAACAGACACAGTACGATTATCAAATAATTTTTGAGGATGATATCGAATTTAAGCATAAGGTAAAATTACAAGAATTGCTTCAATCCCTCAAGGAAAAATTTGATTGTTTTTTGTTCGCACACAACAACGCATTTATGACAGAAAATCTTGATGATATATTTTCTCGCGTAATTAATTCGGCGACAACCTCAGGTTATATTATTACACGAGGATTTGCTCCAATCCTCTTAGAGAAATTTGGCGAATCAATAAATAATTTATCAAAGTTTGCGCACCCTGAGCAAAAAAATATCATTAATTCGTTATTTGCAATAGATGTTCTTTGGAAGCAATTGCAAATCACCCATAAATTTATTGCAACAGTTCCTTCAATTGGATATCAATATGAAAGTTTTTCTGATATTGAATTAAAAAAAGTTAATTACGGAGTTTAAAAAATTTATACTTCATTTATTAATCAGATATTACTCATCTGTAAATATTTAAAATAGATTTTTCCGACAACCAAGTTGTATCTCAGAAATGGAGAGAGTACCTCATACATTTGTGAGTAAATTTCTATTTTGCTATTATGAATAATAAGATTTAAAATTGTCACGGTTTTACCTTTTTATATAGTCTAGTTGTCGATCTCATGCATCATTTACCCTATCTAAAATAGTTTACTGATGATTGCTCATTCTAAAAATCCACTAAATATTTGATCACATGTATGAGAAAAGGCATCCCAACCAAAATATTGTATTGCTAAATTTCTATTGGTTTCGAGAACAACGGGATCCTTCTTTTGCTCAAGCATTTTCAAATACCCTTTATAAAAAGATTGAGGGTCATCGATATCGAAAAGTATAATTTCAGGTATTAAAGAATTCAATTCTTGATGCGCTGGTATATTGCTAAGTAAAACGGGTATTTCACTTAAAATCGCTTCAATTGCAGAAAGATTTTGTGTTTCTATTCTTGCCGCTGAAATAAATCCATAAGAATTTGATATTAAGTTTCTTGCGGTAGTTAAATTGACAGATCCCCAAAAATTATGTTTATCAACTAAACTTGGATTTTCAGTACCAATGAAATTAATAGATATATCAAGTGATAAGAATTTTAAAATATCAAGAAGTCCTTGTTGGTTCTTGTTATGTTCAAAACTTCCAACAACTGCGAAAGAACTCGATGTTGAATTCACTACTGATTTTTTACAATCAATGTGGTTTCTCAAATGAAAATAGGACGAATTCGGAAAAATACTTTTGTATTCTTCAATTTGAAATTGAGACACACACATAATATTTTTTATCTGATTTAAGTTTTGTATTAGTGCTTGACTTTCAGACACCATACTTAGTGGTTCATGTATCCATAAAAAATTATTTTCTTTGGGTACTTTGTTATCAATTAATAACTGGATGGATAATGTCGTATTGGCAATATATAGATCACAATCTGTATAGAAAATATCTGTACCCTGTGCGGGTATTGTTACACCCGCCTTTTTGAATTCATTTGATAACCCATAATCTCTACCTGAAACAAAAACCTCACAATTGATAGACAAGAAATATTTTGCTAATTGCAACAATGCAATTGGTGCACCTGAATAACTAAGATCTGGAGTTATCAATTGAATTTTCATAGCATTTATTCTTTAAGTGTTTTCTAAAATATTGAGATTATTCTTAGTATAAAAGATAGGAAAATCTACATCCCCATGGAATAGCTCCTATTGAATTTTAAACATCAATGGGGATCATCTTAATACTTTTAGATTTCCTCAGTTTTGATACTTTATTCTGTGAACTGCTGTCAATTTAGGTCCACTACCAAAGAGAGTCTTTCTATAGTAAATCATTGCAGCAAACTCGGTTGGTTTTGGATGATTCTGGGGATCTGCACTTGAGGTGCTGGTGGTCTGAAACCTAAAGCGCTATGCGGCCTGACATGGTCGCCACTAAAGGGATTTCCTTCGGTCATTTGCTTGACCCATTCCCCAACCACTACCTTAGCTTCTTGTAGGCTGTAAAAGATTTCCCCATCCAAAAGATTATCTCTAAAGGTACCATTAAAGCTTTCACAAAAACCATTCTCCCAAGGACTGCCTGGAGTAATGTAAGCAGTCTTCACTCCTACGCCAGATAACCATTTACGCAACTCTTTGGCAATAAATTCTGGCCCATTATCTGAGCGTATGTGCTCTGGGATGCCGTGAGTAATCATCGCATTGGCTAACTGTTCAATCACTTGGATTGAGCCAATTTTTCTAGCGCAGTGGATCGTTAAACATTTTCTACTGAACTCATGACCAAAGGAAATCCCTTTAGGGACAATCATCGTGAGCATCCTGATCTTGCCACTATAGGCATCTCTGATAAAGACAAAGTCGTAACTCCACACATGATTGGGGGCAGTAGCTCTCAGGCGCATGCAGCTTCCATCGTTTAGCCAGAGCCTGCCTCTAGGGGGTTGTTTTTGCGGGATCTTCAAACCCTCTTGCCGCCAGATGCGAGCCACCTTGCTTGCCGTAGCTTGCCCCCAACCGGCGTTGCGCATCATGCCAGCAATAAACCGATAGCCGTACCTGCCATAGGTACTGGCCATCCGAATGACTTCGGCTCGCAGGGGTTCTTCGTCACTTCTTGGCAATGGCATATAGCGATAAGCAGATCTGGATAGCCCTACTAAACTGCAGGCAGTCCGCTCAGAGACTTTGTACTGATCCATGAGCAGCTGCGCTGCATTTTTACGCCTAGCAGGGCTTAGAAGTTTCCCTTGATAACTTCCTTGAGCATGACTTCTCGCAAGGAGAGATCGGCTACCAGTTTTTTGAGTCGGGTATTTTCCAGTTCCAGGTCTTTATATTTTCGAGCTTGATCTACCTTCATGCCGCCGTACATTTTTCTCCAGCGATAGTAGCTTTGCTCCACCGTTCCCACTTCTTTACAAGCCTGGGCCAGGGTTTTGCCATTACTAGTTAATACATCGATTTGGCGTAACAGGGTGACAATTTGTTCGGGTTTAAGACGCTGACCTTTAGCCATATTTAGCACTCCTTTAAGGTGAAGATTATCAAAAATCCTCTCTTTTGGAGTGGTACTAAAAATTAGGTCAGTTCACCTTTAGACTCCCTAATCGCTTGGTTATAAACTGTAGGAAGTCCCAAAGTATTTTTTGGGAATAATCTGATTTCCAAAAAAAGGGGTTTATTAAATGCTAGTGATCTTCCAGTTGCTGTTGTAGTAAAAAAATCGTCTTCTGATTCTCGTGTTGCAACGACTAGCTTTATCTTCATAAAATTATCCTATCTAAATAAAAAAGTGTGAATTTTTTCATAAGTTCTAGCAAGCACAGGCATAGATTTATTTATGATAATAAGGATTATTTAATTAGATAAATTACTTTGTTAAGTACACAGCATATTTAGTTAAACCTTCGCCTTCTAGTAGCTCTAAATCTATCAAGATAGGTAGATTTTGAATTTCGGAGTATTAAATTCTTGAATTACTAATTTAAGAATTTATATAGTTTAATAAGCTCAAAAGCCCTAACGCCACTTCACTCTTAATTTCTTTAATTTAAAGATTGGATATATCCAATTTTTTGGATAGATGTTGCTCCTAATATATTGAACCAAATTCAGAGGTAGAGTTAGTTGTTCAACTGACTTTTCATTAACCTCCGCTCTCAAGAGCAGTGTTTTAAGTAGTTACGTTAATTCCCACAATCGCCCTAACAACCCATTACCTAAGGAATTGCAACTTGTTCCAGCAAGATCGTTTTAGAGCCCTGGCTTTGAACAGGTATCTTTTGTCCCTGAAAAAAGATATCTAGCTGCTCAAGTCCATTACTCATCACTAAAAATGGAGGCTTGCCATAAAATGATGTTGATGTAGCCGCTGGTGCAACAGCCTCATCTAATACTTTTCGATCAATCTTGCCGGTGCTGTCTTTTACGCAAAGCACTTGTTTAGTTTTACTCACTACATAAACAAAATCGCCGGCTTTTGCTGGTGCAGTAGGTTTAAAGGTAACAGAGGTGGCATCTGGTGTTGGGCACCCATCTACCACCTCAACGAGTGGTTTTTCAGCAGGGGGCTTTTCAACAACTGGGGCACTTGGTGCGATTCCCAATAACACTTTGGCTTCAGATGCCGCGGGTGAATTGGGATATTTAGTCACTACATTGGTCAAAAGGAGATTGGCAACCAATTTATTGCCACTTTCAAGCTGGCAGTTGGCCATCATCAACATCGCGGCAGGGACTCTTTGATGATTGGGGAACTGGGCAATTAATTTTTCAAATTGAACCGTAGCGCCGCTGTAATCCTTTAATGCATATTTTGCATTTCCCAACCAATACATGGCTATGGGCAAATAAGGACTGGTAGGGAACTTTTGAATAAACGCTACAAATTGCGTATCGGCTTTATCAAACTGCCCCTCTTGAAAAGCCTTTAACGCTGTTTCATAGGCTAATTTTTCACCGGGCACAAGCTCCCCGGTTACTCCCTCAATTTCTACTTTTTGTGGCTCCACCTTAGCCAAGCGAGTATCAACGTCTTTAAAATACAGCTTTTGCGTATTCACCAAGTCTTCTGATTGTTTTTGTAATGACTCGAGCTCTCCGCGCAATTGCGCTTTTTCTGCCTTTACTTGCTCAAACTGACGCTGGAGATCCATCATGGCAGCGGTTAAAGCATCTACTGATTTTTGAACTTCTGATCCACTGCTTTTATTGCCAAAAATTTGGGCTGAGGCGGGAGGAGTAAGTGTGCTGAAGCCGAGAATAGATAAGAGCAAAACCAAAGAATGTATCTTCAAAGAGGACATAATAAGGACGCTAATGAGGTGAACAGATTAAAGTGAAAACCCTGTAATGCGCTTAAGTTTACCAGTTTTTCAAATGAATACCTAAGGAATTGCTTTGATAATCAGCATTTTAATTTACCTCAAAATCTCCTCAATAAATGCCAATATAAAATGCAAAGGGGCAAATTAGTCGAGCGCAAGAAAATTCACTACATACAATAGGGGCGATTTTATAAATATGCAAAACTAGACTGAGCGCCGGTAAAATAATCTCGTATCAAGGAAGGGGTAATGTTTAAACCGCCTTCTTAAATTATGTCATCGGTTCTGTAAAATCATCTTCGAATTAATGTGCTTAATATTTAATGAACGTTTTTTTAGGACCCTCAGAAGGTAATGCTTAATTAAAGCCTTCTCGCCTCTATTTTCTTTGTTTAATTACTTCTCCATAAAGCTCCGTTCCACATCTAGCACAAGAATAGACTGTGAATTCAGATTCGCCGGCTATCTTATTGGAGATAAAGCCAAATTGAGGCTCATGAGGCACCACTGCCAAGTGATAAGGTCTTTGTCGGTCAAATTGACAATAGTGGCAGATGACCTTACCGTCTTGCTGATGCTCTAAATAGTATTGAGCCTTACTTGGTAAACTATTTAATCGTTTGGTCCACTTTTCCTCTAGCCTTCTAAAATCACGAATTTCAAGCCAATTTTTTAAGGGGTAAGCAGCCAGCAGCATTAAGACGGTTATCAGAATATAGATCATGTTAAAAAATGGAAAGTGTTTCAACGTGATTGTAGAGGATATTTAAATATTGAATACAAAAAATATTCGCTATGCACTGGTGATTTTTTTCCTTGCTAGCTGGGGTCCTCTATACCGCTCTGTTCTCGATAAACTGTGGATGCATTCCGATGGCCTCTCTTTAGTGGGGCAATGGGCCCAATTTCAAACCTTAGCAGATCTGATTGGTGCGCCAGTAGGCGCTGGAATTGGCATTGGTCTGACCATTCTCACGGCGCAAACAGATCCTCCTTTGCAACGGTTTTTATTGATTGCTAGTGGTGTATTGGGTCTATTGATTACCCTTCCCTTATTTGTGCTCGCATTGATCTTTCATCAAGACATCGCCCGCTGGGCGCAGTTGCCAGCGATGTAC
>Ga0194044_10001206_pt1 | contig 13190 bp, 5 predicted proteins | sample JunL4417m_MetaG_FD_155460 | JGI IMG/M metagenome (GOLD analysis project Ga0194044, IMG submission 155460) | Anoxic zone freshwater microbial communities from boreal shield lake in IISD Experimental Lakes Area, Ontario, Canada - Jun2016-L442-17m | ecosystem: Environmental > Aquatic > Freshwater >...
CTATCCGATACATTGAGAAGGTGTTGCTCCCCATAACCGCTTCGTCGCCAGGTTGAATGAACAGATGTGAACACATCTGCATGATCTCATCCGATCCATTGCCCAGTATCACATTTTCCGAGTTAAGCCCGAATCGTGAGGCTATGGCATCTCTTAGTTCTGGCCCCGAAGATTCCGGATAGACATGCGATTCGCCAAGACACTGCTCCAAAGACCTTAATGCAGCATGAGCGGGACCAAGAGGGTTCTCGTTGGAAGCCATCTTTACGGCCCCACGGATCCCCATCTGGCGTTCAAGCTCTGCAATTGGTTTTCCAGGCACGTAAGGAGGAATCGAAAGTATATGCTTCGGAATTACACTCTCAATTGCGGCAGGTATTGTCAGATTCAATTGTAAGCCTCACGCAAGTTTTCCCGGTGATGCGGCATGCCCAACACTGGGTCCCGCAAGCCTTGTCACGCTGCTTAGTTTATACTCTCCGTCGGCACTGAGGTCAACGTCGTCATATCCGTCAATAGGTTGCTGACGAGCATTCAATTTACTTGACAGTAAAAATAAAAGATTATACTGTAAATAAAGCTATGAAATTAAGAATATTATCATGAAAACATCAACTAATTTATTAAGTATTTCTCACCTCGCCATCCTTGGGATCTTCCCAGTAATCCTTTGCATAGCTGTCACAATGACACATGCTTCTTCTTACAAAGCCCCGGATTTCCGAGCTGAAAACATTGCCCCACCCACTTATCTTTCCACAGGAATGGGCGACGCTTCAAAAAAACAACAAATTCAGTGGCCGGAATATTACATTGATCCAACCCTCAATCACGGGCTCAATCTGGTGCTTCCTCAAGCCGTGCGGAAAGGACTGGAATTCAACGGGGGTTACGACCGTCGGGAAGGGTTGCCGACTCTAAATGTAGACTATTTTCTTCCCATCAAAGGCTGGAGTGATAAGAGTCTTTTTCTTTCACCCAGGTTGTCGCTGACAGCGGGCAAAGAGAGTTTCTCCCTGGGTGCAGGATTTCGGCACTTGATAACTTCTGATGTGCTTGTTGGTTTTCACGCTTTTCACGATTGGGTAAGGCCTCGTCGTCATAAGGGAGAGTTTCTCAAAGAGGCCGGGGTAGGGCTGGAACTATCTGCATTGCCGGGATACTACTCGGATATCAGTGTGCGCCTGAACGCGTATTTTCCCGTAAACCAGCGTCGTACCATTGACCGGGATTTTACTTTTGTGCTGGAAGAAGAACTACCTAGGGGTGGAGACGCCACTTTAGGAATTCTTCTCCCTCCGATTTTCGGGTTACTCGATTTTCGTATAGACGCTCGCGCTCACTCCTATAGAGCTGAAAACACCGATGTCACAGGGTATAGTGTCGGATTGTCCATGAATTCCAGGGATGGGATGTTCAGTGCTAACGTTAGGCAAGCGAGAGACAGATGTGGTGGGGACGAATTCAGGGCAGACGGGAGCGTCACCCTTGCCTTCGATTGGACCGAACTGTTCAAGGGGGCCAACCCTTTTTCAGCCCCATATACAGCATCCGAAACGCGTTATAATCGAAAGATTCACGACAGCCTTTACCAACGAGTGGTCAGGAAACACGACCTTCCAGCAGACCGCATTGAGCGCCCAATTGCGTTGGCCGCTATTGTGTCCGGGGACACGGTGTCTTTCAAAGGAAGTTTCCCGGACCTGCCCAATTCAAGGGTAACAGTTCAGATTTCTCGCAGTCCATGGCAGGATTGTTCGGAGATGATAACCGACGCGAAGGGATCGTATTCCGGAAGACTTTCGCTCCCTCCCGGTGAGTGTCGAATAAGACTTCTACACAAACCGACAGGCCAAGTTTCCGAAGTCAGGACAATTGTAGTAACAGGCTCAGATCCTGCTCAATGATTGTCAGCTATTCACGTTTACATGTTTCGTCTGTACTGTCCTCCAGCTCGGAACAAAGTGTCGGATATCTGGCCCAGGGAGCAGTGCTTGACCGTCTCCATCAATTCTTGAAAGATGTTTGCTCCTGCAAGCACGGCATCATGCAGGCGCTCCATAGCAACCGGCCCCGTGTTCTTGTTGCTTTCATGGAACGCTTTCAATCTCATTAGCTGGGATTGCTTTTCTTCTTCGGTGCCTCGAGCAAGCTCCACAGCGCATTGCTCCAGGTAATCCTTTTCCTGCCTCAGAAAAGTGTTCACACCTATAATAGGATACTCACCAGTGCTCTTGAGCATCTCGTAGTGAAGCGATTCATCCTGTATCTTGGTACGCTGATAACCGGTCTCCATGGCACCGAGGACCCCGCCTCTCTGGGAGATACGGTCGAATTCCATGAGGACGGCCTCGTCAACAAGATCCGTCAGCTCTTCAATTATGAAGCTTCCTTGATTGCAGTTGTCAATTCTAGACATGCCCCACTCTTTATTGATGATCATTTGTATGGCCAGGGCTCGCCTTACGGATTCTTCGCTGGGAGTGGTTATCGCCTCGTCGTAAGAATTAGTGTGCAATGAGTTGCAGTTGTCGTATATGGCTATAAGCGCCTGTAGAGTGGTCCTTATGTCGTTGAACTGGATTTCCTGGGCGTGAAGGGAACGACCGCTGGTCTGAATGTGGTACTTAAGCTTTTGAGAGCGTTCGTCAGCCCCGTACTTGTCCCGCATGGAGATGGCCCAGATTCGTCTGGCCACGCGTCCAATGACGCTGTATTCAGGTTCCAGTCCGTTAGAAAAGAAAAAGGAGAGGTTTTGGGCGAAATCGTCAATGTGCATCCCTCGCGACAGGTAGTACTCGACGTACGTGAATCCGTTGGCGAGAGTAAAGGCCAACTGTGTTATGGGATTGGCCCCTGCTTCTGCAATATGGTAACCGGAGATGGATACTGAGTAGAAGTTCTTCACATTGTTTTGAATAAAGTATTCCTGCATGTCACCCATCATCTTGAGAGAAAAATCAGTTGAAAAGAGGCAGGTGTTTTGTCCTTGATCCTCCTTGAGAATGTCGGCTTGGATGGTGCCGCGAACGTTGCTCAAGACTTGGGCCTTGATTTGCCCGACTTGTTCTGGTGACGGCTTGCTACCATTTTCTAAACTATACTCGTCGATCTTTTGTCCGATAGCGGTGTTGAAGAACATGGCAAGCATCATGGGGGCAGGTCCGTTAATCGTCATTGATACCGAAGTACTGGGTGCAGACAGATCGAAACCGGAATACAGTTCTTTCACATCGTCTACCGAGCATATCGACACCCCGGATGTACCGATCTTTCCGTATATGTCCGGGCGTTCGCCTGGATCTTGGCCATATAGCGTAACAGAGTCAAATGCTGTAGAAAGCCGCTTTGCAACACTGTTTACAGAAAGGTATTTGAAGCGGCGGTTGGTTCTGAAGGGATCTCCTTCTCCTGCGAACATACGTGTCGGATCTTCATCCTTCCTCTTGAATGGGAAAACGCCGGCAGTGTAAGGAAACATTCCAGGAAGATTTTCTTTCAATCTCCATCTCAAGACTTCCCCTGGGTCTTTGTATTTTGGGAGCGCCACCCTCGGAACCATCGTACCGCTGAGAGTCCTTGTTTTCAATATTGTAGGTATCTGACGTCCTCGAACGCTGAACACATAATCTTTTCCGGAGTAGGCTTTTTTCAGCTCTTCCCACTCTCCGACCAGCCTTAAAGCTCTGGGGTCCAAATCCCTTTCTGCTTCTTCCTGAAGCTGTTTAATCTGTCGCACCGCTTCGGAGTCCTCCGGCAGAGCTTTATCTCGCAAAGCCATACTGGCCGCGTCAAGTTGCCACAATCGACGTACAAGCGCCGCCTGTTCCTCTCCCCACACGTGATATTTCCTGACCACCTCTGCAACGTCCGACAGATACCCGGTTCTCTCAGGCGGGATGATTATGGTTCTGGAGGATGGAATCTTGTTTTCACAAGCCTGGAGAGATGTGGACCAGTTAACCCCAGTTTTGGCGTTCACTGAGTCAATCAGTCCCACGTACAAGCTGGTTACTCCGTCGTCATTGAATCGTGAGGCTATTGTACCGTAAACGGGGAAATTCTCGAGTGCGCGACCGAAGTCAGCCCGGTTGCGCTGAATCTGTTTTCGCACATCGTGGATAGCATCCTCGGACCCCTGACGATCAAATTTGTTGACGGCAACCAAGTCGGCGAAATCCAGCATATCTATTTTTTCGAGCTGGCTTTGTGCTCCAAACTCGGATGTCATGACATACAGTGCGACATCAGCCAGCGGGACGATCGCGGCATCTCCTTGGCCTATGCCTGCTGTTTCCACTATTATCAAGTCCATCCCAGCAGCCTTAAGAACTTCAATGGATTCTTCCATATGCGCTGGAATTTCCGTCCCCTGGCTCCTTGTGGCCATCGAACGGTAATAGACGCGGTCGTTGTTGATGGAATTCATTCTTATTCTGTCGCCGAGAAGAGCGCCGCCGGTCTTTCGTCTTGTGGGATCCACGGAGATTATGCCCACCGCTTTATCCGTTTGATCATTCAAGAACCTGAGGACTAGTTCATCGGTGAGGGAGGACTTGCCGGCCCCGCCGGTACCCGTCATACCAATAACTGGGACTACACGTCCGTTAATCCGTTGCTGCAATAAAGATCGGATTATCGGCAAGTCTCCATTTCCCGTATATTTGGCCATTTCAACTGTAGTGATAGTTCGAGCTATTGCCGGCCAGTTGGCAGGTCGCAGGTCAGAAAGATCCCCATCAAGACGTCCATCGCTCAAAGAGAAATCAGAATTCTTCAGAAAATCATTGATCATTCCCTGTAAACCCATGTCTCGGCCATCTTCCGGGCCGTAGATCCTGGTTATCCCGTAACTCTCGAGTTCCCTGATCTCCTCAGGAACAATAACCCCTCCTCCTCCTCCGAAAACTCTAATGTGACTGCAGTCATATTCTTTGAGCAGATCCACTATGTACTTGAAGAATTCCATGTGGCCGCCCTGATACGAGCTTACTCCAATTGCTTGGACGTCTTCCTGAACAGCAGCGGAAACGATTTCCCACACCGAACGGTTGTGGCCGAGGTGAATAACTTCCGCGCCCGACGCCTGGAGAATACGCCTCATTATGTTGATGGCGGCATCGTGACCGTCAAACAGCGCGGCAGCAGTGACTATTCGTACATGGTTGCGCGGTTGGTATGGTGCAGTGGGTGACTGCATGCTCAAATCTCCAGGTTGAGTCGCTGTCGGATGAAGGTTGCTGGTGCATCTATGTCGGAGCCGCCTGGAAATACTTCGGCTACTCCCATTTCTTTCAACCGAGAAATATCGCGGCTTGGAATTACTCCTCCGACTACGACGATGATCTCATCAGCCTCTTTTTCCTTGAGAAGTTTAAACAACTTGGCGCAAATGGGGATATGAGCACCGGACATGATGGAAAGGCCTATAACGTCAACGTCTTCCTGAATTGCTGCGCGGACAATCATTTCTACGGTCTGATGGAGCCCCGTGTAAATGACCTCACACCCGCCATCTTTCAGTGCATGGGCAATGACCTTGGCTCCCCTGTCGTGGCCATCCAACCCCGGTTTAGCGACTAGAATCCGCGGTGTCTTCTTGAAGGCCAACTTCACCTCCGTAATGCTGTAACGAATGATTCCAGGATGTCTTGCTAGCTACATCATAGTATATGGTGACTTGGGATTCAACCATAATGACCTGTCAAGGATTCCAAGCTGGGTGGTCGGGAATTTTCAAACAAACTGAAGCCTTGGAATAGGATCATCACGACACCGCCGTTCGTAATAAGAAAGTGTGTCTTCCCTACTCCTCGACCTCACCCCCCCATCCTGTCGGAATGCCTCCGGTATCTTGTCACAGATCGTCAGGAATTACTCCGAGAGGTTTTGTTTCCCTAGATGAGGCCCCTTATTGTCAACTCCTCTTTCCCGTCATGCGTCATTCGAAGCAAATCCTCATCCAGCTTTTCAACGAGACCTTTTCGAATAAGCCGATTTACTGTCCATTCGACTTGCTGCGTGAATTCCGAAGGGAAATGAATGGACTCTGCCTGCGGTAATTCCGAAAAATATTCCTCGATATAGTCAGGCAGTTGTTCCAAGAGTTCATCCATAAAGATCTTTACCCGATCCTCACCCTGTTCGTGAATTAGGACTAGGATGGGATCTGTCCAATCATTTTTTTCTGGATCCGACAGCACTGGGCTACCAGGGCCTGCCACCGCTCTAAGGCCAGCTTCAGTAATTTTCCAGTAACTGGGTCGAGATCTGGCCAGTAGTCCACGGTGAAATAAAAAAAGTGCAGTTGATTGAATACTGTTCGCAATGGTTTTGGATTCATGGGTAGGCTTGGCCCCGGCTGGAATCAACCCGAGCAGGTCATGAATTCTTGGATACAAGTCGTATAATTGTGCTTCACCCCCGGACTCCTTGATGCATTTCAGGAGCAACTCAGACATTTTTTCCACATCGTTGATATTCTGCTTAGCACTCTTCCCAGCCTTATTGGAAGCTTCCGAAACAGAATTATCGACTTCGACACTATGTCGGGCATCGTTCAAGGCCTTCGTGCCGGCTGCCGTGATTTGCCAACATCCGAAACGGGGTCTTGTAAGCCATCCTCTATGAAAGAGAGATAATGCAACCTGTGGAATACTATTAGGTAGGCTGTCGGACCTATACGGAGGCTTGTAAGCCCGCTCACTAAGGCCCAACAAAGAAGCGAGTTTTGGGTACAGTTCGTTCAGTTCAACCTCTGCGCCAGCTTCGCTGATCACTTTGAGCACCAACCGGGAAAGCTTTTCGAGGTCCAGTGCATCCTTTGTGGTCCTGGTACCCTTCCTCTCCGTGGACGTTGGGGCAGTTGTCTCTTCCTTGTCAAGATCTTTGGATCCGTTTCGTGGAGACTTCTCCGACTGTTCAGCATGAATTCGGGTCTTGATAATGGCAATCTGCGGGTACGAAAGATAGTGGCTGGAGCCGAATTTCTCATTCAGGAGCCTTTTTGCCTCGACCAGCGGAACATCCGCTTCTCTTAAAAGGTTCTCTACGAAGTTTAGGACCTCTTTCTTGTGATGGTGGTCTGGCACAAGTCTTGGTTCGTCAACAGGAGAGGCATGGCTGGTGGAAGATGTCTTGGGCTTCACTGGCCCTTTGTTCGCTGCATTGCCCGCTTCCACTTGCTTTCGTATTGCGTCTATCAAAGAGTCTAACTGATCGACATATCCGAATTTTTCATGAATCAACCCTTGCAATTCGAAGTTGGTGAATTTTGATTTTCCAAGGAGTTCCTCGACGTATGTCTCGATGTCTGATAAGGAAACAGACGAGTACCGGCGTTTTTCAGGCTTGAATTCCGAGGTTGACACGGTGTTGGGGACAGCGGGATCTGTTTCCGTCTCTGTTTTTGTCCCCGTCTCTATCTCGACCAATGGGGCGATGAACGGCCGCTTTTCACGGAGCTTCTTACTGGCTTCCCATTTGTTGTTGGAGGGGGCCTCTGGTTCTATGCTTAGGGGCTCATCCTCTGCAGACTCCAGGTTGAGTGGTCTTGACAAAGACTTCAGTTCCGCCTTGCTCGTCCACTGCTGAGTTGCTGCGCCTTTAGGCCCGACGGGGTCATCTTTACCAGAGTCTTTTGAACTTTTGCCCTCTAACATTTCCGAGACCAAGTCTCCGGCAACGAGCTGGTTGGTGCCTTTGTAATCAAGCATCTGGAGTGTTTCTCTTATAAAATGAGATGTTTTCCGATGATCTTTCGATGCTTCAAGGGCTTCTGACAGAACATGCTTCACAAGGCCATTGAGTTGGCTGTAATATTGGTTGTCGGATTTCAGAAAATCCCTTCGCCTGAGGCGATATCTGAAAAGCAGCATTAATAGTAAGATTCCCCAAAGGAATTTTATCTTAAATCTGTTCGCACTCGCTTCTTCGGCGATGACCTCTAGTGCCATTGAGGTAAAATCTTCTGCTTGAGAATCGGTCAACCACTCGGCAGCATGTTCCCTGAATCGCAGTACCTGAGCCAGACCCTTGACCCAGTTAAGGTTATGGGAACGCTGCCGATATTGACTTCCTGCACAGGCAAAAAAGATTTCAACATTCTTCTTTTCACTGAAACACCTACTGGCAGCCTGTACCGTTCCAAGAGATCCACCGAGCTTTATCTCTTCACTTAAATAAGAAACTATCGTTTTCGGCGCGGAACTGTAACACCATGCGGCACAGAGAAACAGTCTTCGTCGCCATTCATCCCGAATCCGAAATACATGCTCTTGAGACATCAATATTCCAAAATCTTCAGCGATCCGCCTCAGGGCCGCTTGAAAGAGGGATGTCGGGGAACTACTGTTTATCTGTGAGTCGAATGTCCATATATCACCTTGTATATGATCGGGCAGTTTTCCGTTTGAGCTAATCGGCGAAAACACCGCATTCCCCTGCTTGAGGTGAAGACTAGCGGCGGTTCGCGTAATTTTCAGGCAATCATACAATTCGTTGAGACAGGCAGTGTAATCCGTTTTGCCTAGTTGGAACTCAAGGGGTGTTTCCAGGTATTTATTAAGAGCCTCTATCAATTGACCGTTATCCCATAATCGCCAATGTGTCTCGACAGGGGCGTGATTCGGGTAACAGATTCCTGCCTTCCTAATTAACTCATCGAGAATCTGGTCTTTGTCTTTCCCTGTGAGAGCAAGGCTTTCCCAGTCGAGATTAAGGTCCCGGGAACCGAAAACGCCCTTCTGCTCAGGATGGATTTCGACCACCGCATGACCTTGCCCCGGTGTCTGACGAACAAAGAGACTCACTTCGATAGCTTTAGCCGGTGGTTCCTTCAATCGGGTTACCGTACTTTTGACACCCTCTCCTTCCTTATGAATATAGAAATCTAACTGTGTCACTCCTCGTCTAATGATGAACCTTTGTTCCACGTCGTGACGAAACTCGGTGCCACCGAGTATGCGTTTGGCAGTATTGGGAATCAGGTCCACGAACTTCGGTTTATCTTTGACCTCAGCGCTAATTTCTAATTGGGGTAAAAAATCATAATAGGTGGGCAACCCACGTGCCAAACGCCAGCCGTAAATGGCTGCACCGCGGGCTGAAGCGCTGGTTGTACGACCATTTGTGTTGCTGTCACCCAGAATGGTCCACGAGGGGGTACGTAGCGTTGCAAGCCTCTTCTTAGCGGCTTTTATTATAAGAGCAACAATATCCTGATGCCCAACGCAAGAAATTCTCAGAAATGGACCCCCAACTAATACTCGCTGCACTTGCATCAATTCCGTTTGGTCCAGTTCATCCAGCACTTCTTCAAATGCGGTAAAGAATTCCCCTTGGGCTTCCGGCGAGGCCAGATGAGAAACGGCATCCATCATTAGCCAACTTCCGTTAGTGTCCTGAAGAAGTTCGGCTTTGGAACGCAGCCCAAGCAACCCGCTCCAAATCAGACCGCCACCCCACAACATCTGCCACTCAAGACCATTTCCATGGATGCGCTCAGTATGATGACGGGCGATTTCTTGGGCAAACTCATAAACCTTATATTGTTCTAAGTATCCTATGCCTGGTCTAGATCGGACTGGTGTGAGCAGCAGTCCGCTGTCTGTCTTTTCGACTTCTAGGGACAAGATCGAAGCCTGTAACCCAGAGGCGTCGAGATACATAACCAGCGCTTTTGAATTATGAATGGTTAACAGCTCATCCTGGGGTAGATCCTGTGCCCAGGCCAATAGCATTGCTACTGGCCGCCACAATAGACTAATTTTCCCCAACCCTGAGTCGTCATAACGACTCTCTAGAACTCGCTGCTGAAACGTCTCATCAGCGCAGTCTGGAATGGCTATGAAAACCGAAGCAGATTTGGGGATCAGATGGCGCAGGTGGGTTCCAAGCAATTTTGAAATCGGTAGCGACTCTCCTTTTGAGACTTCAATATCTCTAGCCCCTCTGGTCATCTTTTCCAGAACTTTTATAAGAGGCACTCGTCTGCACCGTTCTTCTGGATCTGGCCCCAAAGCCTCCTTGGGCCATTGCCAACCGCGTCCCTCTATAGAGCACAGCGCTTCATTACCTGCTAACGGTTCTTCAGCTCTTCTTTCTGGCACAACTATGACCGCAGGAACAGTGCCGCTCCCCTCTGAGAAGCTCATTTGCAAGTCACTGTTCAATGACGCCCATCGGTCATGGACTCCGTTCAGATCAAGGCCATACACAGGTTCACTCATGCAAATAGCTCCATTACGGATCGTTTCAGGAAGTGTCCAACAATTCTTAAAGTCTGTGAAATGTTCGCATTGGATGGAGCGAAGGCTACGCCGCTGACCGCGCCCACGGTAACAGATTCCGGGGTCTCCGTAAGATTTCTGTTTGACTGTAATATTAGGCCTTGAGCTGATTGATCTTCAGCCATATATCGCTTGACATCTGCTATACAGCTTTTCAATGATTCGTGTGCGGATTCTACAGCGTCCGTCAGAGGAGGTTGGGTCAGGCCGGTTGAGTGCAGAGTCCAAACCAGGATCGAAGCCTGGCGACCTGCTCCACATTCTTCGAGGTGGATCAGCATTGTAGGCCCGAGGGATCTTTGCCAGTCATTTGTCTTGGGATGAGGCTGCGCGGTCCGAATATCTATTGGAGCAGCTACAACTCTTGACTTGCCTCCATTCAAAAGAAAGAGTGCACTCTGGGGAATTTCTTCTGTCCAACGGCCCCTGGACTGTTCCTGCCGAAAAAAAAGCGGTGACATCCCCGGCCTTCCGTCTTCGGAGGGGCTGGTACAGAATAAGGCTGAATGAACTATTATCCTGCCGATATCCGCCCACAAACGATGTTGCCAGCGCCATGCGTCATCCTCACGGTCTTCATGTCTAAGCAGCTCTTGATACGCAAGCCAGATCTTGTGATATGCTGGGTTAAACAACAGGACGTAATTTGGAGTGGGACGGTGAGTGAGGGGCTTTACGGTTTGAATAACAGGATCACGCCACAAACGGCGACAAGCCGTTTCATAGTGCTGAACTCTACGCCAACGACCGCTTGTACGGTATCGAGAAAAGGCTCTCAAATAGATCCGGGCAGTTAGTGAGGATCGTTTCAAAAAATCCTTGAGGACTCTGTTTTCTACCGTATCATAGGTTTCCTCCCTGTCGATCCCCATTAGTACCTGTCGAGGGCCAGCCTTTTCAGCCGGAGTGATGCCAGGCCGTCGAACGTAATCAGTCAGGCAGGCTGGGTCCATCTCTTGAATCCGCGAGACTGACATCAGAAGTCTTACTCTTTTGAGAATTCTCCTGGGATGCTCCGCAGTCGATGTAACCGTACGATGGAGTTCGTTGGCGTGTTTCACTATCAGATCCATGAATGGCTCGGCGGTATCACCACGGTCATCCAGCATCCGTTTGGCCACTCGCTCCCATGAGAGCCTTAAAGTGATCTTCCCGATTTCATCTTCCAATGCGGCTTCAATAATATCTTGGATTCTTGCGAACATCGCCTTCAGCAACTCAGTCAGTCTAGCGCTTTCACTGTCTCCATAAGGTGTGTCCCCATTTGTATCCTCCTTTGGTCTTGCAATAGAATCCTTGATTTCCACAGGGTAGTCGGACTCGAAACGATTTGAATCAGTCAGGTGGACCGTCATGTTTTGTCGCTCAAGGTGGGTCACAGCCGGAACACTATACAGTCTCATGTTATGGGCACCCCAACTGAACGGCAAACCTTCGGGCTGTGGGGGGACTCGGCGATTCTTTAGCCGTACTGAAACTTCACTGGTGGTTGCCAAAATCATAGGCCATTCAGCGGATACAGAGTTTGCCGTCTGATCTAAGGAACGACGATATTTGTTTTCGTAGAGGCCCCATGGATATCGCAACACAAAAGCCAATGACATCACTTGTCCTCGTCACGGTGCACGCCGACCCACGCAAAAAGTATATTCCCCTTCGATTTATTAAACGCGTCAGCCAGATCTTGGTCTTGGAGATCATCCTTGATAAGGTCGAGAATTGCTCTTGAAAATTCTTCATTCGATGGTTCATCCATTTCCAACCCTCTCAGCTTAGGGAAAACACGCTGTTCGAGTTGATCCGCGAATGCACGCCTAGCAACGACGATGCCTGGATCTTCAGCCATGTCCGGGTGATTGGCGACATAGGCCAATATTGCCTGGTTTAAGCGATGGCCAAACGGGCGTCCCAGCCCTTCCAGTGCCTCATTTAGACGGTTGATCCATCCGTCAAGATTGTGACGTATGTCATGAGATAATGTTATAATGTCCCTGCGCCAGTCCAGCCACTTTTGAAAAGACAAATAATAGGAGACAGGCGTTCCACTAGAGTCGGGTGGTCGATCTACCAGTTTCTTCGGACGGGCGAAACGAATCACCGGGGATCTATCAATGACTTTGTCAGACATGCTCTGCGTTGATTCATCCTCATTCATGGTTCCGACGAAAAGAACATTTTCTGCAGGGAAAACCCGCATTGTGCCAAGCTCTCCTTTCCGTCGCCCTATATCTAATTCGATTTCGACTGGGCTACGTGACATATTGTCTTCAGGGTTGGCTGACTTCCTGCCCTCCAATCGGCTTAAAAACTCACTGAAATAGTACTCAACTCGTGCGAGGTTCATTTCGTCGAGAAGCACCAGAAGCATTTTGTCTTCATAACCCTTTGAGGTCTTGGGCCAGTTCCACTTGTCGAGTCGAACCATGGCTCTGGCCAGTTCTGTGGCCTTGTAGCGTTGTTCTAAGTAATTATAAAAACCAAAAAGATCTTGTGGACTATCCCAACGTGGCTGGACGGCAACCTGCAGGAAATGTATACCCATGGCCTCTGCGTAACGCCGCGGTAGTTCACTTTTTCCGGTCCCAGAAATTCCGGCCAAGGCAATCATTGGACTGATATTACTTATTTTGAGGTTAGTATGAAACGATTTTAGAACTCGCAATGAATACTGGAGATTAAGACTTTCAAGATGATTGTGAAGGTGTTCCAGTGCAGCGGACTCTGACACCTTATCATTTGCTTTTTTCCACCCGTCAAGACATGCTGCGGGCCTGAGCAGATCTTCGAGTGCCTTGCCAGTCTGCTCTTCTTGGATTTCCTGAGCCTTGACCACATATCCTTCCAGACTTTTTTTCACAGCCTCCAGCCCTGATACTTCGGCTTTCAACTCTAGTAATCGCT
>Ga0194044_10001209_pt1 | contig 13182 bp, 18 predicted proteins | sample JunL4417m_MetaG_FD_155460 | JGI IMG/M metagenome (GOLD analysis project Ga0194044, IMG submission 155460) | Anoxic zone freshwater microbial communities from boreal shield lake in IISD Experimental Lakes Area, Ontario, Canada - Jun2016-L442-17m | ecosystem: Environmental > Aquatic > Freshwater...
ACCTGAAAGGACGCGCTGATGGACTCACGATTCCGCGAGGTCTTCCCCCGGGGGCACGTCGTGCTGCCGGTGATCCACGTCTCCTCCGAGGAGCAGGCCCAGCGCAACGCCGGGATCGCCTGCGGCGCCGGCGCGAATGGCGCCTTCCTCATCAACCACTCCATGGGCTCGGCGGAGCTGCTCGCCATCCACGCGCGCGTCGCGGCAGCCTTCCCGGGCTGGTGGCTCGGCGTCAACTGCCTGGACCTGGACCCGGCGCAGGCCGTGCGTCGGGCGTCCGCCGAGGTCGCCGGCATCTGGAGCGACAACGCGATGATCCGCGAGTCGGAGGAGCGGCAGCCCGAGGCGGACGAGGTCCTCGTCGCGATCCACGAGACGGGCTGGCCGGGCCTCTACTTCGGCGGCGTCGCCTTCAAGTACCAGCGCCCGGTGGACGACCTCGGTGCGGCGGCGCGCATCGCCGGCCAGTACATGGACGTCGTGACCACGAGCGGCGCCGGCACCGGTCAGGCCGCCCACCTCGAGAAGATCGGCGCCATGAAGGCGGCGCTCGGTGACCTGCCGCTGGCCATCGCCAGCGGCATCACCCCCGAGAACGTGCGCGACTACCTGCCCATCTCCGACTGCTACCTGGTGGCCACCGGGATCGGCGATTCGTTCGAGGAGCTGAATCCGGTGAGGGTCGGCGCGCTGGTCGATGCGGTGCGGGAGTGGGACGAAGCCGAGGGGCGCGGGTAGCCCTCGCTCTCAGCTGTCAAGCCGTCGCCAGGCGTTCGAGCTCCGAGACGACCCGGTCGAGCTCGTCCAGCAGCGGCCCACGAGCCCCGCCCTGGTCAAAGGCGACCACCAACGACCGCAGCAACCAGAGCTGGTCAGCCTTCCCCGCATTGAAGCGGCTCCACACGTCGTCCCCCTCGCGACGGTAGTCGGCCAGGAGCTCCCGCGTGTTGTGGACCTTGTCCGCCAGAGACACGCGCAGGGCCCCGGACGCGCCACTGCTCACGTGCAGCAGGTACGCCTCTTTCCGCTGCCGCCATGGAGGCTTGGGACCCCCCGTGTAGTCGGGAGGCGTATCCGAGCACGCCACCACGAGAGACAGCACGCGGTCGCCGAAGCGCTGCCTGATGTCCTCCGGGCTGGTCTTGTCTGGCTGATCCTCAAGAGAGTCGTGAAGAAGCGCCGCGATCGCTTCGTCCTCGTCTCCGCCGTCCTCAAGAACCAGGGCGGCGACGCTGAGCAGGTGCGCGACGTAGGGCGTCGGCTTCCCCTTGCGAGTCTGGGTGCGGTGGATGCTCGCGCAATAGACCAGCGCCTCCGTGAAGCGATCGGTCAACGTGGCCATGCCTGGATCCCGTTGTCAGGCGACGCAGAGCGGCTTGATCCGCCGCACCTGGTCATCGATCGCGACCTGTGCGTCCCACAGGTCGACCGAGCGCTGCAGGTTCAGCCAGAGCTCCGGCGAGTTGCCGAATAGCTTGGCGAGCCGGAGCGCCATCTCGGAGCTCACGGCGCGACGCTCGCGAACCAGCTCGTTCACGGACTGACGCGAGACGCCCAGTGCGGAGGCAAGCCCGCTCACGCTCAAGTCGTAGTCGGGCATGAAGTCCTCGCGCAGGATCTCGCCGGGGTGGATGGGGCGGCGCTGCAGCTGCCTGTCGTTGGGAATGCTCATCTGTGGTCACCTCGTCTCTAGTGGTAGTCGCAGATCTCGACGTTGTAGGCGTCACCGTCCTCGAAGCGGAAGCAGATCCGCCACTGGTCGTTGACGGAGACCGAGTGTTGGCCGGCTCGGTCACCTCCGAGCGCATGCAGCCTGTTGCCCGGCGGCACCCTGAGGAGTTCAATGTGCTCAGCCGCGTTGATGACGGTGAGCTTGCGAAGCGCACGTCGCGCAATACCCGGCGGAAATCGACGCGATTCACCGGTCACGTAGAAGTGCTCGGTGTGCTTGTCCGCGAACGTCCTGATCATGTGCCCAGCGTACCGCGTCACGTGACACACGTCAATCCCTGGGGACGTCTTCATCCCTGATGAGCTGACTCCCGTGCCGCACGCTCAGCACGCTGACCGCGTCGCCCACCCGATAGAAGACCCTGTACGCGCCGTACACGAGCTCCCTGACGTCACGTTGCTCCAGCTCCGGGACCATGCGCCCGCTCTCTGGGAAATCCGACAGTCGGTCGGCCGCGTCGAACAGTCCGACCATCCCGCGAACGGCGGCCTCGCGATCGTCTTCGGCGATGTGCTGCGCGATCTCGTCAGCTCGGTCGAGCGCGAGGTCGGTCCAGTCGACTCTCACGAACGGAGCTTCGCGAGGGCGCGGGCCTTGGCCTCCTCATGGGGAGTGACGCGGCCGGCCGCGATCTGCGCCTCAGCGACAGCGATGTCCTCCAGCAACTCCATCCGCTCGCGCATGGCCTCGAACTCATGGATGTCGATGAGCACGGCGACGCCGCGACCGTGCTGGGTAAGAACCAGAGGGCGGCGGGTTTCGTTGACCTGCCTCACGAAGGAAGCGACGCCGGCGCGGAACTCCGACAGCGGGCGGATGTCCTCGTCGACTTTCAAGGGACGCATCAATAGCCTCCTGGTACGCGGTATCGTACAATACAGCGTACACAATTGCTGAGCGCATCGCCAGCGGCAAGTGGCAGGTGCCTCATGGCTGCCGGCTCTCGCGGGTGGCCTCGGCCGCTGACTCAAGTCCACCGCCGTCGCCGCCGGGCAGGTGCCCGCGGGGGCGGTCCGGCGCCGTGGATGCCTCGCAAGGGCAGACCGCCGTGGCCCTCCCGCGAGCGCCGGCTGGACGCGCTCGCTACAGGTCGGTCGGGGTGCGGACTCGACGTCAGGCGGCGTAGCGGATGACTTCGAGCTCCGCCGTCCCGGCGACGCCGGAGAGGATCTCGTCCACGCGGCTCATCACGGCGTCCTCCAGAAGGTAGTCGCCGCAGTTGCCGCACGCGAGCACGGGGACGTCCTTGAGAATGGCGATCGTGTGGTCGGACGTCTTGAAGGGCAGGTCGCTCGCGACCCGCGCCATCCTGGCTCCGCAGACTCCACATTTCATCGTGAGATCCTCCTGGTCTTGAGATCGTCCATCCACTCGTCCGTACTTGGTCGGTAGGTGGTGACGACCCTGACATTGTCTCCCTCGACGTCCGCAGCAGACAAGACGTGGATCGCGTCCCCGAGAGGCCGAGCCTGGAACAGGTAGCTCGGCAGGTACTTGTCGTCCGGGTATGACTCGACGAGCGCATAGGAATCGACGGAGCCGAGGATAGCCTGACGCGCGACGAACCGCCCTTTGAGACGCATGTTCACGTGATACGTCCACAGGATGCGCCTCTCGCGAACGCACGTGCGCACGAAGGCCGCAGGATCGCCAGGCAGTCGTCTCTCGACCGTCTCCATGGAGGACACGTGCTCCTTTCTCGCCTCTGCGTCCGAGAACCACTGTGGGGCCTGCCTGTGACGCTCAGGGCCGGCTGCCCCTTCCCACGCCAGAGGGATCACTACGTTCTTGTCGTCATTGAGCGCTGGTATGGGATTCGCGTGCTGCCTCGGCTGCGGACTCAAGTTCGCCGCCGGAACCGCCGAGTAGGATAGAAACCACAGGGCTCCTGCGCGCGGGACCGCCGCGCGGCCGCTCGCTCGTGCCCTGCGCGGCCCGCTCAAGCGGCCTCGCGCCCGGCGTGACGCCTACGAAGGGGGTATCACATGTGGCAGTCCACGATCCGCATCGGCAGGCCGGCCGCTCGGAGGCGAGGCTGCAGCCACCTCTGCCTATCGCTGATCCTGCTCGCCCTCGCCGTCGGTCTGGCGCTGCCCGCCGGCACCCGTGCCTTCATCTCCCCCGCCGGCGACGGCGCCACCTGGAACAGGCAGGCGGGCGACGGCGGCTGGCAGCGCTCTGCGATCACGGTGAGTGGTGGGACGCCGGCGCTGAACGCCATCGACATGGTCGACGTGAACGTTGGCTGGGCGGTCGGGGATCTTTCGCAGGTGGGTACCGCGAACCCCGATGGTCTGGCGTGCGTGACGAGCGATGGCGGCGTCACGTGGCGCCAGGTCAGCTCGGCGCCGGGCAACACACGCATTCTCGGGGTGGCGGCCATCGGTGCGCTCGACGCATGGCTCGTCGGCTTCGACGGTGATCTCGCGGACTGGGGCCTCGCCATGTACCGCACGGCCGACGGAGGAGCCTCGTGGCAGCGCCGGTCGGTGACGCTGGCGGAGCATCCCGCCTGCTACCTCCAGTTCCACGACATCGACTTCGTGGGCTCGCAGCTTGGTTGGGCCATCGGCGGCCCCACCTGAAGCGGTACTCAGTGCACGGCGGTCGTCGTGCGGACAGAAGACGGGGGGCAGACGTGGGATCAGGCGACGGTCGGCGTGCCGCCCGGTCGCCTTGAGGCCGTGGACTTCGTGGACGCGCGCAACGGCTGGGCCGTGGGCACCACTCCGGCGTACTACGAGGGCGGGCCGCTGATCATGCACACGGCCGACGGCGGTCGCACCTGGGAGAGTCAGGACGCCGGCTTTCGGGATGGCCACGTGCACGACGTCGCCTTCGCCGATGCGCTTCACGGCTGGGCCTCCGCGACCGTGGTGAGCTGGGGAGAGCAGTCGGAGTCGCTGGTCGAGTTCCGTTTGCTGCACACCGACGATGGTGGTCGCACCTGGGTCGTGCAGCAGCGCTCGCCGACGCTCCGCTTCGGGAGCATCGCGGCAGCCGACGCGTCGCACGTGTGGGTGAGCCGCTGGGGACCCGGCGGCAGCGTCATCTGCTCGAAGGACGGAGGCTCGTCCTGGAGCGCTCAGGTCACGCCGATCGACGGGGTCGGCAGCATCACCGAGCTGAGCCTGGTCGATGCTACGCATCTGTGGGCGGCCGGCATCGACGATGGTGGATCTTGGGTGCTGCGCACGAGCACGGGCGGCGAAGCGCCTGACGGCGCGCCGCCCGTCACCACCGTGCGCGGCAACGACGCCCTCTGGCACGACCATGCGGTGACGCTGATCTTCGACGCCGTGGACGGCGACGCGTCTGGAGGCTCCGGCTCCGGGGTCGCCTACACCGAGTACCGCATGGACGGCGGCGCCTGGACGCGCGGCACGCAGGTCGTGATCCCCGCTCCTCCGGGCGTCAAGGTCACCCACACCATCGGCTATCGCTCCGCCGATCTCGCCAGCAACCTCGAGGCCGAGAAGACCTGCACCGTGAGGATCGACACCATGACGCCCGCGGCGCCCACCATCACCCGTCTCAGCCCCGCCTCCGGCAGGCGCGGCGCGCTCGTCACCATCACCGGCGCGAGCCTCGGCGCGACGCGCGGCACAGGCTTCGTACAGTTCGGCGGCAAGACCTGCGCCACGTACATCTCCTGGAGCGCCACACGGATCAAGTGCAGGGTGCCCACGCGGGCCCAGTATGGCGAGGTGAAGGTTGCGGTGACGAACGGAGCGGGCACGAGCAATGCCTTGGGTTTCACGGTGAAACGGTAGCCCTCTGAAGGCCTCGGAGCGTTCGGAGCGGGCAACCCGACGACGACGGGGCGCGAGCACTCCTGAGGCCGAGTCGTGACTGACCTGAAGAGCGGCTGCACGACGGCTCGCTTTGGGGGTGTCCGCGGGGCACCCTTGCAGGGATGTCCGCCGCCCGCATCATAGACTCGGGCAACGAGCCGCACGGTAGGCTGGGGTGGGTTTCATCAACGCCGCAACGGCGTGACTGAACCGCGAGGCGAACTCGCGGCCCTGTCCACTCGGAGTTTTCATCTGCAGTAGTCACAAGTCGACCGACTTCGGCCCCGAAAGCTGAGGTGGCTGTCTGGCAGTCTCACCAATGCCGGGCTTTCGGCCGACTGACAGTGTACGATGTTCGCGTTACGAGCCCGGCCCGCAGAGCCGGGGGTCTGTGTGGCTACGCCAGACAGGGGGAGCCATGGAGTTCGACACGGCAGCGCTGCGCGTCGGCTACGAGCGTTGTGTGGGACTTGCCGAGGGGGGCTTCGGCGCGGTCCGCTTCAGTGCCGACGAGCAGGACGACGACGTCCGGAAGTGCTGGGGCGCGCAGCGGCTGGCGGATCGCTAGCGACGCGCTGATTCGACGATGGCTTTTGGCCTTGAGGGGCTCGGTCTTGACCTGCTGTACGGGTTGCTCGCCTTCGGCGCTGGCCAAGGCGCGTCGCGTCTGGCGCGGCTGCGTAAGAATCGGCGCTTGTGGAGATTGAGCGAGCCGGAACGGCTGATTGTCTCAGTAGCGACATCTGCCCTGATCGACATCGGCGAGTACTTGCGGCCTACGACGGGCGTAGGCCAGCTGCGAGCTCTCGCGCACGTCATGCCTTCGTTGAGCCGGGCTTACTCCAATACTGTTCACTTAACCGTCATTCTGTGGTATCCTCCTCGAAACGAGCACAGGAGGAGCGGCTATGGCGCGCACGACGGCGGGGCTTCCCCAGGGGACGCGGATCACCGACTACGTGAGCCTCGGCGTGATCACGAGGACGGTGCCGCTCACGAAGGTGCACAGGGCTCTGACCGCCACGGGGAAGAGCAGCATCCGCCAGCGCGACCTGCCCGCGCACGTGGTCGTCTACTACGTGATCGCCCTGGCCCTGTACATGCAGTCGTCCTACCGCGAGGTGCTGCGCTGCCTGCTGGAGGGCATCCAGTGGCTGGAAGACCCCTCCCAGGCGGTCAGGGTGGCCGGCAGGTCCGGCATCTCGCAGGCGCGCAGTCGCCTCGGCTCCGAGCCCCTGCGGCGGCTGCACGATGAGATCGTCGGCCCGGTCGCCACGAAGGACACGAAGGGCGCCTGGTACCGCGGCTGGCGCCTCGTGAGCCTTGACGGCAGCACCATGGACGTGGCCGACGAGCGCGCCAACGAGGAGGCCTTCGGGCGCCCGGGGGCCTCGCGCGGCGCGAGCGCCTACCCGCAGGTCCGTTTCGTGTCCCTGGTCGAGAACGGCACGCACGTCTTGTTCGGCACTCAGGTGAGCGGCTGCGGGGTAGGGGAGGTGACGCTGGCGAGAGGCGTGCTGCCCGCCTTGCAGAAGGGCATGCTGTGCCTCGCCGACCGGGGGTTCTTCGGCTTCGAGCTCTACGCGCAGGCGCGCTCTACCGGCGCCGACCTGCTCTGGCGGCTGAAGAAGAACCTGCGCCTGCCCTGCGAGGAGCGCCTCGCCGACGGCTCCTACCTGAGCACGATCTACCCCTCCGAGAAGGACCGGCGGTGCAAGACCAATGGAGTGAGGGTGCGCGTCATCGACTACCTTCTGGAAGGGGTCGCCGGCGCCGAACCGCTCTACCGCCTGGCGACCAGCATCCTTGATCCCGAAGCGGCGCCGGCTGAGGAGCTGGCGGCTCTCTACCAGGAGCGCTGGGAGATCGAGACCGCGCTCGGTGAGCTGAAGACCCACCTGCGCGGCGCCCGCATCGTGCTGCGCAGCAAGACCCCGGACCTCGTGCGGCAGGAGCTCTACGGGCTCCTCCTCGCGCACTTCGCGATCCGCGCCCTGATGCACGAAGCCGCTCTGAAAGGAGGTGAGGACCCGGACCGGCTCTCCTTCCTGCACGCGGTACGAGTCGTGCGTCGCAAGCTCCCCACGTGGCACTCTATTCCCCCCTCAGGAGAGGATCGCGTTCCATGAGCGCGTGCTGGAGGAGATCCTGCAGGAGCGGGTCGCCCCCCGCCGGGGCCGCCGCAACCCGCGCGGGGTGAAACGGAAGATGAGCAAGTTCCCGCTGCGCCCTCGCGGCGCACCGCCACTACCGCGGGTGCAGGTCAGCGTCGTCATTGTCGTTAAATGAACAGTATTGGGGTAAACCCGGGTGGCGACAGATAGCCCGGCTCCTTCTGCCTGTGAAGCCCGATGCGGCCTCTGATTCCGCACGAAAGGACTTGGCCGAACGCCGAACCCGCCCTGTTCCCGGCACCGGTGGTCGGCGGCCCGGATGCTTCCTCATTCAGGGGCGCCTCGCGGAGTATCGAACGTCAAGGAATTCCCCACCTCGAGCGTCAAACAATTCCCCACCCGGTCTCGTGGGTTCCTTCTACCTTGCTCGACTCCCCCTGCAAGCTTGCCGCCCTGTCTCGGGCGCAGCGTCGGCCGGTTGACCTTGACGGTGCGGTAGCAGTGTTCACCGACCTCGAGGGCGAGGGCGCCGGTGAGCTCGAGGCGATGCGCCCCGTAGGTATCAGCGAGGCGGATCACCCCCCGGGCTGAGCGCAGGCGGTGCAGCGCCTGCTCGCCGAGGAGGCCGGTGGCGAGGGCGGCGGTCGCCGGCCCGATCTCCGCTGCGCCGGACCCAGGATGGCCAGAGTATCCATCGCTCAGGGGCGCTACCATGTGGAATGGAGGTCTGTGATGGTTAACTTGAGCGACCCACAAGGCGAGGAAGAGGAGCTCGTGTCACGTTTTTGGGATGAGCTCGCCGATATGCTCCGCGAGGCCGAGCCGTTCGCGGCGTTGTGGGATGCGGACCGCTACGAGGTACTGCGGGCCTGGGCTGCACTTGAGGAGAACTCCGAGCATAGGGTGGTCGCGACATACGCTGCGGCCATCCAAGATCCGGAGGCCGGCGTCGTCTACGGGCCCGGACTCGCCGAGCTCTCGCGCTATCGCGACTTTGACGACCAGGCAGAAGCGCTGCTCGCTTTCCGGCTTGAGCGTGCGCGTCGCGGCGACAACGACCGGGTTCTCGCGAATGCGCTCGGGGATTTCGTTCGGGCCAGTCGCGGTCCGCGCATGCGTGCGGCCAACGAAGAACGGCTCGAGCTCTGCCGGCGCAGCGGCGATCTCCGCGGCCTGCAGGAAGCTCTTGTCGCAAAGGCGTGGTGGCGCTGGGTCGACGGCCTGGCGAGCGACGATCCGGAGGGCGAAGGCGACGCGCGCCGCCTGCTCCAGGAGCAGCGCCGCATCTGTCGTGATCAAGGCGATCTCAAAGGGCTTGCGAGATGGGCGACGGCGAAAGCGTGGATGCTCTACTTCGAGGGCTACCCTGCGCCGATGCCGCGACTGCTCGCTATGCAAGAGCGGCTCTGCCGGGCGAGCGGTGATCTGGAGTCCCTCTGCGTCTGCCTGCTGGACGAGGCGCGGATCCTCCGCCGCGAGCCATCCACTCTTCCGCGCGCGTGGGCGAAGATGGACGAGGCCGAGGCCACCGCGCGCGAGATCGGGCTGCAGGCGCTGGTCGACGTCGCGCTCAGAGACAAGGGTGTCAGTGCCATCCTTGAGGGCGACGAGCCTCGTGCGGAGCGGCTGCTGCGCGCGGTGCGCCTCGAGCCCGCTGTCGGAGACGCGGAGAGCTCAATCGAAACGGCGCTCCGGCACGCGATCGGCTTCCCGGACATGGGGGACGGCCGGGAAGCGGGAGAACACGCGGTCCGGGAGTTTCTCGAAGTCGCCGAGCGGGTCGTCCGTGACCTTGGCGACAAGGGCGCCACCCAGTGGGTGCTGGGCAGCCGGGTCGAGGCCCTGGAAACGTCGGACCCCGACACTGCTTTGGCGCTTTGCACCGAACGGGAGACGATCTGCCGCGGCCTCGGCCGCACGCTGTGTCTCGCCGACACGCTCAAGGCGAAGGCCGGCCTGCTCCTTGGCGCGGGTCGTCCGGTGGAGGCGGTCGCCGTACTCCGTGAACAGCGGGACGTGTGCAGGCGTCGGGGACTGAGCTGGCGTCTCCGTAGCATCCAGGAAGCTCAGATCCACGCGTTGCGCATGGCGTTGGAGCACTGCGGTGATCTCGAAGCGACCGTGTCGTTGCAGGAACGGCTTGCGCTGGTCTGCCTCGAGCTGGGCTACAAGGTCAGGGCCAGAGCCGCGATAAGGGCCAGGTCTCGCGCGTTGCGCACCCTGGGACGGAGCCCGCTCCGAGCCCTGCCGGTCGACCCGCGGCAACTGCGGCTCGACCTGTGAGAGCAGTGGCCCCGGGCAGCGAGCACGACGGCTCGGGCGCCGATTGTCTGGCAGCTGACACCCCCGCTGTCGACGCTCGCGTCGGGGAAACCGTCGCCGGACTTCTCACCCAACCCGACTCCTTCGCGCGGCAGTGGGCGAGGGACCAGCATGACGTCAGGCGTCTGTGGGCGCGGCTGGAGTCGCGGACGACGCACAGAATGGTTGACGAGTACGCGGCGGCGCTCGAGGATCCCGCCGCGCGGCTCTACGGCCTGGGTCTGCCCAGCCTGCTCAGCGCCGGCGGACATCACCCGGAGGCGCATGCGGTGGCCGCCACCCATCTTGCGGACCCTCGTAGAGACGGCGATCCCGCTCGCGTTCAGCAGGTGCTCTGGCCGTCCTGATCAACTCTGCTCTACTGGGAGAAGCGCTCCCCTTGCTGGAGGAGCGTGAGGCGCTCTGTCGGAGCCTCGACGAGCGCTCGGCCCTGCACGATACGCTTGAGCGTCTGGTCGTCGCCCGCGAGTGCCATGAGCTCGTGGCGATGGTCCCATCCCGGGAGGACACGACGGCGCCGCTCAAGGCAGAGCGCCATCGTCTGGTCCGCGAAACGGGCGATCTCGACGGTCGTCAGGTCATTCTCGCGGCGTGCGCCTTCGGATTCCCCGTGGTGGACGCCTGAGGTCGGCGATCGCATCCTGCGCAACCGCGAGCACCTCCGCCGGCGCAGCTACGTCTCCCCCGACCAGGTGGACGAGGCGCTGGGCGCCTATGAGAGGGCCGAGAACCTGTCGCGGCTCGATGGTCCAGACGCCGATCAAGCGGCTCACGTGCGGCATGCGACGCTCGCAGACGTGGAGTGTAGGGTCAAGGAGCCGCTGAGGCAGCGCCGGACGCACCGCGAGACTCCCCGGCTCTCTGAACTGGAGACGCGTGTCGGCCGCGAGCTGAAGGCCTTGAAGGAGAGGGTCGAAGCGATCCCCGACCGGGGTTGGGTGCGGCGGCGGTGGGGAGTGCGCGGCCGGCTCCCTCTGGACGCCGACCCAGCTGAGCTGACGTTGCGCTGGTAGGCGCACCGGGCGGCTCGTGCCCTCCGGGCGGCGCCCCGCCCCGCCCCGATGTATGCTAGTCCGCCTCGGCGCGGTGGCGGCATCCGCCTCCGCGCCGGCGACGGCAAGGAGCGCCCGTGACCGACTCGGCCGGCAAGGTCGTCGACATCAGCATCGTCACCGCGGAGGTGCGCGTCGCTCTGGAGCGCCTGCGCGAGCTCGCCGTGGAGCTGGTCGCCATCGCCCACGACCCCGACGCCGACGACGAGACCGCGGGCGCCGCCGAGCACCTTCTTCTCGAGATCGGCCCGGCTGCCGTGGAGCCGCTCGTGCAGTTCGTCTGCGACGACCCCAAGCGCGGCCGCGAGGCGGCCGCGCTGGTCCTCTGCGAGATCGGCGAGCCGGCTGTGGAACCGCTGCTCGCCTGCTTCGAGCACGCCGACCCCGAGGTGCGCGGTACCGCGGCGTTTCTCTTCACGGCCCTGCGCGACACGGGGGACGACGCCGAGCAGCCGCTCATCCGCCTGCTCGACGACCCCGACGAGCTGGTGCGCCAGTCGGCCGCCTACGCGCTGGGCGCCCACGACTCCCGGCGCGCCGTGCCGAAGCTCATCGCCCTGGCGACGCGCCCGTGGCAGATGCCGTCGCGCGAGGCGGACCCGGAGGCGTGGTCGGAGGCCTATCCTTACGACGCCTGCGCCGCCATCGACGCGCTCGGCCAGCTCGGCGACCCGCGCGCCGTGCAGCCGCTGATCTTTCTCGTCGAGTCGCAGGGCGCTGACGGCCCGATCTACGACGAGGCGGTGCGCGCCCTGGGCCTCCTCGGCGACTTCCGCGCCGCGCAGGTCGTGCGGCAGGCCTTCGAGGGCGCGCGCTTCGACGGCGTGTTCGCCGACGCGCTCGTGGCCATGTTCGGGCGTGGCGCCCTCGAGGAGCTGCTCGAGCTCGCCGAGAGCGACGACTCCGCCACCCGGCGAGCGGTCTGCGAGGATCTGATCGGGCTCGCCTCGCCGGTGGCCGCCGAGACGGTCGCGGCGCTGCTCGTGGATCCCGACGACGACGTGCGCGCCGCGGCGCGCGAAGCCCTGGGGCGGACCGTCGATGCGGCGACGCTGGAGGAGATCGTCACGGGCCTCGAGGACCCGTCGCCCAGCGTGAGGGCCTGGACCACTAATTTGCTGCCGCTGTCCTGCGCCTGGAGCGATTAGCCGACGCAGTCGGGCCAGGGTGCGGGGCGGCGAAGCGGCGCCGCACCTCCGCGGAGGAGGCCGCGATGGCCGGCGGCCGGAGGCGGGCGGCCCTGCCGGCGGCCGGAGGCGGGCGGCCCTGCCGGCGGACGCGCCGGCCCTGCCGGCGGACGCGCCGGCCCTACGCGAGGTTCTTGATGTCGACCGGCGCGATCTCGTCGGCCGGCGCGAACCCGAACACGCGCCCCGCCCGTAGAAGTACAGTTCGGCCTCCTGGCTGCGCACGATGGTCGCGGCCTTGCGGAAGCCGTGCCGCTCGCCGGGGAAGGCGAGGTAGGCGTAGGGCAAGCCCTTCTTCTGCAGCGCCGCGACGATGATCTCGGCCTGCGCCGGCGGCACGATGGCGTCGTCCAGGCCCTGCAGGACGATGACGGGGCAGGAGATGTCCGCGACGTGGTCGATCGGCGAGCGCTCGCGGTAGACGGCGGCCATCTCCGGATACGGCCCGATGAGCCCGACGAGGTACTGCGACTCGAACTTGTGGGTGCCGCCCGTGGCGAAGACCTCCAGATCGGCGAGGCCGAAGTACGAGGCGCCGGCGGCGAAGAAGCGATGGCGCGTCAGTGCGTTGAGCGTGGTGTAGCCGCCGGCGCTGCCGCCTTCGACGGCGAGGCGCGCCGGGTCGGCGTCGCCGCGCTCGGCCAGGTAGCGCGCGGCGTTGATGCAGTCGATGGTGTCGACGATGCCCCAATTGCCGCGCAGGCGCTCGCGGTAGGCGCGGCCGTAGCCGCTGGAGCCGCCGTAGTTCACGTCGACGACGCCGATGCCGCGCGAGGTCCAGTACTGGATGTCGAACGCGAGTTGGGCGTAGACGGCGGAGGTCGGGCCGCCGTGGCTCATGACGATGAGCGGCGGCCGCTCGCCGGTCGGCGCCTCGAAGTCCTTGTTGGCCGGCGGGTAGTACAGGGCGTGGGCGGTGAGGCCGGCGTCCGCGGCGCCCGCGTCAGCCTCGGCGCCGGCCTCACCGCCCACGCCCTGTAC
>Ga0194044_10001210_pt1 | contig 13166 bp, 12 predicted proteins | sample JunL4417m_MetaG_FD_155460 | JGI IMG/M metagenome (GOLD analysis project Ga0194044, IMG submission 155460) | Anoxic zone freshwater microbial communities from boreal shield lake in IISD Experimental Lakes Area, Ontario, Canada - Jun2016-L442-17m | ecosystem: Environmental > Aquatic > Freshwater...
ACTGAGCTTTGTGACTGGCGCAATATTTTGCTCAAGGGAAAGGTTCACGATGACAATGCATTTATCATGGGTGGTATTGATGGACATGCTGGGCTTTTTGGTTCAGCAGTCGATGTCGCACGACTGATTTCAACTCTTTTGTCGGACCACAGGGGAAAATATGGCGGGTCATTTTTTAACACAGACCTGATTCAGGCATTTTGGTCCCGGCAGATGCCATCGGGAAAGGCTCTGGGGTTCGACATGCCTTCAACTGATGGTGCCAGTTGCGGATATTTTTTTCCCAAAACCACCGTGGGGCATTTGGGGTACACCGGGACTTCATTCTGGATTGATCCTGAGCGGTCGATTTTCATCGTTTTGTTGACCAATCGCGTTCACCCTTCCCGTTTTAATGTCGGAATACGTAAGTTCAGGCCTATTATCCATAATCAAATCATGATAAATATGATGTAGGAAGATGTTTTGGCATAAAAAGTCCATTATCTGCGTTTGGTGCATAGACAGGATTGACACCAAAAATTTCGGCGCTCCTTGCCTTGATTTTGTACTTTTTACTTTCCTATCCCAATAATATCTTATGAAGTTTCTTGCTTTTGATATTTTGATCCGGTTTGGAACTTAATATTTCCCTTGAGAATGCCGGGATTTTCTGGTAGCCTCACAAATTGTTCTGGTAGAAAATCATTTGTAACAACCATCTGATTTAAACGCGTCTGATTTTCCATTCTTTATAAGAACAACTGTTAACATCAAGCTGTATATGAGGCATTATGAGTTTTTTTAATGGATTCTTAGGGTTTTTTTCAAGCGATCTGGCCATAGATTTGGGTACTGCCAACACCCTGGTTTATGTGAAAGGCAAGGGCATTGTGCTAAGCGAGCCCTCCGTGGTGGCGGTAAGAACCGACAACCGATCTAAAAATCGGGTTCTGGCTGTTGGACTTGAAGCAAAAAATATGTTGGGAAGAACCCCGGGAAACATCATTGCCATTCGGCCCATGCGTGACGGTGTAATCGCGGATTTTGAAGTAACCGAGGCTATGCTCAGGCACTTTATCCACAAGGTTCACAACAGGCGGTCCTTCGTCCGGCCAAGAATCATCATTGCAGTGCCATCCGGCATCACCCAGGTTGAAAAGCGGGCAGTTCGGGAGTCTGCGGAATCCGCAGGCGCACGCGAAGTGTTTTTAATCGAAGAACCAATGGCTGCGGCTATCGGTGCAGGCCTGCCCATCACCGAGCCTACCTGCAATATGGTTGTTGATATTGGCGGCGGAACGACCGAGGTCGCCGTCATTTCTCTGGCCGGCATCGTATATTGCAGGTCATTGAGAGTGGCCGGAGATAAAATGGATGCCTCCATCATGCAGTACATCAAACGCAAGTACAATCTGCTGATAGGAGAACGAACTTCAGAGGCGATAAAAACCACGATCGGAAATGCCTATCCGGATCCTCAGAACCTTGAAACCATTGAGGTCAAGGGAAGAGACCTGGTATCTGGCATTCCCAAGATTCTTACCATAGATTCGGAAGAGATACGTATCGCCATTTCAGAACAGCTTGATGCTATACTGGAGACCGTAAAGATAGCTCTTGAACAGACTCCGCCCGAATTATCGGCCGACATTGTGGACAGAGGGATCGTACTGACAGGAGGCGGAGCTTTGCTGAAAAATCTGGATAAACTGATCATGGAGGAAAGCGGCCTGCCGGTGAGGATTGCGGATGATCCCCTTTCAACCGTTGCGCTGGGCTCAGGAAAAGCGCTGGATAGCATTGAATTTCTTAAACAGGTTATGATTACTTAGCTTTATGTTTTCAAGGAAATTGCTGCTTATTGGTGGAATATTTGCCTTTGCTGTCATCAATATCATCGTGCTTTTTGTTTCAGCCAGATATGTCAGTTCTTCATCGGCTTCCAGGCACATGGGAATTGCGATCGTCTCTCCGCTGCAAAATGCCGTAACAGCTTCTATCCAGTCGCTCAGGTCGATGTGGATGCATTATTTTTTTCTGGTTTCCACCGAAAAAGAAAATGACAGCCTGAAAAAAATGCTGGCCGGAACCATTTATGATGTCAACCATTGCAAGGAAACAGAGATATCCAATGACCGGTTCCGTAAACTTCTTGACTTTAAAAACGCCAGTAAACTTCATTACCTTCCTGCCGGGGTGATTGGCAAGGACCCTTCCCATTGGTACAAAACGCTGGTTATTAACAAGGGTGTTTCCGAAGGAATCACCAAGGGGCTTCCTGTAGTAGTTCCGGAAGGGGTAGTGGGACAGGTGATTGATGCCTCAGACCATTATGCAAAAGTCCTGCTGATCATAGATTCAAACAGTGCTGTTGATGCGTTGGTTCAGCAGACCCGAGCCAATGGTATCATAAAAGGAGATTCTGAAGGTCGCTGCTTGCTTAATTACGTTCCCCGAAAAGAGGTCGTCAATATCGGAGATGCTGTGGTTTCATCAGGACTGGACGGTGTTTTCGCCAAGGGTCTTCTGATCGGAAAGGTGACTGATATCATTCGGAACAAATCTGGGATATTTCAGGATATTGAGGTTTCTCCTTTCGTTGATTTTGATAAAATTGAAGAAGTTCTGGTAGTTCTTGATCCGTCATCACAGATCAGTTATCGCTGATAAAAACTGGAAACATGGGTTTTCCGTAAGCGCATCCAACGAGTTCTATTTGTCGAGTTCTTTCATGAATCCCATGGTGCGAATCGGACTGATTCTGTTCTTGGTCATTTTTCAGACAACGATTTATTACGCTATTCCTGCCCTGAGTCATTTCGTGGACCTGCTGATCACTTTTGTGATTTATGCAGGGCTTTTCCTGCCTTTTCTGGAGAGTGTCTTTCTGATTCTGGTGCTGGGAGCGCTGATGGACAGTATCACAGGAGGGTTGTTTGGCCTGTATCTGTCCATATATTTCTGGATAATTGTCGGGTTGAGGCCGTTTGTGATGCTGCTGAATTTAAAAAATGCTCACACGTTACGGCTGCTGTTGGGAATCGCCATCGGATTTGAGAATCTTATGTTATATATTGGAACGATTGCCCTGAAACAGGAAATTATGTTCTCATCCGAATCCATGCGGGAGATGGCTTATCAGCTTTTCTGGACGTTGGTTCTGGGCCCCTTTCTCATCAGGCTTTTAAATGATGTGGATCGCCATTTAAAAGTTGATGTACAATCGAAATAATCTTTTATCATGACAGATGCACCTCTCTCAAACTCCTTTCTCAAGAATCAAACTCCGGATAGCGACTGGTACAATCGCAGAATTATTGGGCTGATATGCTTTGTGATACCCGGGTTCGTTTTTTTATTATTGCGGCTCTTTTATCTTCAGATTATTGAGGGAGAAAACTTCAGAAGACTTTCAGAAAATAACTGTATACGCTTGCAAAGCATTGATCCGCCAAGAGGATTGATCATGGATCGGAATGGACAGCTTTTGGTGGATAACCGCCCTTCCTATGATTTAAGTATCGTGGTAAAAGACGCAAGACCGATGGAAACATCGCTTCGGTATTTGTCTCAATATACGCGGATTCCACTGGAAGTGTTATGGGGAGAAGTTGAGAAAAGTCATAATCAGCCATCTTTTAAGCCGGTTTTATTGAAACAGGACATTGGAAGAGACGTTCTGGCGGCTCTCGAAGTAAAACGATTTGATTTGCCAGGGACCATTGTGGATGTCCGTCTGCGAAGGCTTTATGTGAAAAGCCAAAGCGCGGCTCATGTCATCGGCTATGTCGGTGAAATCAGCAGTGATGAGTTGAAATCCGGAAAATATGCAGGGTATAAGCGTGGGGACTTAATAGGGAAAAGCGGGGTTGAAAAGTCATTTGAAAACTACTTGAGAGGAGAACGGGGAGGACGCCAGATTGAAGTGAATGTTACCGGGCAACTCGTACGGGTGCTGAGAACCGTTGATGCAGTTCCTGGAAACAATATTTTCCTGTCCATTGATCAGAATTTGCAGAAAAAAGCAGAAGATATGCTGTCGGATGTTACTGGTGCGGTTGTAGCAATGGATCCGGCGACAGGGCATATTCTGGCAATGGCTAGCAGCCCTTCTTATGATCCGAACATGTTTGTAGATGGTTTCAGTCGCGATCAGTGGGAAACCCTCATCAGGAACCCTTTGTATCCGCTTCAGAACAAAGCCATTCAGGCCGAATATCCTCCGGCATCCACATATAAAATAATCACGGCAATGGCAGGTTTGGAAGAAGGTGTGATTGATGAAAAAACCACATTGGTTTGTCCAGGCTTTTATAAATTTGCAGATCGGGAATATCGTTGCTGGAAAAAAGGTGGACATGGTTCGGTCAATGTAGGCAGGGCCATTGCGGAATCTTGTGATGTGTTCTTTTATCAGGTTGGACTCCGGCTTGGAGTGGATCGGCTGGCGTCGTACGCCAAAGCCGCCGGATTGGGGGCTCAAACAGGGATTCAGCTCGAACAGGAGTCCATCGGTCTGATTCCAACTGCAGCATGGAAAAAACGCAGAATGGGGGTCGCCTGGCAGGGAGGTGAAACCCTTTCGGTTTCGATTGGTCAGGGGTATGATCTGGCAACCCCCCTGCAATTGGCGGCCATGATCGCAAGCATTGCCAATGGCGGGACCCGTGTTACTCCGCTGGTGGCCATGAAAATTCAAAATGCATCAGGTGAAACCATCAAGGAATATTTTCCAGAAATCAAGGGTTATCTTCCCATCAGTCCCAAAAACCTGGATATCATTAAAAAAGGACTTTGGGAAGTTGTCAATGGCAAAAGTGGAACTGGTCGCATCGCCAGCATTGCAGGGATTGAGATCAGTGGTAAAACAGGAACAGCCCAGGTTTTCAGCCGTAAAACAGATTCGGAAAATGAAGCAAGGCGCTCCCAGCATTTAAAATCCCATGCCTGGTTTGTGGCGTATGCGCCATCGGTCAATTCGAAAATTGCAGTGTCCGTGCTTGTCGAGCATGGCGAACATGGTGCAAGCGCCGCAGGACCCATTGCCAGCGAGCTGATCCGGGCATATTTGTCTAAAAACGACAAGGACAAGTGAGAGAAAATCATGTTTGACCGCCGACTTGTCCAGAATTTTGACTGGATGCTGCTGATCATCATTCTGCTGCTGGTTGTATCCGGACTGATAACCCTTTACAGCGCGGCGCGGGCAGGGCTGGAAATTACGCAGGCTTTTTATTTCAAACAGCTCATGTGGTATGGATTTGGCTTTGTGATCATGATCGCCACCTGTCTCATCAGCTACAAGCAATTGGATCGATATGCCTACTCTGCCTACGCCGTATGCATTTTCCTGTTGGTGGCGGTTCTGCTGGTGGGAAAAATGGTCGCCGGATCCAAACGATGGCTGGTTTTTGGCCCGATTTCCCTTCAGCCCTCTGAACTGGCAAAGGTTGCGGTGATTCTTGTACTGGCCCGCTATTATTCAAGAACTGCCAGCATAAAAGGAATGCGTCTTCGTGACCTGGTTATCCCGATATTGTTGATTGCCGTTCCATTTTTTCTTATTGTCAAACAGCCGGATCTGGGAACTGCCGTGATGATTCTATTGATCGCTGCTACCCTGACGGTGTTTATCAAGATCGAAAAGCGAGCGATGATCGCTATAGTTTCATTTGGAACCTTTGCCATTCCCATGATCTGGTTGCTGCTGAAGGGATACCAGAAACAGCGAATTCTGACTTTTCTGGAGCCGGACAGGGATCCGCTTGGCGCAGGATATCATATCATTCAATCCAAAATCGCCATCGGTTCGGGAATGCTTTCTGGGAAAGGTTTCTTGAAGGGAACACAGAATGCGCTTTCATTCTTGCCAGAGCATCAAACGGATTTCATTTTTTCAGTTCTGGCTGAAGACTGGGGTTTTATCGGATCTGCGTCCGTATTGTCTATTTTTTTAATGCTGATTGTCTGGAGCCTGAATATCGCACATGGTTGCAGGGATCCTTTTGGCGCGCTTCTGGCGATTGGAATTACCGCATTGATCGGTTGGGAGGTTTTTATTAATATTGGGATGGTAATGGGACTGATACCGGTGGTTGGTATCCCCCTGCCATTTATCAGTTATGGCGGTTCCGCCATCCTCAGCATGATGCTGTGCATGGGAATTCTCATGAATATCAGCATGCGCAAATACCAGATAGAGTAAATGAAGATTTGCTTGCTTTGATACTGAACAGGTGGAACGCTGGTACATTGCCATCCGGTTTTGACTTTTGATGAGTTCATCAATGCTATTAAAAAAATCAAAAAAAGTTTTGACAACATGTTCTGACAGATGTTATAGACCCGCAGCTCAAAGTAAGGTATTCAAGAATTATTATTCGTTTATCGCTGTTTACTAACTGAAATTCAATAAAAATGGAGGGCAAGCGTATGATTAATGTTGATGGGTCGGTTTTTATCCAGATTGCAAATTTTATCTTTTTGATTTGGATAATGAACATGATTTTGTATAAACCCATACGTAAGGCGCTTCTTCAGAGAAAAGAAAAGGTGTCGGATTTGGAGCGGTGTATTACCGACTTCAACATCCATGCACAGGAAAAAGAGAATGCATTTGCTTCCGGAATCAAGGAAGCGAGAGCCAATGGATTGAAAGAAAAACAGTCGTTGATACAATCCGGATCCGACGACGAAAAAATTGTTATTGAAAATATAAACAAAAAGACCCAAGCTGAACTTGTCAAGTCTCGCGAAAAAATCGCAAAAGATGCTGAGTCGGTTCGTGTTTCCCTTCAAAAAGAACTTGATACATTTGTCAATGCAATAGGTCAAAAAATATTGGGGAGGGCTGTTTAATGAAAATTCCAGTTATTAAGAAAGGGCAATGGCGCGGCCTGCTGGTTGCAATGTCAATGCTGGTGCTGCTATGGGGCGGATTGTCGTTTGCTTCATCCGGCGGAGATGCGCAGGGAGAAGTCAAAACCAAGGTCTGGCTGCCTACAGATACCTACCGCGTTTTGAATTTTGCAGTGCTGGCTGGCGCGCTGGTGTTTCTGTTGCGCAAGCCGCTCTCGCAGGCCCTTGATTCCAGAATCAAGGGGATTCGGGCGCAGTTGGAAGACCTTGAAGCAAAAAAAGCCGAGGCTGAAAGAGTACTATCAGAGTATAATGCCAAGATTACCCGGTTAAGTCAGGAGTCCGAAGGAATTGTTGCAGAGTATATTCGGCAGGGCAATGAAGCCAAGGCAAGAATTCTCAAAGAAGCGGAAGCATCTGCATATAAACTGGAAGAGCAGGCCAGGCGCAACATTGAGAACGAATTTGAAATGGCAAAACAGAGCCTCCAGCATGAAATCTTTGAAAAAGCAATGACCAGAGCTGAAGAAATCATTAAAAAGAGCATTACTGCAGATGACCAGAACCGATTGGTGGATGAATATCTCGACAAGGTGGTGGCATAGTGAAAAATCAATCTATTGCAAGGCGATACGCCAAGGCGCTTCTGATGATTGGCAAGGCTGATGGCAAGGCTGACAACTATAAGGACGAGTTGAATCAATTTTCCGGCCTGATAGCCAGAGAATCTGCGCTTGAACGGGTAATCAATAATCCGCTATACAATGCAGCAGAACGCAAAAAAGTACTGGCTGATCTTGTTGTGAAATTGAATTTATCCAAGGTTATGGCATCCTTCTTAAAGTTGCTTTTTGATAAGGGAAGGTTCGTTTTTTTGGGTGCAGTCAATGAATTTTATCAGAAGCTGGCGGATGATCTCAAGGGTGTAGCTCGCGCCAGCCTGGTTTCGGCTAATGAGCTTTCATCCGAAGCTGTTGAAAAGATTCGCAAGGCATTGTCAAAGAAAACTGGTAAGGACATTGTCCTGGATATCAAAACAGACCCGGCGCTCATCGGCGGGGTGATTACCAAAATTGGGGATCTTGTTTTGGATGGCAGTATCAAAACACAATTACTCAACATGAGAGAATCTTTAAAAAGGGGTGAGAGCGTATAATGGAATTAAAAGCTGAAGAAATTAGTCAGATCATTAAGAATCAAATCAAGGATTACGACAAAAAGGTTGAGCTCAGTGAAACGGGGATCGTTTTGTCGGTTGGCGATGGTATTGCCAGAGTCTATGGCCTTGAGAAAGCAATGGCCCTTGAACTGGTGGAATTCCCTGGTGGTATTCTCGGACTAGTACTGAACCTTGAGGAAGACAACGTGGGTATCGCCATCATGGGATCCGATGTTCATATCAAGGAAGGGGACATTGTCAAGCGAACCGGCCGTATTGCTCAGGTGCCGGTAGGCGAGGCGGTTCTTGGCCGCGTGGTTTCTGCTGTTGGTGAGCCTCTGGACGGAAAGGGACCTATTAACGCCAAGGAGTTCAGACGCGTAGAAATGGTTGCCCCGGGTGTTATTGCCAGAAAAAGTGTTCATGAACCTATGGTCACCGGCCTGAAGGCAATTGACGCCATGACACCGGTGGGTAGAGGGCAGCGGGAGTTGATCATTGGTGACCGTCAAATCGGTAAGACAGCTATCGCCATTGATGCCATCCTCAGCCAGAAAGGTCAGGATGTTTTCTGCGTTTATGTTGCCTGCGGCCAAAAGAAGTCCACTGTGGCTCAGGTTGTAGCCATCCTGGAAAAACACGGCGCCATGGCCTATACCACGGTGGTTGCCGCATGTGCAAGCGATCCTGCAACATTGCAGTATGTCGCGCCTTATGCCGGATGTGCGATGGCGGAATATTTCAGGGACAGTAAAAGACATTCCCTGATTATTTATGATGATCTTTCCAAACAGGCTGTTGCTTACCGTCAGGTGTCTCTGCTGCTCAGGCGTCCTCCTGGACGTGAAGCTTATCCTGGAGATATTTTCTATAACCATTCGCGTTTGTTGGAGCGTTCCTGCAAATTAAATGATGAGCTCGGCGCTGGATCTCTTACAGCCCTTCCTATCATCGAAACCCAGGCTGGTGATGTTTCCGCCTACATTCCCACGAACGTTATTTCCATTACAGATGGACAGATTTATCTGGAGCCCAAACTCTTTTTTGCGGGCGTCAGACCGGCTATCAATGTCGGGCTTTCCGTGTCTCGCGTCGGTGGTGCAGCGCAAACCAAAGGCATGAAACAGGTGGCCGGCACACTTCGACTCGATCTGGCCCAATACCGGGAACTGGAAGCATTCGCAGCATTTGGGAGCGACCTGGATAAATCCACCCAGAATCAGCTTACACGTGGAGCGCGTCTGGTAGAAATCCTGAAACAGCCGCAGTACAAACCCCTTCCCATGGAAAAACAGGTCACCATCCTGTTCGCTGGGACGCGTGGTTTCCTTGATAAATACCCCATAGATGTTCTGGCAAAATATGAGGCTGGTCTTTACACATTCATTGAAGAGCGGCATCCCAAGGCTTTTACGGAACTGGCGGATAAAAAAGTCATTACCGAAGAGATAGATAAAATGCTGCGAACTGCCTTGACTGAATATGATGAAGAATTTAAAGATACGATTAAATAATGCTTGATAATATTAACATCTCTGGTGTTTTTTATTAAGGACGAATTGATATGGCAAGATTAAAAGACGTTCAAAATAAAATAAGCGCGGTTAAAAAGACCAAACAAATTACAAAAGCCATGAACATGGTAGCGGCCTCCAGATTGCGTGGAGCGCAACAAAACATGGAGGCTTTTCGTCCTTATGCGAATAAATTCGCTGAAGTATTGACCAGCCTGGCGGAAAAAGCAGGGGAGGGCGCTAGCCCGTTGCTTATACCTCGTGAAGAAGTTAAAAAAATTCACATCGTCTTATGTACATCAGACAGAGGATTATGCGGCGGTTTTAATTCCAATCTGGTTACCAAAGCAGAAAAATTTGCGAAGGAAATGGCGGAAAAAGGACTGGAAATTTCTTTTACGAATTTTGGCAAAAAAGGTCGGGATTGGTCAAGAAAAGCCAAAATGCCCATTGTCAGTGAACATCTTGGAATTATTGGGACAACTATCGGTTTTAATACTGCATCGACAGCAGGGCGTAAGCTGGTTGATCAATTTCTGATCGGCGTTTATGATGAGGTTTACGTTGTTTATTCAGAGTTCAGATCCATGTCCAAACAAGTGCCTTTAGTTGAGAAAATATTGCCAATTACCCCCTTTGAATCCGAAGAAAGCCCCGTTGCAGATATAGACAAGGCCTATCTGGCTGAACATATCTGCGAACCATCACCTGTGGGTCTGCTGGGCGAATTGTTGCCAATGAATGTATATGTTCAATTGCATAGGGCATTTTTAGAAACATCTACCAGCGAACATGCTGCCAGAATGATGGCGATGGAAAATGCCACAACAGCTTGCAATGACATGATCGGAAGCCTGACTCTCGCTTATAACAAAGCTAGACAGGCTGCAATTACGGCTGATCTGATGGATATTGTTGGCGGTGCTGAAGCGCTTAAAGGTTAAATAATTGATGCAGCATATCGAAGGATAGGAGGATATTTGATGGGACAGAAGATTGGATATATTAAACAGGTGGTGGGACCTATCGTTGATGTTGAGTTTGAACAGGGACAGTTGCCCAACATTTTGACTGCACTGCTGGTAAGCAATCCTGCAATTAATGATGAAGCTGACAATCTCGTGATTGAAGTCGCTCAGCATCTGGGTGACAACATTGTTCGGACGATCGCCATGGATGTTACAGATGGCCTTGTTCGGGGAATGCCTGTCAAGGATACCGGAAGCCCTATTATGATGCCGGTTGGTAAGGCGGGTTTGGGACGCGTATTGAATGTTGTTGGAAGACCGGTCGATGGTCTTGGCCCCATCAGCCAGGAAAAAATGATGCCGATTCACCGTGAAGCCCCCAAATTTACTGAACAGGACACAACTGTTCGTGTTTTGGAAACCGGCGTAAAAGTGATTGACCTGTTGGTGCCATTTCCCAGAGGCGGGAAAATGGGACTTTTTGGAGGTGCAGGGGTAGGAAAAACCGTTATCATGATGGAAATGGTTAATAACATCGCTATGCATCATGGTGGTATTTCCGTTTTTGCAGGTGTTGGTGAAAGAACGCGAGAAGGAAATGACCTTTATCATGAAATGAAGGATTCCGGTGTTCTTCCCAAGGCCGCCCTGATTTATGGGCAGATGACAGAACCCCCCGGCGCCCGTGCCCGTGTTGCGCTTTCTGCCCTTACGGCTGCAGAATACTTCCGGGATGTTGAAGGGCAGGACGTTTTGATCTTTATTGATAATATTTTTAGATTCACCCAGGCTGGGTCTGAAGTTTCCGCGCTGTTGGGACGTATGCCGTCTGCTGTTGGGTATCAACCCACACTGGCGGTTGACCTTGGTACGCTTCAGGAACGCATCACCTCCACCAATAAGGGCGCAATTACGGCTGTTCAGTGCGTCTATGTCCCTGCAGACGATTTGACTGATCCAGCTCCTGCAACCACTTTTGCCCACTTGGATGGAACGGTTGTTCTTTCTCGCCAGATTGCAGAGCTTGGAATTTATCCTGCGGTTGATCCGCTGGATTCCACCTCCAGAATTTTGGATGCTGCCTATATTGGCGAAGAACATTATCTTGTAGCCAGAACTGTTCAAAGGGTTCTTCAAAAATATAAAGAACTTCAGGATATTATTGCAATTCTGGGCATTGACGAACTGTCTGACGAAGACAAAATAACCGTTGCTCGAGCCAGAAGAATTCAACGATTTCTTTCTCAGCCTTTCCATGTTGCTGAAACCTTTACCGGTATGAAGGGTGCGTATTGTAAAATCGAAGATACCGTTCGAGGCTTTAGAGAAATCTGTGATGGAAAACATGATGATCTTCCGGAACAGGCTTTTTATATGGTTGGCGGCATTGAAGGCGCTGTAGAGAAAGCCAAAAAAATGGCCGAAGCACAATAAATACAGTTTGAGGGCAAATGAATGGCTGGAAATATAAAACTTGAGGTTGTTACTCCAGAGAAATCTGTTGTCAGCGAAGAAGCACAGATTGTAATAGCTCCTGGAAGCTTGGGAGAGTTCGGTGTGCTTATAGGCCATACACCATTTTTAACAACTCTAAAACAGGGAATAGTCCGTTATAAAGACGTTAAAGGGATTGATCGCTTTGTTTTTGTAAGCGGTGGATTTGCTGAAGCGCTTCCCAACAAGGTGACGGTTTTGGCTCAGGCGGCGGAAAGAAGACGCGATATTGATCTATCTCGTGCGAAATCAGCCTACGAGCGTGCCATGAGCCGTCTTGAAGGCAAGCCAAAAGAAGATGTGGACTTTGTCAGGGCGAAAGCGGCTTTAGACAGGGCGCTGTATCGTGTAAAACTGGCTGAAACCCGTTAAAGACATATTCTTTCGTGTTCCCGTAACAATAAAGAGCAGATCATCGTACAAGATGATCTGCTCTTTTTGCTGTTGACAAGTTGTTATATACTTTGAGCGGTCAATGACTTAATTTTTTTCACTGAAAAGTGCAGTTTATGCCCGCGTACAGTGTAGCTGGCATTGTTTGGTATATGGGTGAGAGATGGCGATATTGTCACATGGTTTGGCGTTTATTGTTTTGGCGGCAGGTCTTGGAAAACGGATGAAATCCGATAAGGCCAAGGTACTGCACGAACTGCTTGGAAAACCAATGGTTCATTATGTTGTGGAAACAGCCACAGAGTTTGCCGGTAGAAATGTGTATGTGGTTGTTGGCTATCAGTCAGAAATCGTTCAGTCGTCAATAGAAAAAAAATATGACGTTCAGTATGTATTTCAGAAAAATCAGATGGGGACAGGCCATGCGGTTTCGTGCGTCCTTCCTTATCTTGATGCGCAGATTAGGCATGTTGTTATTTTATGTGGGGATACTCCTTTAATCTCGCTCTCCACAATTGAATTACTGATCAGCACACATTTTATTTCGAAAAACGACTTGACTGTGCTTGCAGTTAAGATGGAGAATCCAACTGGATATGGTCGAGTTCTGCTATCTGAGGATCAACAGGTTGAAGGGATAGTGGAAGAGACTGATGCAACGGAGTGTCAGCGAAACATTAAAATCATCAATTCCGGTATTTATTGCGTTGAGAAACAATTTCTGGTGGATGCGATTGGTAGTCTAACGACTCACAACGCCCAGCAAGAGATGTATTTGACTGATATTGTTGGGAATGG
>Ga0194044_10001212_pt1 | contig 13157 bp, 16 predicted proteins | sample JunL4417m_MetaG_FD_155460 | JGI IMG/M metagenome (GOLD analysis project Ga0194044, IMG submission 155460) | Anoxic zone freshwater microbial communities from boreal shield lake in IISD Experimental Lakes Area, Ontario, Canada - Jun2016-L442-17m | ecosystem: Environmental > Aquatic > Freshwater...
TCACAGAGAAGGTGAGATATGTCGTGACGAGTGTAGTCAGGCAAACAAAGGCGATAGAGAGCGAAGTACGAAAATTCGGATGGAAGGTATATGCGACTGACGTATCGGCATCGAGGCTCAGCTTTGCGGACGCCATGAAGTGCTACCGCAATGAATACAGAATCGAAAGAATATTCAACCGACTCAAGAGTCAGTATGTCATCTCGCCGCTGTTTGTAAAGAGAGATGATCAGGCAGAAGGCCTGGCAAATCTACTTACACTTGGAGTCAGGGTTGCTACTCTGATCCAGTATGTTGCCAGACGATCTCTGGAGGAGAGCGGAGATACGTTAACTGGCCTACACTTGGAAAATCCAAAAAAGGCAACGAGTACTCCGACTTGTGAACGCCTCCTGCGAGCCTTCTCGAAAATCAACCTGACAATTGTTGAAACCGATGATAGCATAATACGGCAAATAACGCCACTATCGCATCTGCAAACCAAAATCTTGAAACTGCTGGGCGTGGATGCCACAATTTACAGCGATATAGCGGAATTCACCAAACCTCTGAGATGTTGAACGAACAATAAGCATTAAGGATATGCTTGAATTAATAAAACAATATCCGGATTATCCAGAAAAGTCATATATGTATGGAATCAACAGCATAACTGACGTTAAAGACCTGTCTAAAAGCATTGATCTTGAGATGTTCAAGATATTTTTTGTTGAACCCCCTGCTATGAGATGTGATTTTGATAAAGGAGAATTTTTTATATTAATGTCCTTTGATGACAAGGCGGAAAAGGTACTTCGCTATGAATGTGATAGCAGGGATGAGTATGTTGGTATAAGTATAGATAGCTATCTAATGAGAATTAGACGCAGTTATAAGACTAAATTTGAGAATAATGAAGAAGCGTCAAGAATGGTTGATGAAGAATTTGATAGAGCTCTGACTTGTTATGGTACGGGTGTTTTTGGTCGGGATCCAATCAATGGGCTAACAGAATTAAGGAAAAAAACTGCAATAAAATTACTGATAGCCATATTAAAGGGGCATTTTGTTTAGTGAAACAATTGTATCTCGAAAATGAATCAATTCTGGAGAGTCGTCCATTATGACAATAACATCGCAGCCCCGCTTGACATCCCCTGATGATATCCTGAAAACATTGTTGGAGAAAGGGGTTATCACCGGGAATAACGCCAAGGAAATACGCCGGCATTATGATAATCTCTTGCAGAAGCTTGAAAAAAAACGGTCCCATTCAGGTAGTGGAAACACACAGAAAAACAGCGCGGCGCTGACTGCTATCGATGTGCTGGCCTCCATGAATCTTATCAGCGATGATTCTCCTTCACGCCTTCTGGACGAGGATACCCTATGCCGAATCATGGCTGAAGAGTGGCGGATTCCCTATCGAAAAATAGATCCCCTGAAGCTGGATTTAAATCAGGTGACAACAACCATTCCCCGATCGTTTGCTTTCAAAAACCTGATGCTGCCGCTCTCCATTATGAATAACACGCTGACTGTTGCAATGGCCAACCCCTTTGACCATGAAGCCATCAATGACATTTCTCGCGCCAGCCAGATGAAAGTGGAGGTAGTTTTCAGCTCCCGGTCGGATATCATAAAGTACATCAGCGAGTTTTATGGCTTCAGACATTTCATTTCTGAAGCCGAAAACCACTTTGGAGATGCCGGCGTTGATCTGAGCAATCTGGAGCAGTATGTCCGTTTGAAATCCGCAGACGAAGTTCCATCAAACGATCAGCACATTATCAATGCCGTCAATCATCTGTTCACCTATGCGCTGGATCAGCGGGCGAGCGATATTCACATAGAGCCCAAGCGGGATGTCAGCCTGGTACGAATGCGGATTGACGGTTTGCTTCACACCATTTACAGACTTCCCAGAAAAGTACATCCGGCGATTGTCAGCCGCATAAAAAATCTCTCCCGTATGGATATGTCCGAGAAGCGGCGGCCACAGGACGGAAGAATCAAGACCAACAAGGCAGGGATAGAGGTTGAAATCCGTATTTCAACGATTCCGGTCGCCTTTGGCGAAAAAGTGGTCATGCGAATCATGGATCCGGATATTTTATTTCAGGATCTGGATAAACTGGGCTTTAGCGAAACAGATTTGATCCGCTACAACCATTTTATCAAGCTGCCTCACGGGATTGTGCTGGTCTGCGGCCCCACTGGAAGTGGAAAATCCACAACGCTCTATTCCACACTCAAGGAGCTGTCTTCTCCCACCATCAACATTACCACCATCGAAGACCCCATTGAAATGGTGCATGAGGATTTTAATCAGATTGCAGTGCAGCCGGCGATCGGAATCACCTTTGCAACGATTTTGCGAAATATCCTGAGACAGGACCCGGACATCATTATGGTTGGAGAGATGCGAGATCTGGAAACCGCCCAGAATGCCATTCAGGCCGCCCTTACCGGGCATCTGGTACTATCGACCATTCACACCAATGATGCGCCATCGACCGTCATCCGGCTGCTGGATCTGGGCGTGCCGGCATTTCTGATTCAAGCCACACTGGTGGGAATACTGTCTCAGCGGCTGGTTCGAAAAATATGTCCTTACTGTAGGGAAGCCTTTGAAATGGATGCTACGGAGCTGCTGCTTATGGGTCTTGCAACCCGCAGGAGCGGGCCAATTCGTCTGTTCAGAGGAAATGGCTGTGATCGCTGCAGGGGAACCGGTTATCTTGGAAGAGTCGCCATTTATGAAGTTCTGGCGTATTCCGAAGCGATGAAACGTCTGACAAACAACAATGTGGATCTGGATGCCCTGAGACATCAAGCCATTTCTCAGGGCATGATATCCCTTCGGGAGAATGCCGTTAAAAAACTCCTGGGAGGCGAAACCACCTACCAGGAAGTTTTGAGAGTTACATGGGAACAGGTATGAAAAAGGGGTCAGAGAGCAGGAATTATCTGATCAAATTCTGCGTGATAATCCGGAGCCGGCGGTCGTGGATCATTCAGGGATGTCAGGGCTTTAAGGATGCGCTCCGGCGTAAACACCATCCGTTCAACGTATCCAAGGGCGCTTTCGCCAAGATTTTTAAGGGGTATAGTTTTGATCTGCGGGTTTGACATCGAGCCGGTAACTTCCACATAATACACGATAAGTGCTTTTTCTTTTCCAGTTAGAATATTTCCGATTAACGGGATGCCGCCGACAAGGCTGTCAACTGTCCCCAGGGGCTGAAACCCGATCCTCAATTGAAGATGATCCCGATTAAGGTCGATTGTTCCGGCTACTGCGATGTTAGCCGCATGGCTTTGCAACGTCAGATTCTGAACTAGAATCTTCCCCTTTTCAATTTCAATATTTCCTTCAATTCTGTCAAAATAGAGCCGTCCATTTTGAACTCCGGGTTGAACTTCGGCTTGAACTCCGGGCTGAACCCCGGATGCGCCCGGTTTGAAAAATTGCTCCAGATTGAGCAGGGCCAGAGCACTCAGAAACGAATTATTCTGCTGAATCCAGCCTTTTTCCACCACCAAATTGGCGTGACCACTCAACCCGGAAAAAACGCCAGTACCGTCTGAATTTTTCAGCGTCAGCACACCTTCCAGTGAAACACTGCCGTCAAGCAAAGTGATGCCTGGGTAAATCAGTTGAATCAGGTTTTGCGCCGATTCCTGTACAATGTGAATATGGCTGACCCAATGCATTTCGGGTACAGGGCGGTTATATTCAAGATTGGTCTTGCCCTTGAAACGCAGATATCCCTTTCCCACATTGATCCTGGCTGGATCAATGATTGCGCAACTATCGTACAACAGGCCTTCGGCATCAAGTGAACCATAAGTCCAGTCCCCGATCTTCATTTGTGGTAGCACCATTCCAAACAATTCTTTAACATCCGCCTGGGTGGTTGCTCTTGCGGATAAATGTTCCCAGGCACTGTCGGCGGATCCCCTAAACTGAAACCGGGATTTGCCCCAGAGACCATCGCCAGTAAACTGAAATGGCTCATGAGGCCCTGAAACAACGGTCCCGCTTGCAAGCATCAGCGGTAACTGCAAGAGCGGATGAACCACACTAATGTTGCGAATCGTTATGGCGCTGGTGGTAATTTCCGGAAAAGGTTGTCCGGTTTCAATGTCGAAGGCGACACGGATGTCTGCTTCTCCGTCAATCACCTGGATGGCCTGAATTTGTTTTTGAACATCACTTGAAAGAAAAGAGCGGTTTTTCAGATGTTTGATATCCTGCATGGAAAGTTTTGCATCAGCCAGGACTCGATATCTGATGCGCTCTGCATATATATTTGGGACAACAATGGATGAATTCTGAAAAACAGACTGTCCAAACCCGCCAGCAAGATTTTCCAATGAGAACACCCCTTTGTCAAAGCTTAAGACACATGATACATCCCGAAACTCCGGGATATCAGGGCGCTGTATCACCATACTACGCAAGGCCAGGTTAAGGCTCATAACTGTTGCATTTTCTGGAACACCCAGTGCCTGTATTTGATCCAGGCCACCCTTCAACGTAAAGGCATTCATTCGGACATCGCCATTGTTAATGACTGGAAGCAGTTCACGTTTGATCACATCGGGAAACAGTAGCGAAGGCAAAAGGGATTTAAAGGTATCCATCGTCATGAACGGACTGGTAACGGTCAGGTCCAGTACGGGCGATGCCAGGGGGGGCAGCAGAACCTGTCCCATGGCTGACAGGGATGTCCCGGAAGTGGTGATTTCCAGGGAAGATACATCCAGCACCCGCTGATTCAGGTTATAATTCCCGCTAAACATGACCTGATTAAGGTTGTAATCTTTGATTTCGCCGGATCCAGCCAGTTGAAACTTCAGTTTTCTGGCCTCAACAGACCCGGAAAAAGCCGTTCCGGCTACCGCGGAAAACAGATTGGAAAGGTTTGGCATCAGGGTAAGGTCAGATGCAGATAGCAACACCTGGCCCTGCTTTGTGCAGACCTGAACGTCCTGGATATGGATGCCTGGTTTTCTTTCCATGCTCAAACCAATGTTTCCGGTATTGAGGTCGTAACCCATTGCCTGCGAAACTCGATTGAGCGCGTAATGCTGCACCGAAGGGTTGGTAATCATCAGAAAAAAACCGATTCCACAACATAAAGCGGCCAGAAAAAGCGCCAGAACAATGCGTCTGATAGTTCGAAATGCCATAAGCCTCCTGCAGCGCCAATAATGGCTTGCCCGATAGACCGGTTTTGAGACAATATCGTCACGGTGTCTCATGATACATAAGTGTATCTAAAGTTGATGATGTACAGATGATAAACGATTTTTTAGCAATAGATTACTACATGTTATCTTCTTCCAGGATGTTAATGCGTCTTTCTGCTGCTGTATCATCCAGAAATGTCCGGATTGGCCCTGTTTTCGAAAATAATATTCTGTATTATATAACCACCTGTATATATTTAAAGAATAATAATTTCAAGAAAATATTATTGATGGCACAGAAATTGATAAATAAACCGATAAAGTTGGAGACGATAATTCAGACAACCCATATAATGGAAAGAAAGCAATTGCTGTGAAACCCTGTGATAACAACATTAACCGGACGCTCAAACTTGTAGATGAGATGATTGTACTTGCAGATCAGGGCGATGTAGAAAGAGAAGATGTTGGTTGTGGAATTATGTATGGGATACTGCGGGACGCGGCTTACCGGTTGAAAAAAATTGCAGAGCAGGAAAAAAAAGCGCACCAGCAAAAAGGCTGGTGGCATGATCATCAGTAGCAACGAGGCATTGTCTTTCTGACATCTGCATTGAAAACACAGCTCGCATTGGCCCCTCTTTAACATGGCGGGATTGCTTGTGTTACTGCAATTGGCAGGAGGATAAAGGAAAGATAACAACTAAATAGGAGGAAAAACACGTGACATGTATCAAAGGAACTCAAACTGAAAAAAATCTGATGAAGGCTTTTGCAGGCGAATCACAGGCCAGAAATCGTTATACTTATTTTGCCGGCAAGGCCGCCAAGGAAGGCTATGTCCAGATTGCCGACATTTTTACTGAAACAGCCAATCAGGAAAAAGAACACGCCAAACGGTTTTTCAGTTTTCTGGAAGGCGGAATTCTGGAGATAACTGCTTGTTTTCCTGCCGGTGTCATCGGAACCACCCTTGAGAACCTGCTGGCGGCGGCAGCAGGGGAACACGAAGAACACACGGATATTTACCCTGGATTCGCCAAGGTCGCCAGAGCAGAAGGTTTTGAAGCCGTGGCCTTTATTTTTGAAAAAATTTCGGTTGCTGAAAAACAGCATGAAAAACGTTATCGGGATCTGGCCGTCAATGTTCAGGCTGGGAAAGTATTCAAAAAAGACAAAAAAGTATCCTGGCGCTGCCGCAACTGCGGTTATCTTCATGAAGGTGAAGAATCGCCTGAAATGTGTCCCGCATGTGCACATCCCCAGGCCCATTTTGAACTTCTGGGAGAAAATTATTAGCAACACCTCATTTCCCTGTTTTTCCAAAATGGGGAAGCCTGAATATTCGAAATCTTGTATATTTTCGCCATAAATATTTTCACCAAAAAAAAGGAAATTGTATGACCGAGAAACTTCAAGTTTACAAATGCGAAATCTGTGGCAATATGGTTGAAGTCCTTCATGCTGGCGGCGGTGAGCTTGTCTGTTGTGGACAGCCCATGAAACAGAGAGTTGAAAATACGGTTGATGCGGCAAAGGAAAAACACGTTCCGGTTATTGAAAAAATAGCTGGCGGAGTCAAAGTCAAGATAGGCGCCGTGGCTCATCCAATGGAAGAAAAACATTTCATCGAATGGATCGAAATCTTGGCGGACGGAAAGGCATATCGTCAATTTCTAAATCCGGGCCAGGTTCCTGAAGCCACGTTCATGGTGGAGGCTGCTACCGTTACAGCAAGAGAGTACTGTAATCTTCATGGCCTCTGGAAGGCATAATCGGTAGCAACTGCGGTTAAGAAAAAACACTCTTAAATCATGGAGGCAAGACAATGACAAGCTGGAAATGTCAGATTTGCGGCTACACCTTTACAGCAGATGCGCCACCCGAACAATGCCCATCCTGCAAGGAAAAATGTGAATTTCTGGACAACTCCTGCTACACGCCAGATTGTACCGGTGATGGCATGGACAAACGTATCGGCAAGAAATAATATTCGCATGGGAGTTATGTTATGCCAAAAACACTTATTGTATATGCAACACGAACCGGCGAAACTGAAAACATCGGCAAATTAATTGCCGAAGGGTTGCGTTTTTCAGGAGTTGATGTTGACATAATGAAAGCCGGTGATATAAAGAATGCCAGTGAGCTGAATGCTTATGATGCCTTGGTGTTTGGAGCGCCGACCTATCATGGAGATATGATTCAGGGAATGAAAACTTTTCTGTTTCTGGCCGAAAAAGCCGCCTTGGAAGGAAAAGTCGGCGGTGCATTCGGTGCATTTGGCTGGAGCGGCGAAGCTCCAGACCGGATTTATGATACCATGACGCATATCTTCAAGATGAAAATGGTTGGAGCACCGCTGCGCCTCAAATCCAGTTCTCTGGGTGGCGGCATTCAAATGGCTCAGAACTACGGCAAAGATATTGCAAAATTATTGACAACTTAAAGGAGGAATTCATGACAACACCATCGCATTGTCCAGGTTTTGAACAATTCAAGAATTTGAAATCGTTTACCTGTAAGTGTCCTTCATGTTCGAAGGCTGTTGAAATTTTTTCGGATGAATTTGATAAAAAACTGACGTGCAAGTCCTGCGGTAAAGAAATCGATTTTACCCAGTGTACTCTTGCCGCTGCGTAAAAAAGGGAACAATCCATGCGAAGGTGTATGATTCTATTCATCTCTGCCACAATGGTCTGGATTGCAGGGCTGTCCATTGCTGAAACCAACAACGGAGCAAAAGACAAGGTGATTCCGTGCGGAAATCAGGGAGATGTGAAATTTCCTCACCATCAGCACCAGGAAACGCTTAAGGATTGTATGCTTTGCCATGATCTTTTTCCCAAGCAAGCAGGCTCCATTCAGGAATTGAAGCAAAAAGGAGTCCTTGCACAGAAACAGGTCATGAACAAGCAGTGCTTGAAGTGCCACAAAGCCAAAAAAGACGCAGGAGAAAAGTCGGGACCTGTGGCCTGCACACAGTGCCATGCCAAATAGGGTGTAGGGTGCATGCAAATAAACCATGCACCCTTAAACTAAGGAAAGAAAAACATGTTTGTACTTGGACTTCAGGGAAGCCCCAGAAAAAAGGGGAACACCCGGTTTCTGCTTTCGGCATTTCTGGAAGAAGCACAAAGGCTGGGCGCCGAAACGCAGATGATTGAGGTATGTCAGAAAAAGATAGAGCCATGCATGGAATATATTCTCTGTGAAAAAAAAGGGATTTGTCCGATTGATGATGATATGAAGCATGAGATTTATCCGCTGCTCAGAAAAGCCGATGTCATTGTTGCTGCAACTCCCATTTTTTTTTACAATACAACGGCTCAGCTCAAGGCGTTGATTGATCGAAGTCAAACCCTCTGGGCCCGAAAATACAAACTCCACTTAACAGACCCCAACCGGAAATGGCGAAGGGGATATACCCTGGCTTTGGGCGCAACCCGCGGGAAAAATCTGTTTGAGGGTTTGCACCTGACCATGAAATATTTTTATGATGCAGTCGGGGCCGAGTATGTCGGAAGCCTGACCTATCGGGAAATCGAGAAACCCGGTGATATAGAACGACTCGCATCGCTGCGAGCGGATATTCAAACTGCGGTTGGCGCTCTTCTTGAGCCTTTTATGAGAAGAAGAAAGGTCCTGTTTGCCTGTCGGGATAATGCCTGTCTCAGCCAGATGGCCGGCGCATTTGCGCAGGCTCTTGCGGGAGACAAGCTGGATGTGTTCAGTGCCGGCAATCAGCCGGCTGAAAAGCTGAATCCCATCATGGTTGAAGCCATGCAGGAAAAGGGGATTGATATGGGATTTCGCCAGACTACATCTATAAACGCTGTGTTGGCAACGGAAAAACCAGGGCTGATCATTTTGATGAGCAGTGATAACGATGCTGCTGTGGCGCCGGATGATATTCCTCATGAATTGTGGAATTTTACTGAGCCTGAAGATTTGGACGCCATGCGCCAATTACGAGATGACATCGAAGCAAAGGTGATGGAGTTCATTAAATGCTTGGGATAAGCCATTATCTATAAATTACTACACTTTCTTACAATAAAACCAGGAGGAAATACGAATGGACAGATATGTATGTACGGTTTGTGGCTATGTTTATGATCCGGCGCTGGGTGACCCAGACAGTGGCGTAGAACCCGGAACCAGCTTTGAGGATATTCCGGATGGGTGGGAATGTCCGGTATGCGGGGCTGCCAAATCTGATTTCGAAAAAGAGTAGGTACACTTATGAAACCGGTTGAGATTGCAAAAGGAATTTATGATGTCGGTGTTAATGACTGGAATATCCGGGATTTCCACGGATATTCCACCCATCTTGGAACCAGCTATAACTCGTTTTTGATTGTGGACAGCAAGATCGCATTGATTGACGCGGTTAAAAAAGAGTTTTCAGATGAGTTGATTCAGAATATCTCTCAGATTGTTGATCCCCGAAAGATTGATGTGGTGATCAGCAATCATACCGAAATGGATCATTCGGGGGGACTTGCAAGGGTCATGCACCGGGTTGGCGAGGACAAACCCCTGTTCTGTTCAAAAATGGGGCGGAAAAACCTGTCTCTGCATTATCCGCAGCACTTTAATTATCATGCCGTTGAAAATGGTGAAACCTTGAGTCTGGGCCATCACACGATGACTTTCATGGAAACCCGGATGCTTCACTGGCCCGATAGCATGTTTACCTATCTGAACGAAGAAAAGATTTTGTTTTCCAGCGATGCCTTTGGCCAGCATTATGCGGGTTTTGAAAAATTTGACGATTGCATGAATGATGATATCATGCCCCATGCCAAGAAATATTTTGCGAATATCCTTCTTCCATATTCTCCGCTGATTCTCAAACTGGTGGAACAGATTACGGCTATGGGGCTGGACATCCGCATGATATGTCCGGATCATGGCATTCTCTGGCGTAAAGACCCAGGCAAAATCATCGACGCATATATCCGGTGGAGCCGTCAGGATACGGTTCGAAAGGCAGTGATCGTCTATGATACCATGTGGCAGAGTACCGAAAAAATGGCCCATGCCATTGCCAGTGGTCTCAGCGAGCAGGGTGTCGCCGTTCATCCCATGCGTCTTCGAAAATGGGATCGAAGCGATATCATGGCGGAGGTGCTGGATGCCAGAGCCGTGATTGTAGGGTCTCCGACCTTAAACAACGGTCTGTTCCCGACTTTGGGAGATTTTATGACCTATATGAAGGGCCTTAAACCCAAAAACAAAATTGGGGCTGCTTTCGGCTCTTATGGCTGGAGCGGTGAAGCCGTCAAGCTCCTAACCCAGGAACTTGAAGGCATGAAGTTTGAAATGATTGATTCGGGAATGAAGGTTCAATATGTACCGGATGAAAAGGCCCTTGCCGCATGTTTTGAGCTGGGTAAAAAGATCGGCTTGGCCATGTAAAAACTGCATTTCCACATTTTTTAGTTCATTGGCACATCTAAATCGAAGGGCAGCCATCTGGCTGCCCTTTTTACAATTCTACATTGACGCAAATGGATTGGAGCGCTTTTCCCTGCCAATGGTGGTTTCCGGGCCATGTCCAGTATAGACAATCACCTGATCCCCCAGGGAATAGAGTTTGTTTTTGATACTTGAAATCAGGGTATCGAAATCTCCCCCTGGGAAATCGGTCCGGCCAATGGATCCCGCAAAAAGCGTATCCCCAACGAACACCACCCCGTCTGTATGCAGCGATATGCCGCCAGGCGTATGCCCTGGAGTGTGCAGGACTGTAAGAATGATCTCCCCGAACTGAATGATATCACCGTCCTGAACCGTTTGATCCGGAGGTGGTGAATTCTCGACAGACAGCCCAAATGCGGCGGAAGTTTCCGAAAGGACTTTTAGCATGGATTGATCAAGCGCATGTATTACCAGCTTTGCGCCGGTGGCTTCCTTCAGCTTTCGGTTTGCGCCGACATGATCGAAATGGCCGTGGGTGTTGATGATGTACTCAACAGTCAGCTTATGTTCCGCCAGCTTCATCAGGATTCGGCTCGATTCATCGCCGGGATCAATGACCGCAGCTTTTCGTGTCTTTTCACAGCCTATTATAAAACAATTCGCCATAATTGGTCCAACTACCAGCGATTGAAGAATCACATCGGTCTCCTCTAATAAAAGTGAACGGTTAAAATTTCAGGAACCTCGGAATTGTTACAGGTCAAGGCTTCCTGGCTAATTTGTAATGTTTTTTCTTGATTTACCCATAGCGTCTGCTACGATCATGGCATTCAGAACTTTTTCAGGTGTGATAATGCCTGCTTCGTGATGAATGCCCTCCGCTGGAGCGCAAGCCTTTTCAGCCGCCATCATCAGTCTGTTCCGGTCTATGTTTCGCAATCCGATATCGGCGAGCGTGGTCGGCAAGCCGATTTCCTCGCAAAAAGAGAACACTGCTTCCGATTCCAGCGGTGAAGCGTCCGTGAGCTGCAAACCTGTTAAAACGCCGAAGGCGACTTTCTCGCCATGGTAGGACGCATGGGTTTCTTCCAAGGCTGTAAGTCCGTTGTGAATGGAATGGGCCGCCGCCAGGCCAGAGCTTTCAAATCCGATTCCGCTCAGCAATATGTTCGCCTCAATGATGCGGTTCAAGGCCGGTGTGACGATATGCTGCTCGCCAGCGATTTTAGCGGATGCGCCGTACATCAGCAAAGTATCATAACAGAGTTTGGCTATATTAAGCCCCACCATTGTGCTGTATCCGCCACATTCGTTCGCCGATTTGGTGCGATCACATGACCTGGCTTCGAACCACGTCGCCAGCGCGTCACCCATCCCGGAAATGAGAAAGCGCGCCGGAGCTTCGGCTATGATAGTCGTATCTACCAGCACCACCTGAGGGTTCATTTTTTGATAATACACGGAATCGAAAATGCCTTTCTCTGAGTAGATGACGGCGCAGCCGCTGCATGGTGCATCGGTCGAAGCGATGGTAGGAACGATGATTACCGGGATTTGCGCCCGGTCGGCGGCGATTTTAGCCGTGTCGATAGTTTTACCGCCGCCCATACCGACAAGTACGCCCACCTGCTTGCATTTGATAATGTGAGACAAACGACTCAATTCGTTTTCACAACACTCACCCTGGAATGGCTCAATGCAAATCGAGTTCGCGGACAAATCATTGCTGTATTTGGCAAGGATTTTTTCTCTAACAGTACGGGACGCTAATATCAACCCGTTTTTACCCATCAAATTGATCCAATGGGGTAATTGGTCCAAAGCCTTCTCGCCCTGGATGTATTTTCCTGGGAAAACCGCTTTCAGGAACATATTCGTATTCCTCCAGTTCATTTGCTGATTACGTTGTATTTAAGAGATTTCACATTATTCTGATGATCGCCAGGCAACGCAATGTTCGCCTTATGCTAAAACTATTCTTGGTTTCTCCCATAAGATGTCAAGGTCTGTAGGGAAAATTAAGGATGCGTCCCAACTATGTAATCCAATTATGTAATTTCCACCGTTCAGAACCCAGACCCAAATACCCATTTTCAGGATACAAGTCAACCGTATCTTTCTCAAATTCGATCACCCCATATATGAAAATGATCATTGTGGCACCTCCCACTGCGTCAACTGCTGAATAATTTGCGCCGCAAGAAGATTCACATCCCTACAAATGGCTGCCGACAAATCAATGACATCAGATATATCACTGACTGCTGCGGTGGATACGGGATTTGAATTCGGGATACTTCATCCACTCTGAAAGCATTTCATCATGTGATTTCATGTGTCATCTCCAGCAGTCGTTTTCGGGCAACATTGAGTTCCCTGGCAGGTGTTTTTTTACTCTTTTTTATAAGAATGGCGTAAAACCCCTATTCCTTTAGGGTAGGGGATGTAAGCCTTTTTTTTAAGTTGGCGAGAAGGGAATAACTCGCCATTTACCCTTTTTAACGCTACATTGCTGTAGGTAATGCGTATCTCTAATCTGTAACCAATTAGAG
>Ga0194044_10001213_pt1 | contig 13152 bp, 11 predicted proteins | sample JunL4417m_MetaG_FD_155460 | JGI IMG/M metagenome (GOLD analysis project Ga0194044, IMG submission 155460) | Anoxic zone freshwater microbial communities from boreal shield lake in IISD Experimental Lakes Area, Ontario, Canada - Jun2016-L442-17m | ecosystem: Environmental > Aquatic > Freshwater...
GCGACCCGGCCACAATTCATGGTGGATGTTTTCCTGCCTGCCGGTGTCCATATTCACGAATCGGAGGAATTCGCCGACAGAGTCGAGCCGTTCATTAAGGCTCGGCCCGGAGTCACCCACGTATCGACGTTTGTTGGCGGCGGTGGTCTGCGCTTCATGCTCGTCTACAGTCCGGAAAGGGAAAACAGAGCCTACGTTCAGTTCCTTATCGACGTAGATGACGAGAACAAAATTGACGGGATGCTGGCAGATATTCAGCAATATCTGGACGAGAATTATCCAAACGCCAACTCGGTGTCCCGGAAATTTCTCCTCGGGCCGGGCAGTGGGGGGCGCTTACAGGCACGGATCCGCGGTTCCGATCCAGCTACGCCTCGGGCCGGGCAGTGGGGGGCGCTTACAGGCACGGATCCGCGGTTCAGATCCAGCTACGCTTCGCCAACTTGCCGCCCAGACAAAAAAAGTTATCCAAGACGACGGCGGGGCCAAGGGTGTGCGCGACGACTGGCGCGAGCGTGAACTGGTGATCCGCCCCAACCTGCTCGAACTTCAGGCGCGCCGCAACAACATCACGCGGGTCGATGTGGCTCAAGCACTGGAAACCAGCTTTCAAGGCCGAGTGGTCGGCTTCTATCGTGAACCGGGTGGTGCCGGCACAGGACTTTTCCCGCAGGAGACACGGCTGCTACCGATCATCGCTCGTCCGCCACTGGCAGAGCGCAACGATGTCCAGGCGATTCACAGCATGCAGATCTGGAGCCCGGCAGCCGGGAAGATGATCCCGTTGAATCAGGTGGCCTCCGGTACCGATATCAACTGGGAAGACCCGGTTGTGATGCGCCGCAACCGCGTCCCGACTATCACCGTCCATGCCGACCCGCGGTATGGCCTGCCCAGCCAACTGTTCAACCGTGTTCGAGCGCAGATCGAGCAGATCGAATTTCCCCCGGGCTATTCGCTCGAGTGGGGCGGTGAATACGAGGATTCCCGAGATGCCCGCTCCGCCTTGGCCAAGCCCCTGCCGATGGCCCTGGCGCTCATGGTGGATTCCCGAGATGCCCGCTCCGCCTTGGCCAAGCCCCTGCCGATGGCCCTGGCGCTCATGGTGTTCATAGTGGTGTGTCTCTTCAATTCGATTCGCACCACGTTGGTGATTTGGTTAACCGTGCCGTTGTGTATCATCGGGGTGACTGCAGGACTGCTGCTCACTGGTCAACCGTTCGGCTTCATGGCCCTTTTGGGTGTACTCAGTTTGGGTGGTGAGCAGATAAAGAACTCGATCGTAGTACTGGACAAGGTCAACACCGAGATCAGCCGTGGAAAGGCACCCTACCAAGCAATCCTGGATGGTAGTGTAAGCAAGCTGCGGCCGGTGCTCATGGTCGCCATAACCACGGTGCTCGGCATGATTCCTCTGCTGCAGGATGCGTTTTTCGCATCGATGGCGGTGGCCCTCATGTTTGGGCTGTTGTTTGCCTGTATCCTGACCATGATAGTCGTGCCTGTGCTTTACGCTATCCTCTTCAGGGTAGACGAGAAGCACGCCTCACCCTCGGAAGCATCCTAGTCGGATAATCGGATAGTCGGAGAACTATCACGGTGCTGAAGAGTACTTTCAGCTTATTAAGGAAAAGGCCCATTAATGCCAACCGCAAACGTTACAAAAATATCAGAGGAATTTGTTAAGAACATCACGGAATCTTCCGCGCATTAAGGAAAAGGCCCATTAATGCCAACCGCAAACGTTACAAAAATATCAGAGGAATTTGTTAAGAACATCACGGAATCTTCCGCGCGATTAGCAACGGCATGGAGCGAAGCCGTCAAGGGCGCGGGAGTGCAGAATGTTTATGACAACTACGAAAAGCTCATACTGAGTTGGATCAACCCATCAGCATTTATGAGAATTGTGGATTCCACTTCCGTCGGTTTGAAATTTCAGGAGCTGATCAATCTTGCCTCCCAGGATCTGCCGGAAATAGTCAAGCATGCTGGTGACCACGAAAAGATGACGCGGATAAAAGACAAATGGATGCAGTCCTACGAAAAACTGGTCCGCGAGATGTTTGGCATGCCCGCTCCTAGCGAAATCGAACGCGTCATGCAGCCGTGGCGTTCGCTCATGGAGAGTTTCACCGGCTTAGGAGGCGGTACCATGTCGCCATTTGGCTGTATGCCGGGATCCATGGGTTGGCCTTTTCCCTTTACTACGGCCGCGGGCCGAAGCCTCTTCCCTCTATGGCCTGAAACCTACGAAAACACTATCGGCAAACTCTTTCGTCTGCCCGGTTTGGGGTTGACTCGCGAATACGAAGAAGGGGCCAAGAAAGCCGTGGACGCTCAGATGAGATTCCTAAATACGCTGCCGGACTTTCAGGAACAGGTGCTCACCGCTTCAAAAGCCGCTATGGACAAGGTGGTCGATCACATTTCCAAAATGGACATCAAGCAGGTCAGCCCTGAAACGTATCAGCTCTTCTACAAAATTTGGGTTTCCAACAATGAAGATGCATTTATTGAGCTTTTCAGATCAGAAACTTTCTGCCGTACGCTGGCAAACACAATCCATAGAGGTTTGGACGCGAAGAAGAAAATGGACACGGTCATGGCGAAAGGGCTTTCTTTTTGGAATATTCCGAGCGGCAAAGACATGGATGAAGTTTACCAAGCAGTCTATGAGATGAAGAAAAAGATCCGCAGACTTGAGCAGGAATTGGGTGATTTGACGCAGAAACTTGCAGATAGCACCCGTAAGGAGTTTGCGTCATGAAAACATTTGATGAGCAGCTAGCGACAAAATTCGCGGATCGATGGATTGAAACCACCACAAAAATGGCTCTGGGCCTGAACAACCTTATCTCAGCGGGCGAAATTGACGGCGAGGCAACCGAGAAGTTCCCCGTCTTTCAAGAAGACAAGATGACAGTCTATCATTACAAGCAAACCAGCGAGAATGTCTGCCCGGTTCCGCTCTTGATCTGTTATGCATTGGTCAACCGGCAATACATGATGGACTTGCAACCGGATCGCAGCCTCATAAAGAATCTTCTGAATCTGGGCATGGACATCTATATTATCGACTGGGGATATCCAGGTAAAATGGATAGATTCATTCAATTTGACGACTATATTGACACTTATTTATCGGATGCCGTGGATTTTGTAAGAAAAGATACGGGCATGTCGGCGATCAATCTACTCGGAGTGTGTCAGGGTGGAACCATGTCCGCAGTTTTCACAGCGCTTCACCCCGAAAAGATCCTCAACCTGGTGCTCATGGTAGCCCCGTTCGATTTTTCCGGGGACGATGGACTCCTGAACGTTTGGGCCCGATACCTGAACGTGGATCTCATTGAAGATTCACTGGGGAACATACCTGGTGATCTTCTCAATGTCAGCTTCCTGATGCTCAAACCATTTTCACTGATGATGGATAAGTACGTGAACTTTTTGGAATCAATAGACAATCCCAAAAATGTGGAGTCATTCCTCAGGATGGAGAGATGGATTTTTGACAGCCCGGACCAGGCCGGCGCAAGCTTTACTAAGTTCGTCAGGGATCTTTATCAGGGTAACAAGCTGATCAAAGGGGAATTCGAAATTAATGGCCGAAAAGTTGATCTAAAAAACATCATCCAGCCTATCTTGAACATCTATGCGGAGCAGGATCATCTTGTTCCGCCATCTTCCACCAAGCCGCTCGAACAATATGTAGGGAGCAGGGACGTTACGACAACAGCTTTCCCTGTAGGACACATAGGGATCTACGTTTCGTCCAAAACACAAAAGAACTTGCCGCCACTCGTGGCGGATTGGCTGTGGGAGCGGAGCATGTGCAGGACATAGAGGAGATCAAGACCCCCATGAGCAACCTGGTCTGGGTGGCAGCGAAACTGTGACAACTGACCTTGTCCCACCGATGCATCAGTTCGGACACATCGGAGGGGCTACAGCCATGTCAAATGCCTTTGATTGGAATCTCGAGTATTCCTCGCGTCAACTTTGAAGATACACGGAGTCGATGTCAATGGTGGAGCGCTTCCCCAGGTTTCGGTAGTTGTTTTCAAGCCATACGGAAGTTGTCCGATAGCCCACGTCATGCAAATGTTCCAGGAATGCCCATTCCGTGTTGACCTTACTGGATACGCCGAGCGGCTTGAGTTCCTCATCAGCGTTAATGCGATGGAACAGCATATCCTTGCGGCGTTCATGCTCCGGATTTCCCATTTCAATCTGCTTCGTCAGGAGTGCAATAGAGCGGATGTCCTTCATCAAACATGCATTAAAAGTGATCTCGTTAATGCGATTCAGGATATCGTTCGCGTTGCGAGGGATTTTCTCTCGCAGTATCGGGTTGATCTGTACGATCACGATGTCGCGCGAGTGGCATTCTTCCACCAGCGGGAACAATGATGGATTACCCATGTAGCCACCATCCCAGTAAGCCTCACCGTCTATTTCCACCGCCTGAAACATAAACGGCAAGCAAGATGAGGCCATCACCATGTCCGCAGTCATCTCGTCTCTGCGAAAAATCTTTAGTTTACCTGTCCGGACGTTTGTGGCTGCGACGAATATTTTGATACCTTCGGCATGGCGAACGTGATCGAAGTCTACAAGCTTAGCGACGAGAATGCGAACCGGGTTTAAGTCAAGAAGATTCATTTGGTAAGGTGACACGAAACGTGTCATCAGATCAGACAGGATATAGCCAGGTGACCAGTCCAATGTCCAGCGCCCGAACAGGCGATCGATCAACGTCCTTTGTACGGGAGAGAATAATCCCGCATTGCTCACCCCCCTCCAGAATCTTCTAAGCGCATTCCTTGCGCCTTCTTTACCTTCGCGGTCAAGCCCGTCTGCCACAACCACGCCATTCAAAGCACCCGCGCTGGTACCGCTGATTCCCTCTATCTGTATTCGATCATCTTCCAGCAGGCGATCCAAAACACCCCAGGTGAATGCGCCGTGCGCGCCACCGCCTTGTAAGGCGAGTTCTATCATTTTTGGCTCAGACATAACATCCTCCGCTTAGAGTCCAACTCACGCCTTTTGACAAATTGTTCTCAGTTGGATGATAAACTACTTCATCATGGATTGAAGTGGCCCTTCTGTCAAAACAGAAAGCTTTCTATCTCAAGATGGAAAGGCACACCTCGTGAAAGGGTAATCAACCCCGGTTTTTCGCCGCTGCCAGACTTGTTTGAACGCGAACAGACAACCTCTGGATTCGCCAGCGGTTTCCCTACGCCGGGGGCTCAGGTCTGGCTTTCGGTAAGTCGAAACTGTCTGCCGCCCCCATCGAAGTCCGGATGTATGCCCAAAGTCAACTCAGTTGGTCTCTTCGTGCTCTTTGAGCAATGTCTCTATTTTCTCGAACTCATCCTTGACAATTTGTTGGAAACTGGTCTGGCTTTTTCTGATCATTTCCCAGTGGTCTCTTATCTGCTCTTCCATCTGACTGCCATACACTGGCGATCCCTTAACCATTTTACCAAAAATCTCTTCTCCCTGGTCCATGAAGGTATTCCAGCATGACATGTTAACTTCATAAGTGGACCGGAGCAGCGAGATCCAGGCACTCCCTTTACCCGCTAATGTCATCTCGGGCTTCTGCATCCACGGAACATCTTTCATTATTTGTTGCCACGATTTCTCCATTGCGGCCTGCCACTGCCCAAACAGTTCTTTCATTTGGCTCCTTCCTCCCTTGATGTGAACGAGATGTGAATAAGCACGTGTGTTTCCTGAGAATGAGACAGCTCTAACTCACTTTCAACTGGACCGGAGCAGCGAGATCCAGGCACTCCCTTTGCCCGCTAATGTCATCTCGGGCTTCTGCATCCACGGAACATCTTTCATTATTTGTTGCCACGATTTCTCCATTGCGGCCTGCCACTGCCCAAACAGTTCTTTCATTTGGATCCTTCCTCCCTTGATGTGAACGAGGTGTGAATAAGCACGTGTGTTTCCTGAGAATGAGACAACTCTAACTCACTTTCAACACAGTCTTTATTGTTTTGCCGCACTCAGAGCTGCCTGAAGTTTGGCTTCATCCTCGTGCGAGAGAGAAGTCTTGAGAACCTTTCCTCCAGTTCCCTTGAGTTCATCGAGCACTTTGTCCAGCGTCACACTCCTGACCAGGACGAAGAGCACCGAACTCCCGGGATGCAGGCTTTCAGCCAATTCCTTCATGAAATTGTTGTTGATGCCTACATCGGTAAGGGCCCCGGACACTGCCCCGGCGGTGGCTCCCACAGCCGCACCGAGAAGCGGATTGAGAAAAAGAAGTCCAATAAGGGCTCCCCAAAACCCTCCACTTAAAGCGCCACCAGCAGTAAGATTCTGCGCTTGAAGCAGCTTGACCTTTCCCTTGTCATTTTTCTCCGCTACCACTGCGTCTCCAAGGTCGATGAGGTATTCCTTCTGCATCTTCCACAGCATGAGACGCACCTCTTCCGCTTTGAACTGATCGTCAAAGCCGATAACCACTAATTCACTCATGATCCGTACCTCCTCTAGGATAAATGTTGATCAGGGGAGCCTACCCATTGCTCCTATTCCTATTTGCGAACCTCTTTTCAGGTCCTCCTCGTTGTCTGCGGCACAGCATGAGACGTACCTCTTCCGCTTTGAACTGATCGTCAAAGCCGATAACCACTAATTCACTCATGATCCGTACCTCCTCTAGGATAAATGTTGATCAGGGGAGCCTACCCATTGCTCCCATTCCCATTTGCGAACCTCTTTTCAGGTCCTCCTCGTTGTCTGCGGTGAATTCACGTTCTAGATGACTATCATTGCGCCTGAGAAACCCCACGAATTCCGTGGTGATCACCTTTATCCGGGCTTGGTTCTATTGGTGTTACCCGTCAGTTCTTAAAGAGTTTTGCAAGAGGCTCCTAAGTTAACCTTAATTATTAAGCACGAAGTGGATCTCTTTGTCAATAAAGAAGGCCTAAAATGTAAACAGAAAGTCCTTGTCAGAATCCCGGGAATTCAATAAATGGCATTTCGTTGGCCTCTTTGGCAGCAGTGGGCAACCAAGTAAAAAAGGGAGAATTTGTTATGGCAGGTCGAGTTGTTGCATCAGCGGTAGGTCCTTCGGAAGCTATTTTCGGGGAGCTGAAAGAGAACTAGGGAAGGCTCTTTGCCCTTTCATCTGCTGGCGCCTTGTTTTTTGGAGTACTTATTGTCATCGGAGGGGTGGCACAGTTGATCGAAGCACTAAAATGAAGGGGATGGAAAGGCGTCGTGTATCACGTTCTGATCGCTGTACTTTATATCTTCGTAGGCGTTTTTGTGATTCAGGAACCCTTGGCGGCCAAGATGCTTCGGACAGCAATTTATCCTGCTTAGGATCTGGGCCCATCCAAGTCACGAATCCGGTATCTATATCGTAGAGCGCCCCTTCCACCTTGAGCTTACCAGACTTGACCCTATCAACAGTTATGGGGCTGGTGCGGAAAACGTCTTCAATAGCCTGCCATACGTTCGCCACGTTACCAGCGACTCGAACCACAAATATGTCCCCGACCCCCCTGTCAATCGTTTTCTTTCCGGTGCGGTAACCGTTTGTATGAATCGACCGGAAATACTTTTCCCTCTGAGCCAGAAGTACTAGCGACTGAGCCACGTAAGCCCCATCACGTAGATCGCGGACACAACGAGCTGGGCCACGGTGATCGGCAGGCCGTAACGAAGAAATCGGCTAAAGCTCACTTGCTGACCGTGTTTTGCACATATGCCAACGCTGACAATGTTCGCCGAAGCGCCGACCAAAGTAGCGTTGCCACCCAGGGTTGCGCCGAACATCATGGCGATGAACACCGGTAGCGTGGCCGCTGGCCAGTCGGTGAAGCCGCCGGCAAGCGCCACATCCGGGACCGCCTCTGCTGCCACCATGAAACCCTTGGTCATCACCAGATCCGGGACCGCCTCTGCTGCCACCATGAAACCCTTGGTCATCACCAGCGAGGCGGCAACCACCGGAATATTGGCAAGCAAGCACGACATTGCACCGATACCCACGAGCAGCACCAGAGCCACAAGAGCAAAGTCGGAGCCAAACCAGCGATTCAAGGTGAGCCCCATGCCCTGAAGAAGGCCGGTTTTGGAGAATGCCTGCACCAAAACGAAAATCGCCCCAAGGAAGATAAGAGTCTTCCAGTCCAGGTCGCGCATGACATTGTCCAATGGCTCAATACGCACTGCGTAAATTACGAGCAAGGCAAGCGTAGCGGCGATGATGGCCACCGCCGGTGGCACGATGCGTGTGGGCAGTTCCTCGCCGATGAGGAACAGAACGACCATCAGCCCCAGGATGAGCAGTCCGAGAACGACAAACCCGGGCCGCTCGATGGGAGCGTCAACCGTTTCGGCGGGCACGTTAGAGCGGGCGTGCCAGATCTGGGGCATCAGCGCTGGGAGTAGCGGTATGATCACGAGCACCGCAAGCAATCCACCCAAACTGACTTTCTGCAGGTACTGGCCGAAGGTCATGCCGATGGAACTGCCGACCAGAAAAGTCGCCGGGTCACCCACTAACGTGAGCATGCCGGCAGAATTGCTCACGATTGCCGTCAGTATCATCGGTTTGACAAAATCCAGTTGGAGTTCCTGCGCCACGCGAATAATTACCGGAGCGAGAAGAATCACCGTCGTGGCGTTGGGCAACACGGCGCATGTCGGGGCAACTATCAACACAAGTAACAGCAGAAAACGTTTCCCGCTGCCTGCGGTGGCACGCAGATACAACTTTCCGACACGTTCGAAAATCCCGGTTTTGGCCAGCACCCGAGCCACGACCATGCCGCCAAATAGGAGGGAAAGCGGGCCAGCCGCAATCCGGAGCGCCGCAGCCAAATCGTCAGCCTCTATGATACCTAGGACTAAGAGGATGCACACACCGAGCAGGCCCGCAACCATCATGTCGATTAAGTCGAGGGCAATCACCCCGATCACCACCGCAAAAGTAACCAGAGTCAGATAAATCTGCAGGTCTGTCATTTCTCCATCCTGTCACTCGACTGGCGGGGCATACATCAGCCCGCCCTCGGTCCATAGGCGGTTCGGACCGCGCTCGATCTTAAGAGGACTGCCGCGTCCAAGGTTACGCTCGTACATCTCGCCATAGTTGCCGACAGCCTTCACAGCGCGAACGGCCCAGTCGGTCCGAACGCCCATTGCCTCTGCGAGCTTGCCTTGCTCTCCGCTCAGCGCTAGCCAGTCCCCAGGGGGTTTTGGGGAAACATTGGTGGTGACGTTGTCTCGGGTAACACCTTCCTCTTCTGCTAGAATCAGAGCGTACAACACCCAGCGGACAATAGTCGTCCATTCCTGATCACCACCCCACACAGCAGGACTTAGCGGCTTTTTGGAAATGCGCTCCGGTAAAATCCTGAACGCAAGTGGCGTCCCTGGCGCCTGTAGGCCCGTAGCAGCTAGCTGCGAGGCGTCAGCGGTGCACGCACTACAGCGTCCGTCTAAGAGAGCCGCAGCAAACTCGCTGGCCGAGTCGATCATCAACGGATTCACCGACATTTCATGAGTCCTGAAGTAGTCCTTCAGGTTGCGCAAGTGCGTCGTTCCTTTCTCCACACACACTGTTGCTCCGTTGAGTTCTGCGAGCCTGGTAATGTCAGTTTCGGCCGGCACAAGGAACGCTTGACTGTCGTAAAATAACACCGCTGGGAATTGTATCTTCAAGACCGCCTCGCATGTGAGCGTCCAGCTCGTATTACGCACCAGCAGATCGATTATGCGCGCCTGGAGAGCCGGAAAGCGGTTGGACGCCTTGAGAGGCACGAAATCTACCTTGTCCCCATCGCCGAGCACAGCAGCGGCCACAGCACGACAAAAATCGACATTGAGCCCTTGCCATTGGCCCTTGGGATCCCTTTCCGAAAAGCCGGGTATCTCCGCGCTCACCCCGCAGTGCAACCGTCCCCGAGCCTTGACGGCGTTCAGTACCTCGCCAGCGCAAACGGGGTCGACTATCAACACCACTAGCGCCACCGTACCGAGAAAAGCCACACAGGTACGTGAAAGCACCGTGATCTTATGTCCGATCATTGGGACCAACCTCGTTAACTTCACTTTTTCTGTTTTTCTGCAGAATGGTCTATGAGTTCGTCGCAGTCAAGCTCACGCCTTCTGTTGTGTACCGGCGCTGAATTCCTTCTTCTGGCCGGTGACAAATCATTCTTTCCGAGCTTTGGGAGGAATCACCAGGGCCTCGCCGTCCAGGACCAGTGTTCCCTCGTGGGAGGAGCAGGTGGTCCGCAGCCTGACCCGATTCTTGTCGGCAATGATTTCCGTGACTTCCACACAGGCGGTGATAGTATCCCCGATGCGCACCGGTGAAAGGAAATTGAGTTCCTGTTTCAGATAAATCGTCCCTGGGCCTGGCAGTTGGTTGGCGATAACGGCCGACACGAAGCCTGCGGTGAGCATGCCGTGTGCAATTCGAGTCTTGAAGAACGTCTTTTGGGCATACACCTCGTTGACGTGGGCAGGGTTGAAGTCGCCGGTAATGCCGGCGTAGAGGTAGATGTCGGATTCAGCCACGGTCTTTGCAAACTCGGCCGAGTCTCCCACTCTGAGTTGCTCGATGGTCTTGCCGATCATGAAACCCTCCTCGCTGTCATCCCATTGGTGAACATTCCCAGCTAGAACAAGGACTTGTGGCTCCTGGTGTGACTCGGAGCCTGGGCCCCACATGCTCAGGGTCTTGCTCCAGAATCCCGTGGAGGCAAGAATCCAGGATTCGAGGAGTGCCTGGGGGCGAGCGTTGTCGTCATGGGGCTCATTCATAGCTCACCTCGTCGATCAAATAGGGCTTGTCAGCTATGCTCCCACCAGGCCCCTCGTTGATCGGACCTCCGACCCACAAGGATCAAGGATCATTCACGGACGGCCCTCGACGTGGCTTACAGCGATCGGGGGACACTATTGTCCCTCCGTCTTGGCACATCCGTGACTCGGCTTGGAGCGCAAGCGGAAAGCGTAATTATAGCTTCTGTGAAGAGTCTTCCTGTTCCTTCAGGAGTTTTTCCATCCTCTCCAACTGCTCCTTGATTATCTCGGCTTGGCTTTTCTGGGTTTTTCGAATCACGTCCCACAATCCCCGAAGCTGGTCCTCGAGTGGACGGGTATGCAACTGGGACTCCTTGAACGTCTTGAAAAACACTTCTTCCCACTGATCCATGAATGTGTTCCACCAGGCGGCGTTTACATCGAAACTCGACCGCATTGCACCGCACCAGGAACTCAATTTACCCTGCATCATCTGTTCCGGCTTGAGCATCCACGGCACGTCCATCGTCTGCTTCCAGGGGTCCCACATCTTCTCGGTCATCTTTGTCCACTGTTCGAATAGCTCTTTCATCTTCAGACTCCTCCCTCGATTGGATTTCGGGTTGTACGGCCGAGATCACGCGAGACCTGAATCTAGATCCAGATGAAATCGGATCGGTCCCCTCTGGTTGTTTGGAAACGTCTTGTAGAGCGCATACTCCGTGTCAGGATCCGACCAGGAGGTCGCGATGGCCGCGTGTCCTTTGGGGAACTCGGCCAGTTCCACCTGCACGTAGTCCGCCGGCGCCAAGGCCGCAGCGGGGTCCACCAAATCGTCCTTGGCCGCGTAACAGATCTGAAAGCGGATCCCTTTTTCTCGAATGTAGTCAAGGTTCAGCTCTCTTCCGAAAAGCTTGAACGGAAGTATCCCCGTGGAAGAGATGGGAATGGTGTACGAATCGAAACTCATCTGCGTGATAGAGACAGGCAAGTCCGTGCGATCGTAGATCAGCCAGTGGTTGATTGCTGCGGCGGTTCTGCCAACCCCTTGCACCCCGCGGCGCACCATGAATTCGAAGAGGTTTATGTCCCTGAAGTAGGTGAACAAAGGAGCTTCCCGTTCGATGCTTTTCAGCTTGTATACCCAGCTCATCACCTTGCCGTCGATGACAGGGTTGCCGCTGGGCAGGATCTTGGTCGCGTAAGCCAGATCACGAAAACGCGGGGTTATGTGTTCCAGATAGTCAACAAGACCTCTACTACGAGTCCCGTCCATGGGCGCCACGCAAGTGATCAGAGTGTCCACCAGGCCTTCCAGTTCGCCGGAGAGCAGATCAGCCAGACAGATGAAGCCACCCTGACAAAACCCGTTCAAGGTAACGGGTTTTTGGTGCCGGTCTTTCACCACGCGGCAGAAAAAGGCAGTATCACGCGCATCGTCCTCACCCGTCATCACCTGGACAGGCTCGACGGTCTGGATGTCCTTGATCAGGCGGGCGTACGTAGGGATTCCCCGGTTAGCAAACGCATGGACGTAGCTTTTCCTCTCACTGGCCAGAAAAGCGATGATGCCGGAGCCCAGCACGTACGGGTGCACGACGATGATGGGCTTGAGATCAGGCCTCACTTCCACTCCCGGTTCAGTAGGCAGAACCTGATACAGCGACATCCTCTCCGTTTCCGCCACCCGTACATAGCCTCCGTTATCAAGCTGAAATCCGAACTCACTGCCGACGTCGCGTATCGCGTCGGGGTACTCCACCACTAGCCTGCGCAGCGCTTCCAGCTTTTCGGCGAAGTACCCGTCTACGAGTTCACCCTCGTTTCCCACCAGGGTGTTCAGCAAGGACTCGGCGAACCGCTTGAACTCTCTCAGGTAATACTCGCTCATCTGGCTTCTGGAACTGGCCCAGCCAGCCTCCGCGATCTGGAGGTTGAACCGGAGCAGCTCGCTGTAATCCTGCCAGTTCTTTGTGATGGGGGTTCCTGGGATCTTTTTCGTCTCCTGTTGCCAAAAGGAATTGCTCGCCGTAAGGAACGGGATGACAAAATCAAGATGCGATCGCATCATACCGTTGATGAAGAGAACACTGGTGGTCAATGAATCGAGCCACGCCGCGTTGATTCTCGACGGGACTGCCGAGATTCTGCCCATAATGCTGTCCATCCGGTCATTTGGTTCAGAAGTGGACATAACGATCTCCGTAAACACGAGGTGCAATAATTATGGTTCAATGGGCGTCATGACCACTGAGTTTTTCAAAAAGGAGGTGGTCGATGAGTACAGCAAGCGCGGCTAATAGGCCTCTTGATACCACAGATTCTCACACCTTGCACGGTTCTTCCGTAGGCGAC
>Ga0194044_10001215_pt1 | contig 13145 bp, 16 predicted proteins | sample JunL4417m_MetaG_FD_155460 | JGI IMG/M metagenome (GOLD analysis project Ga0194044, IMG submission 155460) | Anoxic zone freshwater microbial communities from boreal shield lake in IISD Experimental Lakes Area, Ontario, Canada - Jun2016-L442-17m | ecosystem: Environmental > Aquatic > Freshwater...
GTATCAGGGCAGTCGGCATTCGCTGGCATCCCAAGCAGCATCCAGAGGCGTGTCCATATATTTGATTAGTAAAATGCTCGGACATTCCAATGTAAAAATGACTGAGAAGTATGCGGACGTGTTAACCCAACCATTACAGGCGGTTCACCGTAAACATGCCAATATATTGAATATATGCAAACCGTATGCAAATCCAAAAGTGGCCTCGTAACTTATTGATATTAAGTCTCTTTTTTTCAGAACCTCGGGTTCGATTCCCGCCGCCTCCACCAATAACTTGTTGATATTATTAAGAACGACCCTCCAAAAAGTTGTCCGCAAATTGAATATGACGCTTAAATACTAGCTTTGCGAACCTGAACCACTTTTATCTGCATTTTCAATTGGTTGGCTCTTTTCTGCATCATGCTTCGAATGATGAGCCAGCGTTCCCTCTTCTTAACTAAACACTTCACAGCAACCGTAAGTCTGCATACTTCGGTGGAGCCTTCTCCAGAGCAGACGTCTCGCTCGACTTCAATTACCTTTGTGAACTGTACCCACCGACCAACACTGCCTGCAACCTCCGCAAGTATTTGGAAAGACGCGTGTTAAACACTGCGAAAATTACCCAAAATCTGAAAAGGCTAATGCCGCTCCAGAGAAGAACGGTCTGCTCTTATGAATTTACGACTGGGTCCTGTTTTTATGTGGCTCACTAAGCGCGTAGCACGATATTTGAGTCCTATCTGTTCGCTGAGGGACCGGTTAACGAACACCGAGGTGAGTTTTTGTAATCTCAGTAATTGCCCTAACTTAGCGCGATTGTTCTCCTTTTTCATTATTATTCAGAAACGACAGTAGGGACTGAAAGATTTCCCTTGACATGTTCTGTCCTGTCTGTCATTCCTGTTTTCATCAACTAGATTGAGGGAGACAGGACGATGTCAGCAGTTTTTTACACACGCATTAGCACAGAGGACCAAGCCGCTCACGGTTTCAGCCTTGATGCTCAGTTAGCCGCCTGCAGCCAGTACGCGCAGGTTCATAATCTTCAGGTCGATGACGTGATAGTAGATGCTGGCATCAGCGGCAAGTCTACTGACCGACCCGGTTTTCAGAAGCTAATCAAGCTCATATCTGGTCGTAAAATTCAGCATGTTGTGGCGATGAAACTCGACCGTCTATCCAGAAGCACCATAGACACGCTGAATCTGTTAAATCTGATGTGTCAGAAACGAGTCGTACTGCACCTTACCGACAGCGGCATTGTGGACTCAACGACGGCTGATGGTGAGTTAATGATGACATTACGAGCAGGGTTCGCACAGGCGGAACGTAGGAAGATTTCTGAGAGGACCAAGGCTGCTTTGGACCGCAAGAAAGAGCTAGGGCAGCGAGTATCAGGCAAACCACCGTACGGGTTTGAATTTAAGGAAGCGCAAGTTGTAGCCAATGCGTCTGAGCAGGATATTGTCGAGACCATGAAGGGTCTTCGCAATGCTGGACGGTCTGTTCGTGGTATAGTCAGCGAGCTTAGCCGGAAGGGTCTTGTAAACCGAGAGGGACATGCGTTTAGCATTTCCGTGGTTCATAAGATAGTACGCGCAGCGTGACGGGTGGAGGTGAGAGATGCCGAGACGTAAGGAGAACGATGTGCAAGCCGACCAGCCATCAGAACTGACAGCCACGACTGAAAGCAGCGAAAATGCGCATGGGGGCAATTCTGGGCGTGTTTCTCGTAAAGATAGATTTGTTACTCAAGCCGAGTTTGCGAACGCGATACAAGCCTTACAGAACCAAATAGAGGCTATTCAGGGGGCGCAGTCACGACAGGCTACTGGGCTGGAACTGGCTCCGAGACCACCCGTTAAGAATAAGAAGAAAGTGGGGCGTAGGTACAAACTGGCGAGTACGATTGATGGGGCTCTGTTCGATAGAATTCGAGAACTCGAAGCACAGGGCTACCAGCTCGGGCATCTTATAGACTCTGCGTTCAGGGTGTTATTCGATAGACCAAAGCTGAGCTTCGAATCAGAAACGTCAGATGAGAGGAAAAAGCATTAATATGAGCCCTTTCTTGTCTGAAAAATACACAGCTATATTTCTCTCTTAATTCCTCACACCAACGCGTAGCTCACATGGCTCTTTTATTTCACTGTTCCCATCTTCGTCGACTTCGATGGTGACGGAAAGCTGTTCAAGACGTTCCAGCATTGGGCTGGTGGCTTGTGCAATCTTTAAACGAGACTCATCGTTGTACATTCTGGGTTATTTTCGGGTGCCCGAAAGCTGGACTAATTCTTACCATACCCCGTTCTAATGCCCTGATGACGACCCGCCTGAACTCCATTCCCAACCCGGTTCATGCCCAGGTCCCTGCTTTGGTCCCACATTTGCGTTAACTGATGTAGGAGCTTGGTAGTTCGCTGAGGTAGACCCGACTCTGCCTGTCGTGTCTGGCTCATTGCCCTGCTCCACATTCGGTAGGGTTGCTAAATCATCTACAGTATCCTTACTGCCCCCTGAGGTTCCAGTTCCGTTCTTATTGGCTTTGCCGACGACCTGTGTCAGCAACACCCGAACTGTTCTGAACTGAGGGACTGATTGTGTAACTGGGAATGCTCCATGCGCTTCCGAATCGCACATGCTGGCTCTTCCGGTGGTTAAGTGGGGAATTGCACTGGTGCATCTGTTTGAAGACGAATGTCCCAGATTGCATGCAGCTACAGCCGCACAAATCACTATAACGACAAAAAAACTATGTTTAGTTAACATTGCTGGTTAATTCCTTTCCTGGCAAGTTCCGCTTTATCTACCTGCCTTAATGATAAGCACGCCTTTGCTCACGACAAGATTGACCAGGTTGTCCAGTCCAAAATAGCTGGCACTTGTCTGGGTCCTTCAGACAACCGAAGGAAATTTATGTGTAGAGATTTATCAGCCCAAGAAATCTGTCCCCAATTGAGACTTTTTTGGCTATAGTTTGCTGGTCTAAAGGAAATGTCTGCCGAACCTTATGTCAAGAGGATTACATCGGCATAATAGGAGTAGAAACGATGACCATGGAAAGTTCTTTCTTTAGATGTTTCTTTCTATACTGTCCGAGAATCGTTATAGCGCTTTTCTTCTTGTTTGGGATTCTTGTAGCCCAATGCTTGTGCAAAACCGACACTGCAAATGCTCAAAAACTGACTGGTACTAGTGCTGACTCTACCAACTCCGGAACTTCTGCGGATGATGATGACGTGAACTTGGAAGCATGTCAAAGGAGGTGCTATAGCCTTCCCTACGGGAGTAATCTCATACCTGGTGGTATTGCCTGTATTCAAGACTGTAACGACAGGTCATGGAAGTCGTACGACAAGAGAATGCAGAAGTTAAAGTGACTGAGAATCGAGCAGTGAGGGCTCGTTACCGCCCCAGACTTTGCGATTCAGAACCTTCCCGAAACGTTGGTTCAATGCCTTCCGGGCTGTCGTAGGTTGCCTTGTTCACCTTTGGGCTTACCGGGTAAGAGTTCATTTCCTCAGAAGAATACGGAATCAGGAGCGGTTGTAATAATTCCCACTTTGCCATGGGGTTCAGCCACAGAGCATAGTCCTTATTTTTGAGAATCACAGGCATCCTGTCGTGTAGAGGTTGCACTAGTTCATTCGCGTCAGTCGTAATAATGGTGCAAGATTCGATGCCAACCCCGTCCTTGCTTTCCCATCGTTCCCATAGACCTGCAAAAGCAAACAAGCTTCCATCAGTCAATTTGAAGAGATAAGGTTGCTTCTTTCCCTTTTCTTTCATCCATTCGTAGAAACCATTAGACGGTATGAGGCATCTTCGGCTCCTGAAGGCGGCTCTGAAGGCTGGCTTTTCACTCAGCGTCTCACTTCTGGCATTTATTAACCTCGTACTGATGGAAGCATCCTTTGTCCAAAACGGAAGCAGTCCCCACTTGAGCATTTCTAGCTGCCTGCCACCACTGGTTTCTATTTTAATTATAGGCACTTGCTGAGTTGGGGCAACGTTGTAGCGAGGAGTCAGTTCGGGCTCATGCTGAAGTTCGAATTGAGCCGCGAGGACTCTGCCAGGACTTATTAGAATGAACCTACCGCACATGGTGAACCGCCCGTTGCCGGAAGAACTCCGAAAGAGGTTTACTGTACAACGTTGCCGCGAAACCAGGAAGTGCCTTACCACTTACAAATCTCGTTGAGTTCTTCTAAAGAAACCAGACCACCTCATATCCTTCAATTCTGTCTAATTCTCCGAGTTTGCCATGTACTGTTTCAGACATTTCCTGAGAAAAAGATTGTTGGTTTCAGATTATTGAGTAGCCTTCCAGTAAAAAAAGCATAGTGATTAAACCAGTCAGACTCAGCCGGGCGGGAAGCTTCCCAGTAGAATCAATCCTTTCACTTCACCTATTGGGCCCTAATACCCTTTTCCGACCTGACGGACTACGCCATCTCTCGAAAACAAAAAAAAATACCCCGATCCTCTTCGCTGAGAATCAGGGTGACTTAGGAAATATAGTTTTTTTTGGCTAATCGGGGAGTTTCTTGCCTGAGTGCCCCCTATGTTAAAGCATCCAACTCTTGAAGAAGACCCAACAAGAGGCAACCCATTCCACCACTGTTACCTTGAAATCTCTGTATCAATTCATTCTAGCGCTACGTGCTAAGGGTGTCGGTAACAAATGACGTCGCAATTCTTACTGCAGCACTCGCCATCACTCGTACACCTTGCCCCGAGTGGTTTGCAGTCTTTGAGTTCCAGTCCCAAATGACTCGCATCATTTTTTGCCAGATTTAACCAGAATGGGTCTCCGCTCAGGTCATACTGCTCCAAGTGAAACATCAACTGATCCATTTCGAACTGTTCCTGTTGTGTCGAGAATCTCTCAAGCGTGAAGGGGTTGATAGGAACCATCCCACCAGGACCTGGAGCCTGGGATACTGCGCTGCCACCGAACAATACAGAAAAGGCGCAGCAGAGGGAGAGCATCATCGCGGTCAATATAAAGCGTCGCCGAAGGCGATGGGCTTGCCAAACGGTAGTTCGGGGTGTGTCTTTGGAAATTCCAATGTCTGTCTGGTCTTTTGTATTTGGCATTCCTCGCTCCTTGAATACGGGGTTCTTATTGACGCCGTGCGTGACCATCAAAATGGGAGGTTGATAGCCGCGCCCACGGTATAATTGTTGAGCACGACGGAATCATATCCTGTCCCACCATTTAGCGAGAATAATCCGCTGCGGTCCGAAAGAGATGCCCGCAGAGACCATCCCCGCTGGTGTTCTGACGCACCGGCGTCCGTATCATAACCTGATGCAATAAGCATCAGTCTGGCTCCTACAGAGCTAATTGTATGTGCGTACCAGGCAGCCACCTCGTAACCGGTTGGGGTTTTCGTGAAGATAAGGTTGTCTCCAGCAGATTGCGAGTAATATGTTACCCTGAGGCTGGCAATGTCGCTACCAATGAACTGGAACATCTCGATTGCGGCTTGACCACCGGAGTACCATGTCCCTTGGCGACGTGTCGCATCATATTCGCCCCTCGCCCCAACGTATGAGCCACGGCGCAGCCTCTTCAGCCAGGTGCCCCCAAAGCGCAAAGCAGCGTCGGCAAACCCAAAAGTCTGGAGAACGTCATTTAAATTAGTAAGGTATACGAGCGTGAAAGCGTTAACAACATCTCCGTTGCTGATACGGAAAGGCACACTGTACCTCAGCCTCAACTCATTAGTCCCGACCCCACCCTGAAAACCGTACCTGTTATAATTGTAACCAGCCGAAAACATACCACGTGATGACGCGAAGCCAGAATCTCCACGACCTGTACCGGCCTTTCCTAATGAGAGGTACGACTGCGGCGCAGCTCCCGTGACACTGCTAAATGCGGGAGAGGTGAACGAGCTGCTTTGAACTGGGATTTGGGAAAAACCTTGCGCCCCTGCCACACCGACCGACATGGAAACAAGCAGGATTGGGGCAATCAAGAGGGAAAGAGCCACTCGATAGTGACACCTAGTCATAACGACCTCCTAAACCCACTAGAACATCCCCGAAACCTCTCCAGGACTCAACAACGAGTCTCAAGAGGATGCCTCCCCTCCACCGAAATAGTGGGAGAAGACAGGTCTCAAGGGCAAATAAGATGAAATACCTGGAAACAGATAGAGATTAAAATACCTTGTGCCATACAACTGAGATTATGTCAAATAAATTGTGAGGCTTGGGCTTGTGGCTGGAGCTGATTGGCAGGGGCACTGCGGATGGACAAGGTGGCACAATCCGCATAGTGGATGCCGAAATCCCCTATCTGAACGTATTGCTGATTGCCGGTTTCGTAATCTTCGTTCTACTCCTATTAATTTTCCGCTAAGACAGAGCGGCGTGAAGACGCAATCAACTCTTTCTTCGTCACCGGCTACTGACACACCTCACAACGACAAATCAAATAACTCAAAGAATGCAAGTGCTTGCCGCTATCAGGACTATCTAAGATTGGTAAGACAAGTTGCCGGATAATAATGGCTGTGGATATAGGGCTTGCGAGGGTCGTGTATGACATGCTCCTCGAATGAGGACATGGTGAAGTAGTGCCTTGTACCCTAAGACAACTTATTCTCAAAAAACTATGCTTTGGCATGCAAAATCTTCGTCGAGGCACAATCCCCTTAAACCATCTCTTACGCCTGACAAAGCCCCAAGACGAACCGTCTGACAAGGGGGTGAGTTGAAGTTAAGGGGTGATACAAAAGAACTGCTTGACCCACACCAAGAGCCATAAAACGCGTCCTGCAAAAACGAGGGTCAGTTTTCCTGTATCCGCTCATTTGGCTCGTACCCATGAGCCTCTGAATGCCTTTCCTGATGTTCTCGCGCCTGTTTATTGTCAAATGTCTCGCATTTGGTATCCCGCTCAGGAGAAGTACCTTCACTACAGGGTGGTGGAATTCAACCCTTTTTCTTCGATGACCAGCATTGCCATCCCAGTTGCCTCTTCAGTATAACGTCTGCATTGTTGCAGAAGGTTATTTGATTTGAAGAAATTCTGCCCTTTTTCAGTGCCAAGGTCACAACCTATTAACTGTCTACAGTTGGTTGAGCCAAATCTGCTTTCAAACATCTCTAGTAGCTTTCGAACCGCATTGTAGGATGCCATCACTGATTCACCTGGCGAATTTCTACCGGTGAACAAGTTGATTGCCATGACTGCGCCACTCACGGCTCCGCACATACCACATGTCCTTGATATACCGCCACAAAAGCCCGTCGCAATTCTAGGTATTAAATCAGAACTGATTCCTTTGCTTTCAGTTATGGCGAGCAGAACACTCTCGGCACAGTAAAATCCTGATTCAAAAAGCTCTCCACTTCTCCGGGAGACGCTATCAATCATGTTTTGGCTTTCCTTTCTTCGGATGCTACAAGCGTGTACTAGGGTGGCTCCAGCGCCAAGTTAGGACACATTCGTTGAGTGGCAATCATCACACATATCGCCTCGCAGAGTTCTGATACCCTCACGAAGAATAATTGGTACCATGATTAACCCCGCTATCGGGTCCGCCCACCACCAGCCAAGCAATGCGTTCAGAGCTAGACCACCCAGTAGAATGGCAGAGAGGTAGGCACACAGGTTGGTCTGCCGGGAGTCAGCCTCCAGGGAGCGGCTCTCTAGATTTGCGGCAACTCTACGCTTGGCTCGGGCTAGAAGCGGCATCACTATCAGTGAGGCACAAGAAAGTACGATGCCGACGATGCTCACATCAGGCTCTTCGCGCAGGAACAGTGTCTTGGTTGCTTCGAAAGCAACGTAGGCTGCCAGCAGTATAAAGCTGATACCGACGAGCTTGACAGCAATTCGTTCACGGTATTCATCAGCCTCGTGCAGTTGCAGACGCCAGAGCAATATCCCACCCGACAAGCTTTCGATGAGAGAATCCACGCCGAAACCAATAAGAGAGACGCTTCCCGCGACGATGCCTGCGGTCACAGCCACCACTGCCTCAATGAGGTTCCAGCCCAGAGTGAAATACTCCAACCGCCGACCATTTTGAGCCTCGTGTGCACGAGCCGGTGTGCATTCGGAGGAGCAACATTTCTGTGAGTCGTTCATGGTGGATGTCTCTCCAATGTAACAATTGGTCTGTCAAGAGAAGAATTTCATAATACATTAAGCCCGTCTTGAAAAGGAGAAGAAGGCAATCCCCTCTCGCCAACTTCGGTCAGCAACTCAACTTCACGACACCCCTTTCCACCATACCGGCATCTTACACGAGGGCAGCGCTTGTAATAAATAAGTTCACCTCCGCAGGATATCTTGGTCGGCGCAGACTCAGGTCGTATTGCATTTGTTTGCAAGGAATCTTGTGAAACAGCCAGAGTTGAGCAAAACATGAAAAGGCTAAAGCGATTCCGACCAGACCATGTGGGTCCTTATGAATCAAGACGTTACCGTTCCTCCAGGGATGTGAGGTAGAGTTCGAGAGCCGTTATAATATGATAAGTAACCGGAGCATCCAACGACCGGATTGCCCGGACGATGTGGGTGGGCACCCTTGCTGCCAAGTGTTGGGTTGGGGTCCTGTCCCGTGTAGGCAAACCAGCCCTAGGCATGATGTTCCTGCGATGGCATGACATGAGACCCCTCAATTCTTCTATATCTGGACTGTCTCTTGAATCCTCTGTTCCTCGCGGTATGTGACGTATGAGTCCCATAGCTTCTGCGTCCCTTATGTCTCGTTCTGAGGGTCTCCATACGCCTTTTTCTTGCCAGTTCCTGAACTTACTCATGCGTGATGTGTTCTGCCTGTTGCCGCTAGCATCCTTCAGGGGGAATAGCTGGTTAATGGCTTCCCATTCTCTGAGTCCGGACTGTATGAGATTCCAAAGTTCAATCCGCTCCCACAGGGTGTTTTGTCTATACTTCTCAATACTTATGGTCATTTTTTCCTCACCAATAATTACATCCCCGCCACGCGACCGAATCGCGCCTATCCCCCTGATAGTATAACATATATCGTCTTCACTCAATACCAGCGGGACCCATCTGCAAGTAAGGGTTCACAGGTTGCCAGCTACCACTAACGACTTGGAATGACATTACTCTCAGGCAATGCAGCGAGCAAGTTTCTGGTGCTTCAATAAGGAATCATGATGCCAGCCGAAGCGGCTGTGCCCTCCCTCTTTATCCTTCGTCTGTAATCTCCTGCTTGCATATCCCACCCGTTCCCCATGAAACCAACATAATCCCTCCCCCTAATAACACTCACCTGCTCTCTCCGGGTAGCTGATGATGCCACGGGGTCACCCCCCACATGACATCGTGATTCCTATAAGTTTACGCTAGTTACTCGGGCTCTAGCTCCTTGAAGAGACTCATCCCGTCGTCAGGAAAAACGCCATAGTCCGGGAAGGGGTCGTTAACAAACAGAGCTGGCGGAAAACTTAATTCTTCTATATAGTTACATATGTCGTTTTTTGTCATGCCTCGCCATCTCATGACGTAGAGTTGTCCCTTGGTCGATAGGTTCTGAAGATTCCAGAAACGTGACTGTGGTCTTTCAGAAAATAGCTTCTTGAGATTGATGACTCTAAACCTAAGATTTGTCTCTGCGAGGTCTTGAATACGCTCAATCAGTTCACTCGGTCTGCTCACTGGGCACCGCCTCAGATAATCTCGCAAGTAACCTCGGAATAGCCGGAGTTCAAATCGAAAGTATGAGTGTCCCACCTTGCTACCAGTGTACACTTCTCTATCATAGGAATGAATCTGACGGCGTCCGCCTTCTGGTCTTTCAGCATTGCTTCTTGAGTCAGCCCATCCCTTCGGGCGATAGCCATGATATTCGTTGCAGCCGTCAACAGACGGTCCATCTATTTTCTTCTTACTGTTAGACTCAAAATGAAAAATCGCCGTATCTCGTGGCGGTTTGTTGAGGCAACCATGCTTCCGAATAAACATCCCTAACTCAGTGTCCAGGGTATCAATTGCGATTTCGAGGGTCATCACGTCTAGCGTAACTGACCGTTGCAAGAGATTAATACCTTCATAAATGTTCTCGGTATGCGCAAGATAGTCCCATTTTCGCCTATCGGTTATGTCAACAAAAGCGAGCCAATTCCCCTTAAAACCGATAGTAAAAAGTTCCGGGTAATTGGGGAAGCGCTTATTGCTTCGTACATAGTTGTTAAGCTGCGGATGTGGGGTGAGAGTGAGTTTTGATTTCACCGACATAAAGATATAACGCGTAATTCGTCTTGAATTACCGCAAAGCCTCATCGGGACGTTTTGTTGCCCAGAAAATTTCATTGCCAGAGTTCTTTTTAACTGTTCAAAGCGCTCCGCAAGAAACTGAGCGTTGTCCCGTGACATGTCTACGCCGAGAACCAGCCTGTCAACGTGCGCTATCGCTTGCTGCTTTGATAATCCATTGTGTTGTGATGACATAATTGCCTCCCTGATAAACTGTTTGGCATGTAGCCATCCCAAGAATAAGCCACTGTTTTTACTATGGTAATTGCCAAGTTAAGCTAGTCTTTTGTTTGGCATGGCAGTTGAAGGGCAGCCTTCAAGTGGCAAGGAAGACAGAATAGTTTTCTCAGGCAGTTATGGCTGGCTGCGATTCCTGACTGTGGCTAAAGGTATCTCTTGAATCGCAAGGGGAATTTATTTACTCTCGCAGTTGACTCATCTCAGACAGACTAAGTTTTCAGTGGAGGGAAAGACCAATGCCTCGACTACGGTCACCGGAACCGCCAGCCTGGTGGAATCCTTCGCTCTATGACTTTGTGAATGACATGCCTCTTGAGGGTTGGGCATGGGAGTTTTATAGGCGCGCAGTACTCAAAGAGAACCTGCCCGGTCTTCCGGTCGACGCAATGAATCCAACGCCAGACCTTCAACGGAACTTCGGGCAGACAGTTTTACCCAGAGAAGAAGATGGGTGGGTATCAAGTAACGGCGCGGAAGAATTCACTGAGAATGGTGAACTGGCTAGTGAGAACTGGAACCTATATTTCCATTGGGGGCATCCCGACTTGGGTGAAAGGAAACGTATGGGAACTCCTTCCTCGGTCAGTTGTAAGGAAGTGCCACAACTATCTAGGTGGTTTGGACGCCAGTATACTTCAAGAACAAAACTAGTAGGCAAGACATGGCTCCGGAAACAGGTAAAAAGGGTTACCCTGACAATTGACATCGACCGCCGTGATTCAGTCATAAGGAGGGATTTTGAGTCTTTATTCGCTGAACTGCGCAAGAAGTATCCAGAGCCGGAGAGAGTGTCACCTAGAATCCCACACTGGGTCGATAATAGAATCTTGCAGGTTTGGGACCTGCGGGAATTCAAGGTCGGTTGGAACCGAATTACCAATTTGTTTTTTACCGACACGGTCGAGCTTTATGAGGACAAGCTGAAACCAGCAAGAAATGCTTACTACACTGCTAAGAAGTTAATCGGGGGAGGCGATTGGCTGAAATTAGCACTATATGCTGACTTGGAATAGTTGCCAGATTAATCCTCACACTCATCTGCCATGCTAAGTTAATTATCTCAATACGTTAGCAACTTCTTTTCTATCCTGACCGTGATAAACCTTATAGCATCATGAATCGGACTCATTATTGGGGACGCTTCATGGTCGAGGGGTTACTTGCGACACCAGTTTTTCGTTATCCCCTCTGCAACAAACATCAAGGTTTGCACGGTTTCATGCAAAAAGCTATTGACAAATCCTCCAGCTTCAGCCCCAATGCGCCCCCATTTCAGGGACTTGGGGTATATGAAGTGTCTCAGCGCGTAGGAAAAATTTACCCAGATAGGGGGAACCGATGGTACATCCGACTACTCAATGGAGAAAAAATCTGCTGCGACAAACAGCATCGGACATTCTACGATAAGAAGCAGGCTGAGGCAGGTCTAGTGCAGATTGCCTCAGACATGTTGGCTGGGACGTTTGACAGCAATTTCTATAAGAAAACCAAGAAGAGTCTCTTATCTTTTTCCGTGTATGCGGAGCAATGGCTTCAAAGGTATGAACGCCGTATGGGGCGCGGTGAATTGAGTCCTACCTATCTCAAGGAGGTTCGCCGATGGGTTAAGAAAAGATTCATACCGCATTTCGGCGAGATATCAATCCTTGATATTAAGGGACTCCATATCAGAAACTTTGTTGATTCAATCGAAGGGGTTAGCCTCAAGACCCGTCAGAATATTGCGGATTGTCTTCAGAAGTTATTTAGAGATGCGATTGATGATGAGATTATACAGCGATGTCCCAAGTTCCCCAAGAGAGATGTCGGACTGGAGCCAACCGTGAAGTGGGCAACCGAGGAGGTCCAGGACGCTATATTCGAGCAACTCGATGAAGACGACTTGTTCTTCATATTTTCCCAGGCTTGCCATGGGACCAGAACGGGAGAAACAAGAGCCTTACAGTTCCGGGACATAGACCTTAGTAATGATACCGTAACAATTAGACGCTCTTTCGCAGGGAACAAATTGAGGGAGACGACTAAGTCGAAGAGAATAAGAGTTATCCCTCTCGACCCATCGTGGAAACAATTGTTGTTGCAACGCCCAACGCCTTTTAATCCAGAGATATTCGTCTTCACCAAACAGGGGAAACCTTATAGTGAGTCGTGGATGCGAAAACAATGGAACAAGGCATGTGAATCAGCGGGGGTTCCTCATATCACTTTGTATCAGGGCAGTCGACATTCGCTGGCGTCCCAAGCAGCGTCCAGGGGTGTGTCCATATATCTGATTAGTAAAATGCTCGGACACTCCAATGTAAAAATGACCGAGAAGTACGCAGACGTATTAACCCAACCATTACGAGCAGTTCACCGTAACCATCCAAGAATATTGCCTTTCCGCAAACCGTCCGCAAACGAAAAAACTGGTGCATAACCATTTGATAACATGCTGGTTTTTTCTAGAAAGTCGGTTTCGATTCCCGCCGCCTCCACCAATAACTTGTTGATATTATTACACTTAGACCTTGTTAAAGTTGCCAGTAAAGTGCCAGATTTGTAACTATCTGAACTTAATAGCTTTTCCTGATATATCTGCTAATGGCTTGATATGTTGTTATTTATTGGCCAAAATTAACCAAACTGACTAACTTCCAATATTCGCTAACCCCATCATGTGAGTGGC
>Ga0194044_10001219_pt1 | contig 13120 bp, 11 predicted proteins | sample JunL4417m_MetaG_FD_155460 | JGI IMG/M metagenome (GOLD analysis project Ga0194044, IMG submission 155460) | Anoxic zone freshwater microbial communities from boreal shield lake in IISD Experimental Lakes Area, Ontario, Canada - Jun2016-L442-17m | ecosystem: Environmental > Aquatic > Freshwater...
AGTTAAGATTATGTCCGTTCGCAGTATATCCATACTGATTAGAAAGGAATCTGTACAGAAAGCTGAAGACCGCCTCTGGCGCCTGAAACTCCGATTTTGGTTTTTTCTTTCAAAGATTCAATAAATCCTTTGGTTTTTTTGTCGTTGAATTTATGTGCGCTGGCGATGCCGCCATAAATATTTCCTGCGTAAAACCCGAATTCAACTGCAGCAATAACGCTCCCAAGAGCTGGATTTCCCTGATCAAAAGCCTCCCATGAGGCCAAAATCAGGGCGCTATTCAACAAAAACGCTACTAGGGCATCCTGATAGCGTTCGCAGTAAAAAAAACCGCCGCCCGGCAGAATGGACAAAACCCCTGCCACCTGGGGATTTTTCCTGGGAATCAACATGTCTTTTTCCAGCTCTGTTGAGAGCATATCCACGATATACCGGCTCTGGTTCTTCAGGCTGATTTTCTGAAAAACCGACGTTGCCTTTTCAAATTCTCCGCGTTCGATATAAATCCAGCCCATCGCATCATAAGCTCCATCCCGAACATCAACATCATCAGTCTGCATCAGCAAGTTATGAAGGGTGATGATCGCATTTCCCGTGTCATGCAGTCTCATATAGCAACCGGAAATCAGGAAGGCTGACTGGACGGACAGCGGCGTATTCTGAAATCGATTTTGGACTTCAGTGAAAGCCGTTATGGCTTCCTGAAAACGCTCCCTGTGATAATCGGACATCGCGATGGAAAACATGGCTTTTTCCACCCGCGTATCCTCCGTGAAAAAATGCATAAAACGTTTGTATTCCACGATTGCGGTTTCATAATCCCCACGGGCAAAGCAGACTTCCGCATACTGGTACTGCTGGTCTGCATCTATGATCACCTGATTTCCGGCATTGGCGTATCCAGTGAACAGGAGGGAAACAAGGAAAAAAAGAGCAGATGGAGAAACACAGCAACGGTTTTGAATCATCATCACCATGCCTTAAAAAAACAAGTAGTTAGGCTGCATGGAAATACATGTAATGGTTGGTAAAGGCTTTGGCATCCTTCTGTCCCCAAAAGTAGTCGACACTTTTTTTGATGAGTTAAAATATATAAAACTGGTGGCCTGAAAATAAGGGATAGGCTCAGAAAGTATCAACAAGGGCATGAAGGATGCCAGAAAACGTTATCAGATAGAAACAGCTCCATAGTTTTTAACTACAAAGTAGCTATTTACCGCAGTAGAAAGAGACGGATAGTATTCCAAATCCACCCATAGATGAGTAGTTCCATCCGGAAGCAGAACATCAGGAATATGGATTTTTAAATCGGCGGATAATGTTGACGCTGCACATGGAAAAGAAGGATTTTTTATAATATTATAATTTACCAATTTAAAAAGTATCAACGTCGGATAAGTAGGATTGAACTCATAAACTAAATCAGCCCAAAACGATGATGTATCAATATATGAAAGATTGGGTATATGGAGCAGTAAATTTCCATTTATAGTTGCTTTACACTCTACTGCATCGGGCCATCCCCCGTCCTTTAAAATACCCAACGTAACAGGGCCTGGATCATGAGTGGATAGGCCTGATGATATGGCATATACCATCAGCCTGTTTTCCCCGCCTTTAAAAGTATCGTAGTCCAAATGTGAGTAACTTGATCCGGAACTCCATGTGAAAGGAGCATACATTTTGACTTGTTGGCCAGCATTGGCGGCCATCGCTTTGGTCCCATGGAACCAGATGTTATTGGAGGTCAAAGCGCCACCCAGTGCTGTGGAGGGATTAGCATAGATGCCAGTATCAATAAGCAGCTTGCCTGCACCATCTTTCATAAACGTGTCATAAATATCAGGATAAGCAGTGCCATAACCCCAACTGCCTGTTCCTCTCGAATTCAACATGGAACCCGAAAAGTTGAGGCCGTGCGCTATTTCATGTAGAACAACCGACATTAAGTCAATTTTACCTCTCGGCGTTTGGCCATCCGTTCCGTAATACCAGGTAAAGTTGCTGTTGTAGGTAATGTGCATGTCAAATCCACTTGACTTTAGACCTGAACCGTGCAAGGCATTCGCCAACGATACCGAATACCAGGTATTCGTAAGCGGGGCGCCAGTAAAATTTCTAAATTTTGCGCCTCCGCCAGAATATCCTAAAGTGTTGCTTTCACCTAAATTCGCCCAGCAGGCGTTAATAGTTATCGGCACAGAAGACTGCAAAAGATTGCCCCATACGGCCCCGGCAGCATTAAAAGCGGCTTTTGCTTCCTCTGGGAAAGTGGTGCAAGTTTCACCCCAAAGATCAGTTCCGCCATTAGCCACATAAGTTATAGAAAAAGTTGCGGTAGCTGTTTCCGGTAGGGTGAGCATATCAAACCGCGCCGGTATGCGCTCCTGGTCGGCAGGAGGATTGGGATCCACCCTGAGTACTACCGCAGGAATGGCGTTGTATAACGTATTCCCATCGGCGGAAAGCTGCGGTTCCAAAGGCTTTGGCCCCAAAGACTCAGCAGCAGACACCGCCGATATCGAGAGTAATAATGCTAAAACAAATACTACGATTGTGTAACTAATTTTCAATAATTTATTATTCATATCCGCCTCCCTCATTTCATCAATCTATTGATAGTTAAACTAATTATTTCCTGAGCTAATCGTAGAAACCGGCGTTACAGTTCATGAATGGTACAACCCATAATAGCTTCAACGCGATTTTGTGCTTCAAGGGCATTATCCCGGCATCTCAGGATGCCCAGCCGAACACCGGAATCCGCGCCATATTTCTGCAATTTTGCCTGAAAACGTTCTTCCATGTTGATTTTTTGATCCTCCTGAATCCATTTATCAGCCAGAAAAACCACCTCGGCTTCTGTAATCGGTGCTTCTTTATTGACCGTGTAATCCATATGAACCTCAACAATATCGGCAATGCTGAAAAACTCCATTTCCCGAAGGATATTAGCCCCTTCGGTGGCATGGTTGGGACATCCCCTGGCCATATCATGAACCAGAGCTGCGGAAACCGTTCGTTCAATGTTCAACTGACAGCCGGCTGTATTCAGCGCCGTTGCTATATGTTTGGCCAGATCAGCCACTGCCCGGCAATGGTCAATGACTTTTTGCGAAACTGCCTTACGGATCATGAGCGCCCGACATTCGGCATCGGAAGGAATGTCGTAGTGATCCATGCAGCCCAGCGCCCATACATAGTCCTTCGGCGTATCAATATCATTCAGAATAAACCGATCAACAACCGGCACGTTTATCGCATCGGCTTCATATCCGTTCAAAAAGCCCTGAAGACCGCCTTGTACTGTCCATGTTTTAATGGCTCTTATATGGATTCCGGAAATCAGGGGAGGATGTCCGCGCTCTTCCAGAAAAGTCGGATAATAAATGCTGGCCTTCCCATGCTTGAAGGCATTTTGCAAATCAATCAGAGTCTGGCATCTGACCAAGGGAATATCCACCGGGTGAATGAAAAAACCGGCGCAATCCTGCGAAATATCTGAGATGCCGGCAACAACCGATGAAAACATGCCATGAGCAAAATCGGGATTGAATACCGCCCTTGCGCCACAACGCTCCGCAAGCGCCATGACATCACCGGCCCGATGCCCTGCCACTACCCGGATATCCTGAATTCCTGCCGAATGGTAAAGTGCGATGGCGCGCTCCAGAAAAAACTTTCCTTCCAGTGACAGGAGAGGCTTGAAATCTCCCATCCTGGATGACAGACCTGCCGAGAGAATGATGGCTGTTATAATCGGTGTTTCCATATTACTTCACGGAACGGGCGTGAATCAGTTCCGCCACGATGCTGACAGCGATTTCCTCTGGTGTTTGGGCTCCAATGGAAAGGCCGATGGGACAATGCACTTTTTGAAAATCCTTGGCTGTAAACCCTTCATTTTCCAGAGCCTGGTAAACAGCGTCCCTTTTTTTCCGTGATCCGATCATGCCAATATATCCTGCCGGTGTTTTAAGCGCCTGCTGAAGAACTGTTTTATCATGAAGATGACCGCGTGTCAAAATGACAAGATAACTGTCCGCATGAATTTCAAGACCCTCAAAAGCAAGCTCGAATGAAGCCGGAACCAGCACATCATCAGCATCTGAAAACCGGCTGGTGTTGGCGAATTCCATCCGGTCATCCAGAACCACAACCTCAAACCCGACCCTTTTGGCAAGAATGGCTGTTTGAAGGCTGACATGGCCTGCACCGAAAAGATAAACAGTTCCCGGCGCCATTACCGGTTCGATAAAAAACCTTCTGTCGCCGGACTGAATCAGGATGGGCGCGCGCAGCTTTTTGGGAATGGAATCAATTTCCATTTCGAAATCCGGAGTACCAATAACCACACCATCCTCATGCAAAACAGCATGCCTTACCTGCAGAACTCCGGATTCCAGCAACTCAGTGACCATTAACCCTTTTTGGCGCTGATCCAGCATCTGAAGCAAACTTGAAAAGAACAAACGATTTGTTTCATTTGGAGCAATTGAATCTATCAGGATTTCCAGTTTCCCGCCGCAGACCATATCCATGGCATCGGCGATTTCAGAAGTCAGATCAAAAGATATGGTCACTGCACCCGGCTTGTGCAGCATTTCACGGGCGGTCTCCATTACGCTGGCTTCAATACGTCCCCCGCCGATGGTTCCCACATATCCATCGGCGCCGATCATCATCCGCGTTCCAGTGGTGCGTGGCGTGGATCCTTCCTGACTCAAAATCAGGGCCATGACAAGCGGTTGTTTCCTGCTAAGCGTTTCGTTAACGGCGCTAACCCATTTTCTCATGATTTACACTCCTTTCGATTGATTCACAGCAATTCATAAACTCTCATGGTATTTTCAAAATACCATCCTTGCTGATAAAAATGTAAAAGATTTTATATTCGTGTTCATTCGTGGCTCAAAAGCATTTTTCATGATAAAAGTCCCATCAGCCCTTGCCGAAACTGCACCGTGGATAATGACAGGAAGGGCAACTGGCGCAAAACCCGCCGTGCCCCAGAGCAATAATATCTTCACGCTGAATCGTTTCGCCGGCAAGTATCCTGGGTATGATCAAATCAAAAATGCTGGCCTTGAAATACATCACACAACCTGGCAGCCCAACAATTGGCACATCGCCTATGTAGGCCAACATAAACATAGCGCCAGGAAACGCCGGAGCCCCATAACTGACCACCCGCGCCCCGGTGGCGCGTATGGCGGCAGGAGTCTGATCATCAGGATCAACGGACATGCCGCCAGTAACCGCAACCATCCCTGCTCCGCGCTCGATAAACGACTGAATGGCGCCGACTGTCATGGCCACATCATCTGAAACCAGAACCTGATCCATGACCGTACTCCCAAGCTCGCCAAATTTATCGCGTAAGACCGGTCCGAATTTGTCTGTAATTCGTCCATGAAATATTTCGCTTCCCGTGGTGACGATCCCAACCTGAAGCGGCCGGAATGGTTTAATCTCGACAACTGGATAATTCTGAAGACAGATGGATTCAACCGCCTTTATTTTTTCTTCGCGAGTCACCAGGGGAATGATCCGCGTTCCGGCCACAGGGCTATTGGCGGCGACGGCTTGATGGGTGTGCAGAGTAGCGAAGACAACTTCTTCAATGGAATTAATGCTAAACAGCGCGGCCGTGTTGATCTTCAGCAGACCGGCAACTCCGGCTATGAGGTTAACGCGCCCCTCGGAAGTTTCGCTCAGATCAATTCCCGGTCCGGCTGCAGCCCTGGCGATCCGGATGGCGGCATCATCTTCGTGAATGTCTCCTGGACCCATGTCCATAACAAAAATATGCTCCTTGCCCATGTTCAGAAGGGCGGAAATATCCTGAGCCTGAATTACATGCCCTTTCCTGAAAGCACATCCCTTGAATTCACCCGGAACAATGCTGGTGATATCATGGCATAACAGCATTCCCAACGCATCCTCTACCGGGATCGATCTCATGACAACTCTCCTTTAAATCCATTATATTTTGTAAGTTACAGGCTGCTTTTTGAATGTGCTGAATGAAGTATTGATATAACGAATCATGACCATTACACAGCCATAGTGTTCATTATTACAAATTGTCTCCGTATAATTTAAAACAATCGTTCTGTCAATCTTGACGTGTCATATTATAGCTGTTATATAGCTTTTCTGTTCACTGGAATGGGTATTTCGGTCAATGAAAAACACTGGCGTTTTAAAATGATAACTCAAAAGATTTTTTCCGGAATCAAGCTTTATCTGATGCGGCATGGTGCAATCGAGACCACGGAAGAAAAATGTTTTGTCGGACAGATTGACATACCGCTCAGCCTCAATGGCAGGAAACAGTCCGAGCGGCAGGGCCGACAGCTTAAGGACATTCAATTTTCCAGGGTGTGGTGCAGCGACCTGAAAAGGGCTTACGAAACTGCTGCAATTGTCTCACGAGATCGAGGTCTTGCGATATTACCGGCTCCTGAACTGCGCGAGATTGATCTTGGTCAATGGGATGGGATGGCCATGTCGCAAATCCGTGATCAATTTCCGGATATATGGCAAGCGCGGGGGGAGGATATCGGTAACTTTCGGCCACCAGGGGCGGAGAGCTTTGCTGACCTTCAGCAGCGGGTGGTCCCGTTTATACGGCGTATTGTCGCCCAATCGTCCGACAATACGCTGATTGTCACCCATGCGGGTGTTATCCGTGTGCTGCTTTGCCAGGTGCTGGAGATGCCGCTTTCGAATCTTTTTAGGATTCACCTGGATTATGGGGGAATAACGCTAATCAAATATATCAATGGCATGTATCAGGTCAAGGCGGTCAATATCTACCCTGTCCTGCTGACAACTGACAACTTAACTTAGGAGAACATAATGCTCTTACCCAAATTTGATTTCCATGAACCCAAGACATTGAATGAAGCATGTCAGATACTGGCGGCTTATGGCGTAAAAGCCAAGCTGATTGCCGGCGGAACAGATCTGATGGTCAACATGAAGAAAAAAATCCTGTCTCCGGAGCAGGTGATTTCAATTTCAAGAATCGGGGAATTGAAGAAACTGGATACTTCTGGTGACAGCATCCGGATCGGCTCCTGCTTTACGGTAGCAGATCTGAGTACATCGGATGCTATCCAAAAGCACTTGAGCGCGCTTGGCGAAGGCGCGAAAAATCTGGGAACCCCCTTGATCCGGAATCTGGCAACCATCGGCGGCAATCTGGGGTCGGCAAGGCCTGCTGCCGATCTGCCTCCAGCGCTGATGGCTTATGGCGCACAGGTTGTCCTGAACAGCCTTTCCGGCGAAAGGACGCTGTCCCTGGATAAGTTTTTCCTGGGCCCCGGTTTCACCGCCGCAAAACCTGATGAAATTCTCTCCGAAATTCAGATACCATCCCTGCCGCCCCACTCCGGCGCAGGCTATATCAACATCGGTGTCAGAAAGGGGCAGGACTGCAATCTGGTGAACGTGGCATCCTTTATTGCGCTGGATACGGACGGTACCATCAGGAATGCGCGGATTGTAATGGGATGCGTTGGCCCCATCCCCTTGCGGGCCAGTTCTGCGGAAAAGATGTTAATCGGCCAAAAGCCGGAAAGTGCGCTTTTTGCCAGAGCTGGAGCCGCCGCAAGTTTGGACAGCACCCCAATTGACGACTTCAGGGGCACTGCCGCCTACAAGAGAGATATGGTTGGGGTATTGACCCGAAGAACGCTCGACATTGCATTCCGCGAAGCCACCCATCGCCAATAAAGGGAGAGTACTCATGAAAAAATTGATTAATCTGACCATCAACGATCAACATTATGAAGTGGCTGTGGAGCCCAACCAGACCCTGGTCGATTTGCTTCGTTATCAACTGGGGCTGACTGGCACCAAAAAAGGATGCGAGATGGGAGATTGCGGCTCCTGCACCGTAATCCTGGATGGCAAAGCTGTCAATTCCTGTCTTGTTCTGGCTCTTCAGGCCGACGGCCGCAGCATCCAGACCATTGAAGGTCTGGAGACCGGAGAGGGACTGCACCCAGTCCAGGAAGCATTCGTGGAAAAAGGCGCCATCCAGTGTGGATTTTGCTCATCCGGAATGATTCTTTCCGCAAAAAATCTTCTGGATCAAAAATCAAATCCAAGTGAAACCGAGATACGAAGGGCGCTGGCCGGAAATCTCTGCCGGTGTACCGGATATCAGAAAATCATTGAAGCCGTCAAATCCGTACCACAGGCTAATTAGGAATTAGGAATTTACAAATCATCCTCAAATCGCCCCAAAATATCCAAATGGGCAATTCGTAATTCGTAATTCGAAATTATAAAATATGGAGATATCTCATGAGCGAATATACAGTCATTAACAGCAGGGCCGTCAGGGTGGATACGCCGGACAAAGCCACGGGAAAAGCTGTTTTCATTGATGACATGACCATGCCGGGAATGCTTTATGGAGCATTGCTGCAAAGCCCGCTGGCGCATGCCAGAATTGTCAGCATCGATACATCAAAGGCCAGGAATCTGCCAGGTGTCAAATCCGTTGTCACCGCGGAGGAGGCTGGTTTGGTCAAGTATGGTGTCAGTCCAGCCAGATACGACGAAACTCTTTTTTGTCACGAAAAAGTCCGCTATGTCGGGGATGATATCGCAGCCGTTGCCGCTGTGGATATGGAAACCGCGCTGAAAGCCGTTTCCCTGATAGATGTCGTATATGAAGAACTGCCTGCCGTATTCACCATTGAAGAAGCCATGAAAGCAGGTGCGCCTGTTCTTCATGATAACTATCCGGGGAACATTTGCGCCGAGGTGCATTCGGAATTCGGAAATGTAGAAGAGGCATTAGCCAACTGCGATCTGATCAAGACCACGACGTTTAAAAACAAGCGACAGGATGCAGCTTTCATCGAACCCCAGGGGTGCATCGCATCATATGACCTTTCCGGAAATCTCACCCTGTACAGCTCCACTCAGGTTCCTCATTATGTTCAGCGAACAGTGGCTATGGTACTTAAACTTCCAGTAGGGAAAGTCCGGGTGATCAAACCTTATGTGGGAGCTGGATTTGGCATCAAGGCCTCGGCCAACCCTCTGGAACTCTCGGCCTGTCTTCTGTCCATGAAAACCGGAAAACCGGTCAAGATGAATTACAACCGGGAGCAGGTCTTTCAGTATGGACGGGCCAGACATCAGTTCACTCACACCATGACAACCGGCGTGAAAAAAGACGGAACTATCATAGCGCTCAAACACCTCTGTTATCTGGACGGCGGAGCCTATTCCAGTTTCGGTATTGCAACGGTCTATTATGCAGGTTCGCTGCTGGGCGGCCCGTATAAATTGCCCAACATGAAATACGACGGATACCGGATATACAATAATAAGCCAGCCTGCGGCGCAATGAGAGGTCATGGCGGAGTAGCGGCCCGGGCTTGCTGGGAGCAGCAGCTCGACATGATCGCCGAAGAACTTAAAATAAGTCCAATTGAATTGAGACTTAAAAACATGATGGTCGCGGGAGATGTCACCTGCAACGACCTGAACATGAGCAGTCTTGGGATGAAAGAATGCATCGAAGCCGTAAAAGATGGCTCCGAGTGGACTGCCAAAAAAGGGAAATTGCCCAAAGGCAAAGGAATTGGCATGGCCTGCGGTTTTTTTGTATCCGGGGCCGGATATCCGATCTACCGTTCGGATACGTTTCATGGCACTGTGATCGTCAAACTCACGGAAGATGGCGGAACAGCTCTGGTCTATACCGCATCTGCCGAGATCGGACAGGGATCGGACACCACATTTGCCATGATTGCCGCTGAAGCTTTGGGAATCCGCCTGGAAGATGTCCGGCTCGAATCCGGTGACACTGATTTTGGCGTTGATCTTGGGGCCTATTCCAGCAGACAGACGCTTATGACCGGCCATGCCGTCAAGGAAGCCGCAGAAGATGCCCGTCGGCAGGTTCTTGAAGTTCTTGCCAAAGAGCTGAATGTTCCGATTGAAAACATGGACATTAAAAATAGCCTGGTCGAATTCAAACAGGAAAATGTTGATTTCACAGGGCTTCGGACCCGATACAGCAAGGAACACCGGGGCTGGAACGACAATCCGGCGGATGGTCCGCTCACTTTCAGGGAAGCATCCAGAATTGCTTACCTTTCCAAAGGCAGCATTGTTGGTACCGGCAAATACAAGCCACCCGAGCTTGGCGGCAAATACAAGGGTGCGACAGTAGGAACATCCCCGGCTTATGGATGCTCGGCCCAGATTGCAGAAGTGACGGTGGATGAGGAAACAGGGCAGATCACGGTGGACAGAATTACCGATGCTCATGATTGCGGTTTGGCTATTAATGTAACCTCAGTTGAAGGCCAGATGGAAGGTTCTGTTTCGATGGGACTGGGAGAGGCATTGTTCGAGGAAGTCAAGTTTGACAACAAGGGCCATGTCATAAACGCAGATCTGGCGGAGTACAAGATTCCCACCATGCTTGATATGCCGCAAATCAAGACCATTATCGTGGAAAGCAACGAACCAAACGGACCTTTTGGCGCCAAGGAAGTCGGTGAGGGCGCTATCATGCCCACCATACCAGCTATCCTGAACGCTGTTTATGATGCCATCGGCGTGAGGATTCACGAACTTCCAATGACACCGGAGCGGGTATATCTGGCAATCCAGGAAGCGAAAAAAGGCAAAACAAGCTAAGGACAGCAACCATTCCGCTGGTTTCCGGAACGGAGTTTGGGAACCAGCGGGAAAGCACATATTATGGACATTCAAAATTTATGTTCCGAGGAATCCATCCGATACAACCGGCAGATTATCCTGCCTGAAATCACTTCGCAAGGTCAGATAAAGCTGAAGCAGGCCAGGGTTTTGATTGCCGGTGTCGGGGGGCTTGGCTCTGTTTCAGCATATTACCTGGCTGCCGCCGGAATAGGTTCAATCCGGATTGCAGATTGTGACTGTGTTGAGTCTGGAAACCTGAATCGCCAGATTATTCATGGAACCGGCGATATCGGAAAACCCAAGACGCTGTCCGCGCTGGAAAAACTCAGGAACCTCAATCCTTATTGTGATGTCGAACCGATTCAGGAATTCATTTCGGATGAAAACATTCTGCTTATGGTGGAAGGCTGCACGGTCATTCTGGATGGAACAGACAATCTGAAGGCTCGAAAAATTCTAAATCGAGCCTCCATTCTGAAAGACATTCCTTTCATTTACGGAGGAGTCGAAGGGTTTACCGGAATGGTGAGTACATTTGTTCCCGGACAGACTCCCTGTCTGGAATGCTTCTTTTCACAGGATACCGGGCAAAAAGACCCCATTGGTATTATTGGGCCAGTTCCGGGAGTGATCGCCTCAATTCAGAGCCTGGAAGCAATCAAGCTAATCCTGGGAATCGGCAAACTGCTGACAAATAAACTGCTTATTTTCAATGGGATGAGCATGTCGTTCCGGAAAATTGAAGTTGAGAAAAATCCGGATTGCCCGATTTGCGGGGGTAACACAGATATTAGGCCCTAAAAAAAAGACCATCAACTTTCAATCGCTCCGTGAAATGATTCCAGTCGGTGTCGTTTTGGAGTACTGCTCCCCTTTATTACTCCACAAAACCAGCTTAAACTTAAAATGTTAACTGCGTCCCCATCACCTACATTAGTGCAGCAATGCCATAATTTCCGAATCACTCCTTGCGGATTTAATCGTGTTCATGATTTGTCTGAGTACATTGATGTCACTAATTTTCTGAATACCGGCCATAACGGTATAAATCTTATCCGGAAATTTGAGGCTCATGTCCAGTTCAATCGCCTCCAATAATCCTTCGATTTTACCTTCATTATGAAGTGTTTCCGCCAGTGTCATAATATAATCACCCTCCCTTCTTGAAAGAGCCTTCTCGACAATTTCTTTGATCTCTTCTGTGGTCACTCCCTCAACTATACTTAACAAATATCGCAATACGGTTTCCAAGCATTGCAGTCCGGTTTGCTGTTGCATTAACTCCTGCATTAACGCCAGAATTTCTGGTAGCTTTGCCATAAGGTTTGGATCAGAACTGTACTTGAACAGCAGCAGCACCACACGAGACATGATCGTGCCTTTGATCTCTTTGTCGGAAAAGCCTCTGAGATCGTAAAGTTCGAAACTGAAGTCTGGAATATACTTCGCCAGTTCCTTAACAGGACCGGCCAGCAGCGATGTTAAACGGGCCCGCGCTGGCGGCCAAGCCTGTTCACCATGGCAGATCAGCAGTGGAATGACAATGGGTAAAGGGTCTCTGTGGTGCTTCTCTTTTGGCTGTTTTAAAAAGAGTCGCCAAATTTTCACCATGTATTCAAGCAATTGGAGATGCACATATTTATCATACCAGCTTTTGTGTTCAAACAGAACATACACAAAGCCCGGGGCGCCGGCCAGAGTTACAGAGTAAAGCATGTCCGAGTAATAGGCCGCCAGCTCCTTTTCCACGAAGGTGTCTTTGCAGATTGCCAGGCTGTCCAAATCCATCAGGTTCAACACATCAACTGGCAGGAAGTGCTGCAGGAAGCTGCGGACGTTTTCCAGGTTGCTCCATGTTTTCCGAAAAAGCCCGTCATGGGGATTGTTGACAACGATACCATTTTCAGCTTCATCCATTTTTGCATCCGTTTGTGAATTTTGAAGAAATTATACTTTGAGCGGTCAATGACTGAATTTTTATTCACCGCAGAGACGCAGAGATTAACATTCGTTAGTGCAGCAATGCCATAATTTCCGAATCACTCCTTGCGGATTTAATCGTGTCCTTGATTTGTCTGAGCACATTGATGTCACTAATTTTCTGAATACCGGACATAACGGCATAAATCTTATCCGGAAATTTGAGGCTCATGCCCAGTTCGATCGCCTCCAGCAATCCTTCGATTTTGCCTTCGATTTTGCCTTCAAGTTTGCCTTCAATTTTGCCTTCGATTTTGCCTTCGATTTTGCCTTCAATTTTGCCTTCATTATGAAGTGTTTCCGCCAGCGTCATAATATAATCACCCTCCTTTCTTGAAAGAGCCTTCTCGACAATTTCTTTGATCTCTTCTGTGGTCACTCCCTCAACTATACTTAACAAATATCGCAATACGGTTTCCAAGCATTGCAGTCCGGT
>Ga0194044_10001223_pt1 | contig 13108 bp, 13 predicted proteins | sample JunL4417m_MetaG_FD_155460 | JGI IMG/M metagenome (GOLD analysis project Ga0194044, IMG submission 155460) | Anoxic zone freshwater microbial communities from boreal shield lake in IISD Experimental Lakes Area, Ontario, Canada - Jun2016-L442-17m | ecosystem: Environmental > Aquatic > Freshwater...
AAACTTCCAATCAATGTTCTTGGGTTCACCGTTCCATCCAAATAATTGATCACGTAGAACGGCCATCGTGGAATCATCCGTCGGCACATAACTCAAACCATCTTGGCCAACAACATCAAGTGTTACTCCTTGAGTCACCTTTGCCAGATGCTCTGGATCAGAGAGAACCGCAAGATCAGAGTGCGCATGCATATCAATAAAACCTGGTGCCAGTGTTAAATCAGTTGCGTCAATAATTCGGCCACGTTCATTGCCTTTGATCAACTTTCCAACTTCTGCAATAACGCCGTCAACAACTATTACATCGGCTTTTACGGCAGGTGTTTCGCTGCCATCAATTATTGATGCGCCGCGAATCGTAAAAGTGTTATCGGTCAATTATTAATCCGAACCCTCAACCACTGGATGGCTCGGGGCAAGACCAGCAAGGAGTCCACCATCAACTAGAAATTCGCTACCGGTCATCCAACTTGATTGATCAGATGCTAAGAACAAAACCGCTGCTGCAATGTCAGCTGGTTGGCCAACGCGCTGCAGTGGATACCAAGGCTCTAAGTCGTTGAAAACATTTGGATTGCGTTCGATACGCTCTTTCCAAGGTTCTGTTACAACGGTGCCTGGGAGCACGGTGTTGCAACGAATTCCATTCTTTCCGTAACGAACCGCAACGGTGCGGGTAAGAGTATTTAAACCACCTTTAGAGGCTGAGTATGAATCGCTGCCGACCATAGTCTTTGAGTTAACGGTGCTGATGTTAATAATGCTGCCGAAGTTATTTTTGATCATTCCGGGAAGAACTTGGCGGATGCATAAAAATGGCGCTGTTAGGTTGATCGCCAACGTCTTATTCCAAACGTCAAGTGAGGTTTCGAGGAGATTCTTTGGATCGTGGAACATCGCATTGTTAACTAATACTTCGATCTTGCCCAAATCTTTTTCGATCTGCGCGATTGTTTTAATCACATCGGCTTCGATGGTTAAATCTAGGACATAACCGGTTGCATCACCGCCCGCAGCTTTTAATTCCTTGATCGCTGCGTTCAGTTCTACTTCGAGAATATCAATCAGTGCAACTCGCATCTTGGCGCCGATCGCGGCGCGCGCCATTTCAAGGCCAATGCCACGGGCACCACCAGTAATAAGGATGGTGCGACCAACAAGCTCAGGTGCGCTGAAGTAAGCCATTATTAACTCTGTTATCGCAGAGCTACTACTAAGTCGATCTCAACCAAGATTGCGATTAGATCTGAGCCAACGGTTGTGCGAACTGGATAATTCGGTGCTTTAAAGAACTCTTGATAGACACCGTCATACTCTTTGAAGTCGCGATTAACATCTTGTAAATGTGCGGTTGTCTTAACAACATCCGTGAAATCGCAGCCAACTTCAGCCAAGACCATCTGCAAATTCTTTAGAGTCTGTCGAGTTTGCTCGCCAACTCCACCAGAAACTATCTTGCCTGTTGCTGGATCTACTGGACCCATGCCACATGTGTAAAGAAAGCCATTGGCTACAACACCATGTGAATATGAACCACCAGGTGCTGGTGCGCCCTTTGCTGTTATGTGACGTACGGCCATTCGAGTCTCCTTCGGGTTAGTTATCTTGATCTTAACTGGGCTATGACTGGCCTAAAAGTGGGTCTGAATACAATCTACAACATCATAATTATCATCAACTACTGGAATCAAACGCCATTTATCAAAGTTAGTACACGGATGAGAAATACCACATCCAACGATCTGGCCGACCTCCACGCTGCCCGGAGTGATCTCGGCAAAGGCATGTTGGTCATTTAGCTTCTCAATTTTGGCACTGAAGGCCTCAACCTTGCTGCCTACCTTCTTAATAGGTAACGGATTATCAAGATCATTTCCGGCATCGCGCTTTCCGTAATTCAAAATAGCTAGGTTGGGTTCTGGGATGCTGAGAACTCTTGACCAAAGTTCCAGGGCTGGTACAAATCGATCGGCTTCATTTGCGCCCATGAAGGGATACAGCTCCTCGTAATGAATGTGATCGTGGCTTACGTAACCACCACTTCTAAGAATGATGTGAGCATCGCCTTGGTACTTGGAAAACTCTTCGGCAACGTAATCGAAGAATGAACTTCCACCCCCGGAGATAATAATTTTCTCATCTAAGTACGGAGCCACGATTTCGGCAGCCGCAACAATATGTCGCAGGAAAGCCCGCAATTTTTCGATACCTGCCTCGCGATCGCCGCCTGGTACGGCACCTTCAAAACCAGAAACGCCACGTACTTTAATCTTTGGGTCCTTAACAATTTCAACCATTAATTCTTTGAGCAATCCAAGGTCTCGAATACCTGCGCGACCACCAAGTGCACCGATCTCCATGAAGATATTGAGCTTGGCGCCACTCTGCTGTGAAATAGCGTTTTGAACAATCTTTAACGCAGCGAATGAATCAATATAGAAAATTATCTCAGCAGTACCTTCATGATTGCGCTTTGCGATTTCACGAATTGATGTTGGCTCTAGAACTTCATTACCAATAATTATTTTCTTAAACCCTGCATCAAGAAAGACATTTGCTTGTGCAAAGTTTGCAACGGTAATTGCCCAAGCACCCGCATCCATCTGACGTTTTGCGATTTGTGGCGACATTGGTGTTTTAACATGTGGCGCGAGTGAAACTCCGAGTCCGTCGCAGTACTTCGCCATTCGATCTATGTTATGAGCTAGTGCGCTCTCGCGAAGGACCATGATCGGAAATTGAAAATCTGCAGTAAAGAGATTGGGTTTGGTTGCTAAGAATTGGGCAACGGTGGTGCCATGGGCTGCCAGTGGAAATCCCTTGAATTCCGAGTTTATTTCGCCGCTGGCCACGACCTAACGCTATCAACGCACGCATAAGTACGCCAGAGCCAGCGCATATTTTGTTACCTCGTATAACGATTTCGTGCGAAAATATGACGTGTCCAAAATTGGAAATGTGATGGAATCAGAAATTGCCGAGATTCCTGCGGTTTTTCAAACTCTCCTTGAAAATCCGGCCCAATTTAGCGATCTACAAAATCTTCTGAATAAGAGTTCAATCCAATCCGTTCTCGTATTGGCCCGTGGAACTTCAGATAATGCGGCGCATTTTCTAAAGTATCTAATCGAAACCAAACTGGGCTTGCCGGTAGGACTTACCTCGCCCTCATCGGTGACTATCTACAAGACAAAATTGCACTTCAAAAATACTTTGGTTGTTGCGATTTCGCAGAGCGGACAGTCAACTGATCTTGTTGAATATGCCAAGGCGGCACAAGCCGCAGGGGCGCTGCTTATTGCTATGACTAACGATGACACATCCCCCCTCGCTCGAGGTGCAAACTTCCACATCTCACTTCTTGCCGGAAAAGAGTTAGCAGTTGCGGCAACAAAGAGTTATGCCGCCCAACTGTTGTGCTCTCTTTTGTTAGTACGTGCCTGGGCCGCAGAGGGTTCCACGCCGACTTCGATTATTTCTGAGGCCAAACGACTAGTTGCAGATGAAACTTTAGTTACCAACGCAGTTGCGGCGGCAAGTCGTGATGGTGAGATCGTTGTTTTGGGACGTGGCTTCTCATACCCAAATGCTCGCGAGGCAGCGCTTAAGATTCAAGAGACCAGCAAAATTTCAGTTCAGGGTCTATCTATCGCTGACTACATGCACGGCCCAATTTCGGCTCTCACTTCCGATACCCAGGTTTTTATCCTTGCGCCCAAGAAATTTCCACTGGGCTCTTTAAAAGATGATCTGGTGAAAATTAGAAGTAACTCGCCAAAAATATTTTGGATTGGCAGTGGCGAAAGTGCACTTGCCAATGAAATAGTTATTGATGGCGCTGATTGTGAAAACGAAATCTACGCAAGTATTGTGGACAGCATCGCGCTCCAACGATTTGCTCTGGAATTTGCTCGAAAGAATGGCCTTGATCCTGATAGTCCAGCGGGGCTGAGTAAAGTTACGTTAACAATCTAATGTCTAAGAAGGTTATCTACTTTGACGGTGGCGGCAGTGGAATCCGCGCTGGTTCAAATATTGATGGAACAAAGAGTGAGGCAAAGAACTTTGCTGGTTTTTCACATGGTGAGGTTGATTTAGTTGATTATTTGGCTGATGTAGTTTCGAAATATGCAAATGAAATTGGGGGCGATATCTCCCGAGCAGTTCTAGCAACTGCAACGCTTCCTGCAGATACCGCGCGCTATGAAGCGATTGCGAGCCTTGTCTTTCAAAAGAGCGATATCCAAGAGCTCTGGATTTGTAGTGATTCGGTAAGTTCCTGTGCCGCTGCAATCTCTGGTGATGGCGTAGTAATCGCAGCAGGGACTGGAATTACGGCACTTGCCGTTGGGAAATCTCGAACTATGTTTCATTCCTTATCCGGTGACGGGTATTTGATTGGTGATGAAGCAAGTGCTTATTGGATCGGCAAAATGGGCCTGAGCGCCGCGTTGCGTGCCCGAGATGGTCGCGATCAAAGTGCGGGATCAGCGCAGTTATTAGAAGTTGCCTGCGCACACTTCAATACCGAGCCTTACTACTTGCCGCATATCGTGCATCAACAAGAACGAGCTGTTCATGGGATTGCCAACTTTGCACTACAAGTAAGTGAATTAGCAGCAACCGGAAATACCAAAGCTGTTGAGATTATTGACGCAGCCGGTGAAGAGGTCGCTCTTATTGCGAATACGGCAAAACGTGAATGTAATGGTGGGCAAGATTTTCAAGTGGCACTCATTGGTGGTGTTTTAGCCTCAGAGACTCTGGTTTATAAGAGCGCTGTGGCAAAGATCGAAAAACTTGGGATGAAGATTCACGCATCTGGTAATACTCCACTTGATGGCGCAGAAATTCTTGCTATGCAATCAGATGCTGGTGTATTTGCGCCCATGATCAAGATTTACAAAGTTGGTAGCAAATGAAACCAATCTTTGTCGACCTCCAAGTAAACGGTCACGGTGGTGTTGATTTACTCTCGGCTAAGACAGTTGATGATGTTCGCAAAGTGAGTCGGTCGCTCTTTCAAAATGAAGTTGCTGGTTATCTGGCCACTTTAATCACTGCACCGTTAGATTCAGCGCTTTCCGCACTTAAATTTATTGAAGAAGTTCGCAAGAATCCACTGCCGGGTGAAGCCATAATTCTCGGAACTCACTTAGAGGGTCCCTTTATCTCGCTCGAAAAACGGGGCGTGCATCCGAAAGAGTTTGTAAAAGATCCCGATTTGGCCCATATGAAAGCGCTGCTTACGGCTGGAATTATTAAGCAAGTAACTCTCGCTCCCGAATTACCAGGTGCGATCGAATTAATTAAATATTTAGTCGGCGAAGGAGTTGTTGTTTCACTTGGGCACTCAAATGCAACCAAGAGTGAGGCAATTGCGGGCTTTGCGGCTGGTGCAAAGACAGTAACTCACCTATTTAATGCCATGCCCAAGCCTCCACTTTCTGGCCTGGCGGATGCCGCGTTGGAGCGCAGTGATGTAGTTATTCAAATAATTGTTGATGGTGTGCATGTATCGAATGAACTTTTGAAAGATACGATGCCTAAAATTTTGGAGCGCTTTATTGTGACTAATGACGCCGTTGCTGCAGCCGGACTTGGCGAAGGAACTTTCCCATTTGGGGGCATGGAAGTTACGGTGACAAACGGTGCGGCCCGCAGAGTTGATGGAACTTTGGCCGGTGGCGTTGCGAATTTACGTGCTTCTTTGGCAAAACTAAAAGAGTTAAATATCTCGGATTCGACAGCTCTAGCCAGTGTTACGACCAGGCCTTGCGAATTAATTGGGGTTTCTTATGATTCACTTTCCAACAATTTTAAGTAGTTCAGTAAACACAACATCTAGCTCGCTCTTAGTTTGATCACTCAGAACTGTGCTGACTGGTCCACGTTGGCGGCTCGATGTAAAGATTCCTTGCTTCACTAAAAGGTACTTCTCTACGGCAACATAAGCGTCAATGGTTGGTTGGAATGAAACTAACTTTGCAACACAGGCATGAATCGCGGTTGCCCGATTTAAATCTTTCGCTTCCAGCGCATCCCAGAGCGCAACAATCGCCCATGGAATCTCGCCACCAGGCATGGTTCCTACAAGTCCAAGTGGATGGGTATCAAGTAGATCCAAGCCGCTCTGTCCTTCGTAAACTTTTGCATTGCCGCCAGCAATCTCCTGCAGCGCAGCCATCCGTTCCTTAACTGGCTTAGCCTCTGGCTTAAATTGCACACGGGTGTTGCCGTATTTTTCTAGTAATTTTCCATACAACTCGAGATCTAACGGTTGTCCCATGTAATTACTTGCGTCTTGAACAATTAGTGGAATTTGTACCGCTTCGATGATGGAGGTGTAATAAGAATAAATCTCGGCCGATGTGGCGGGAAATGATGCGGGTGGTGTGGCCATAAGAGCAGCGGCGCCATCGGCTTCGGCAAATTTTGCAAGTTGAACCGCAATCGCTGTGCTCTCGCCGCCAACGCTGACAATAAGTGGAAGGCGCTTATTTAATATCCGAAGCACAATTTGCCATTGGTTTCGACGCTCGGAGGCACTAAAGCGCATAACTTCAGAGACCATTGCAAGAACTAAACCTTTTGCACCGGATTCGATAAGCCAATCAATCTCTTTTTCAAAGACGACTTCATCTATTTGATCGTTGGAATCCAGCGGAGTTTGGATTACTGGGTAAACGCCCCTATTCAACTGATGACTCTTGATTACTCAGTATGGGAAAGAATTGCTGACAAAAATTCCTTTGTTCGTGGATGCTTAGGACTATCAAAAAGTTCACTTGGTGTTCCTTCTTCAACAACTTTCCCTTCGTCCATAAAAATCACGCGATCTGCAACTTGACGTACAAAGCCCATTTCGTGAGTTACAACGAGCATGGTCATTCCGTCATCGGCTAGTTTACGCATGACACTCAAAACTTCTCCAACAATCTCTGGATCCAAAGCGCTCGTGGCTTCATCAAAAAGCATAACTTCGGGATTCATAGCCAGCGCTCGAGCAATAGCAACTCGCTGTTGCTGCCCTCCCGAAAGCTCTTCGGGGAAATGACCTGCCTTCTCCGCTAATCCGACCATCTCAAGAAGTTTTTGCGCCTTTTTTTCCCGATCTGCTTGACCCTCTTTTAAAACATACTTTGGGCCGGCAAGGATATTTTCAATTGCAGTTAAATGAGGGAACAAATTAAATTGCTGAAAAACCATACCTACTCTGGTGCGTAACTGAGTTATTTTCCCGATCGGGACTGTATGTTCTCCGTCTTTTCCAACCCCGACTTCCTCTCCCTCAATAACGATTGAACCCGAGTCGGCAATTTCTAGAAAGTTTATACAACGCAAAAGAGTTGATTTTCCGCTTCCTGAAGGACCGATGATGCCAACCACTTCTCCTTTTTTGATATTCGTTGAAAAGTCCACCAGAACTGTGTTCGATCCAAAACTTTTAGTTAAATTGCGAATCTCAATAATCGGATTACTCATTGTGATATCCCCACTTTATTCTTCGAAGATTTCTTGGCCGCATAACCGGTTTTCATACGTTTTTCCAAATAAGTTACAAAACGAATTGCGGGATAACCGACAACAAAGTAAAGAATAAACACCATCGTATAAATGGTCATATAGTCATAATTTCCGGCCGCAATAATTTGACCTTTAAACATCAACTCCTGGATCGTTACAACGGATGCCAGTGAAGTGTCTTTGAACAGTGAAACAATGTAATTGCCAAGGGTTGGGATCAAAGTTCTTAATGCCTGTGGGAAAATTACCCGCCTCATCGCAACCGAGCTTTTCATACCCAGAGCAGCCGCCGCGTCTCGCTGACCTTTAGATACAGCTTCGATTCCCCCTCGATAAACTTCTGAAAGGTAAGCCGTAACATTTAGCGAGAGTCCTATGTAGGCTGCGGAAAGCGGATTCAGGCGAATGCCAGCAAATGGAAGCGCGTAGTAGATAAAAATTAATTGAACCAAAAGTGGTGTCGATCGAACTACGGTCACATAGGAACCTGTGATTATGCGCAGCCAGCGCCGTTTAGACATTTTTGCAAGTGCAACAAAGACTCCTGCCACCAAGCTTGTTGCTCCACAAATGACGGTCAAAAAAACGGTCATCAAGAGTCCAAGGGATAGCACACCGAGTGCTGAGGTGGCATTGTGAATATTAAATAGCATTTTTCACTCCTAACCAGTCCTAGAACAACTTAACAGCGTAAGCAATAGAAAGGTGGCAGACTCTCAACGAAAGCCTGCCACCTCACTTCAATCTCTTACTTGTTATGGCTTGTAGGCAGGCATGAAGAGGTTATCTCCATCTCCTAGACCATACTTTTTCAGGATCTGTGTAATTACGCCATGATCACGTAATTCAGCCAAGCCGCGTGAATAAGCTTGGTTCAATGTGCAATCCCCTGGACGTAGAGCAAATTTTGCATCGCCATCCTGGAAGTCAACTGGTGGATTTGAAGTTGCTGCACTCAAAATCTTTAAGCCGGATTTTGGATTAGCGATCATAAACGCGCCCTCTTTTGGTGCATCGTCTACAACTACATCTACCTTGCCAGAAGCCAATGACTGGAACTCAGAGTTTGAGTCCGGCACTAAAACTAGGTCAGGCTTTGGAGAAAGTTTGGCTAAGAATTCGCCAACAAATGATCCTGTGAGTACGCCAACTTTTACACCAGACTTTTGTAAGTCTGCCCAAGTTTTAATACCTTTTGGATTATCAGCCTTGACCATGAGAGTCGTTCCGTACCACCATGCAGTGGTCGTAAATGCGATGGATTTTAGGCGATCAGGGTTTTCATGGATGTCGCCACCAATAACGTCAATACGCTTTGAGACCAATGAAGGGATCATTTGTGGCCATTGAAGCATTACGTCAGTGTGCTTTGTGATACCGATGTAGTTGAGAACGGCAATATTGATGTCGTAGTCAATTCCGGTCATCTTTCCATTTTCTGTGTACATATAAGGTGCTGCATCATAAACGCCAAGTTTCATGCCCTTGGATACGGCATTTGCGTATGAGCGGTCCGTACAGGACATATTTGGTAGGCGACCCTTCATTGGGGTCCATCCAAAGTTAGTGGTGAAGTATCCGTAATTGATATCGCCGCCGGCGACTGCACGTGCCGAGCTAATACCTAAACTCACTGTCGAAACAAAAGTTGCACCGGCAACCAAAATTGCCAATCCAGCCCTTCGTTTCATTAGTTTGGCTATAACCATTCTTTATTCCCCTTTTCGATCAAGTGATCTAGCAGACTCAGAATAAATCTAGGCACCCCTGTGGCGCCCAATTCGTCTAATCCTCTTACCTGGCCAAGGCAGGAGGCTTAGGCGTTGCGCTACGATCACAGATTATTTATAATCTGTCAATAGAAACTTGCTGACTTTTCCACCTAAATTAGGGAGATATTGAACTATGAAAATCGTGCGCATAAAGGCAGCAGGACTTCGCGGGGCTACGCCTAAAGGAGGCTGGTCGGACGAGCTTAAACCTGACACGGTCGTCCACACCTTGATCGCAATCGAAACAGATGAAGGACACACCGGAATCGGATCGGTCTTTACCAGCGAAGCACTTGTTAAAGCTTCTCTCGAAATTCTGGAACCACTACTAATAGGAGAGTCCGCTGACGAACCAGCGCGGGTCAGTGAAAAGTTACATCAAAATACTTTTTGGCAGGGCCGAGGTGGTGCTATCACCCACACAATTAGTGGAATTGATATTGCACTTTGGGATATTTTCGGAAAAATTACCAAGGAACCAATTGGTCGATTCTTTGGTGGACGAGTCCGCGAAAAGGTTATGCCCTACGCATCACTTTTAATGGACGAACCAAAAGCTATGGCAGCTAATCTGGAAAACTTGTTAGCACAGGGTTTCATGGCTTTTAAAATTGGTTGGGGCGCGTATGGTCGTGTTGACGAACAACATGATGAGTTGTTAGTTAAGACTGCTAGAAAAACTATTGGGGACAAAGCATTTCTTGCCGTTGATGCCGGAGCGAGCGATGCCTACTGGCGGAACGGACTTCGCTGGGCAATTAATACCTCACATATGCTAGCTAATTACCAAGTTGGCTGGTTGGAAGAGGCTATAAGACCTGATGACCTAGAAAATTTTGTGGAATTACGTAAACAATCGAGTGTGCCAATTTCGGGTGGCGAAGTACTAACTCGTCGGCAAAGTTTTTTACCGTTCTTACAAGAAGGCGCCTTCGATATTGTTCAACCAGATGTAACAAAAGTTGGAGGAATAAGTGAGTTCCAAAAGATCGCCACGATGGCAGATGCCTTTGGCGTACAAGTTATTCCACACGGATGGAATACTGCAGTCGGCCTAGCAACAGATTTACAAATAGCTTCATCATTGAGCAGTTCCAATAAAGTCGAATACATCACGGGATCCGCTTATGTGGATGACATTGGAAAAATGCCTTGGAAACTTGATTCTGAAGGACTTCTGTCTATACCGAACGGTCCGGGTCTGGGCTATGAACTTGACCCGAACAAGGTAGAAAAGCACACGGGAGTGAGAGGCTTTATTTAATAGTTAGTGAGGCGTTGGGTAGAATGAAACTGTGACCAAAGGAACCCCGAAGATTGGCAGTGCAAAAAAGCCAAATTTGTTGGTTGCCACGGCTGTTTCTCAGAGATCAAATGTCGCACATTTCCTTCGCGAATTGATAATTTCAGGTGAGTTGAAACCGGGTACTCAGGTGAAACAAAATGAAATTGCTGAAAATTTTAATTGCAGTCCTGGCCCCGTTCGTGAGGCAATGCGAGATCTCGAAAGCGAAGGCCTGCTTGAACATATTCCTAATAGAGGTGTATTTGTAACAACAATTACAAATGAGGAATTTCTTCAAATGTTGTTACCGGTTCGCCTAGTAATGGAACAATTTGCGCTAAGAAACGCACGCGCAAAATTCACTCCTTATGTGGTTAAAGAATTGCAAAATCAGATTGAACAGATGCGAGTTGGCGCTAAGGCTAAAAATATAAAGATGGTTAACGAGGCTGACATTAAATTTCACACAATCACAATGGAGGTTGCTGCATCAACTCAAACCCTAAATCTTTGGAAGGGCGTCTTATCAAGAGTGCGGTTAGAGTTTTATACGTATGGCCCAAGCCCGAGTTTAACTAAGCAAGCCCCCGAGCACGCTGCTTTACTTGACGCACTTATAACTGGAACACCGGCAAAAATTGATGAGATGCTGAAATGGCACATCATTGGAACCGTGCATTCAAGAATCTCCAAAAAAGCAAGCGGTAAAAACGCTTAAACGTTTGGGGTCTTGTAAAGGGTTTTGCCTGAAACTTTTATTTCAACGTCAACTAAATACTTTTTTATAGTTTCAGTATCAAAATCGATTCCGAGTCCTGGCCGTGCCGGAACCTGAATCATTCCATCGCTTTGAATTTCAATTTTGTTCTTATTCATTTCAACACAAAGCGCCTTTGGCTCCATTGGATACTCCGCAAGCCAAAAGTCTTTTAGGCCGGCAAATGGCTGCATCGAAGCGGCAAGCGCAGAATGTGAAGTGAATGTATGGTTCACAAACTGAACACCTCTTTTAACTGCGTGTTGGGCTACTCTGTAAGCTGGCCCAATACCGCCGATATAACCAGTGTCTATCTGTATGAACTCAACACCGCCCTGATCAATTAAATGTTCTGCTTGAAAGGCATTGTGAGCCCCTTCTCCTCCAGCTAGCGGAACTTTTGGGGTACGCAACGATAAATCCTTATACAAAGAAATTGCAGCGGCTGAGACAGGCTCCTCATACCACTTCACTTTAGCTTCGTGTAATGCTGTAAGTCGCAGCGCCGCCGCAGCTACATCATCTCCGAAGACTGTTCCGGCATCAATCATGAGGTGCCCATCGCTACCAATTCCATCGCGTGCGGCAAATATATGTTCCGCATCTTGTTGAACTGAACCCCTTCCAAATGGCCCCCAGCCAAATTTAATTGCTGAAAACCCGCGTTGGCGCATGACTCTCGCCTTTTCTAAAGTTTCGGCTGGGCTATCGCCAAATAAAACTGATGCGTAAGGTAATTTCTTTTCCGAAGTTTGATAACCCAAAAGTTCATAAATTGGTTGCTCTTTTGCACGACCCAATAAATCCCATAAAGCGATTTCAATTCCAGAGAATGTTAAATCACTTTGAATAATTCCATAGAAGGATTGAGCCCGCACTTTGTCTGCAATAGCCCTAATATCTTCTGGTGAATCAATCTTTGCACCCAAAACGGAATCGATAACTGGGTGACAACCGCTGTGCGACATCGGCGCAATCCAGCTAGCAATTGAGGTTAGGGGCGAGGCAACAGCCTCACCGAAACCTTCAAAGCCACCCGCTCGAACCCGGGCAACTAGGCCATCTTGGCTTCCGTCCCCAATATCTAAAACTTCAGGCATACGAACGTAAAAAAGATCTACTGAATCAATAATCATATCTATCCCCCTAGTAGCTCCTAGGATTATAGATTATCTTTCATAACTAAAGCAAGCGCAGCCAAATAGCCATTTTTTTCTAAACCTGCCTGTAGATTTGGTCTATGCACTTCGGCTCACTCGTGACTTCCCTCGACTTAATTGCAACATTCGCCTTCGCTGTGGTCGGGGCTCGAATTGCAGTGAATCGAAACATGGATTACGGAGGAATAGCGTTAGTTGCCGCTGTTGCATCTTTGAGTGGCGGAACCTTTCGAAATCTCTTCCTGAGAGAACAGCCACCTTGGTTGCTAAATCCCTGGTTGTTCGCATCAATAATTCTTGCAGTCGCACTAACGATCGCTACTAAACAAACTGGTCCGGTTGGTCGGTTTGCCCTTTCATTCGACACTTTTGGTCTGGCCGTGGCTACCGTTTCGAGTACAAATTATGCATTGAGTTTGCATGCAAATTTTGTTGGTGCGCTAGTTCTGGGAGTCCTGGGCGGTGTCACGGGTGGTTTGCTACGAGATGTTCTCTGCCAAGTTGAACCAGTACTTCTCCACCGAGAAACCATTGGAACTTCTTGTCTGGCAGGTGCGCTAACTTATGTAGCGCTAGATCGTTTGAGTGCGACAACTTTGACAGCAGC
>Ga0194044_10001228_pt1 | contig 13094 bp, 9 predicted proteins | sample JunL4417m_MetaG_FD_155460 | JGI IMG/M metagenome (GOLD analysis project Ga0194044, IMG submission 155460) | Anoxic zone freshwater microbial communities from boreal shield lake in IISD Experimental Lakes Area, Ontario, Canada - Jun2016-L442-17m | ecosystem: Environmental > Aquatic > Freshwater >...
GGAAATACAAGTGTCATCTTAAGTTATAGATATATTGTACCCCCCTACCTTGTCAAGTATTTTGACCACGCGCTTTCCCGCGCTTTCCCGCTTGACGTTAATGGGCAATTCCCGTAACATGTCAGATTCCCGAAATACCATTGTTGGATGTGAGTCTTTTTGTCCTTTTTCAGGAGGCAAGGTGGGTTTTGAGCAGGCTTCACGTAGAATCGAGGAGCTAACAGACGACTGCGTTGATTTCCTCGCAAGGATATGCGCAATCCCGGCGATAGGACCGGAGAACCTCGGCTCGGGTGAAATGGAAAAGTACGGGCTTGTTAAGGATGCCGTGCTATCGCTGGGCCCCGACCAAGTCGAAGAACTTCATGCTCCGGACAACCGCGTTCCCGATGGCGTTCGACCTAACCTGCTTGCTGTTTTCTACGGCAAGGATAAGTCCCGTACTCTGTGGATACTCAGCCACATCGATGTTGTGCCTCCAGGTGAACTGAGACTTTGGGCCCATGATCCATTTAAGCCTTACTTAGAAAATGGATTCCTCTACGGAAGAGGTGTCGAAGACAACGGTCAGGCTCTCGTTGCAAGCATTTTCGCAGCCCGCGCTGTAAAAGAGACCTGCGGTTTTAGTCACAACGTGGGGTTGGTTCTGGTTTCCGACGAGGAATCAGGAAGCTTGTACGGGCTGGATTACGTGCTGAGAAATCGCCTGGAGCTATTCAGACCTGAAGACTTAATCCTCGTACCGGATGCGGGAAACAAGGATGGCGATCATATAGAAGTAGCCGAAAAACACCTCCTACAGGTCCGTTTCAGGGTCGAAGGAAAACAAGGGCACGCCAGTCGGCCCGATATGAGCTTGAACACTCTCAGGGCCGCAGCGCACTTCATAGTGGATTTGGACCAATCCCTGGCGACGCGCTTCCACGTGCGCAATCCTTTTTTCAGCCCGGAAGTGAGCACATTCGAGCCGACCAAGAAGGATGCCAATGTACCTAACATAAATACCATTCCTGGTGAGGACGTTTTCTATTTCGACTGTCGCGTCCTGCCGGAGATCGAGCTATCCCAGGTCGTAGATGAAATGCATAACGTGGCTGGTCGGATTCGGGAACAGTTCGGAGTCAGAGCCGACGTGGAGGAGTGCCTCAAATTCGTGGCTCCAGACCCTACCCCGCCGGATTCTCCTGTGGTGGTGGCTCTGGCTGAGGCAGTCCAGGAGATTTACGGTGTTCAGCCACGGACGGTGGGGATCGGTGGACAGACTGTAGCCGCGTTTTTCAGAAAAAGAGGGCTGCACGCCGCAGTGTGGGAAAAGATTCTGGGTATGGCTCACGCGCCCAATGAGAAAATTTCTCTGGAGAACCTGATGGGCAATGCCAAGGTGTTCGCCAGAATGATGATTTGATCTTTTGACTCTTATGTCGGAAGCGGCTTCGGGTTCAGGTTCGAACTGCCCGAAACTCGCCCTGCTAGTCGTAGAAGGAGGATATGGGGGTATGGATCGTTCAAGACCTTTGAGAGGTCTGCTTTGTGTCGCGGCGCTTTTTACCGCCCTGCTGATCGCTGCCCCTCTTGCCGATGCAGTCGAAAGAACGAACCGCGGCCGGAGATCCACCGGTGACGATGTTCGGCTCAACTTGCCGCAGGCCGTGACCATAGCCGTTGCAAGGAATTTACGTATGGCCGACTCCCGTCTGGCCATCGCGGAAAAGGAATATCAGCGACGGGAAGCTTTTTCAGATTTTTTCCCTGCCATTGATCTTCAATACGATGCCGTAGGCAACAGGTACCGACAGGCAGGTAATATTCAAGCCTTAGCAGGATCCCACGACAGCCGCTGGGCCATCAGAGGCAATCCTAACACGTCAGGTGCAGTTCAAAGTGGGCTGGCATGGGATCCCGACTACCCATACAGGATCGATCCGTACCGCTCCTTCACGATGACCGCGACCATGACCCAGCCCTTGTACACCGGCGGGAAACTGCTGAACGACTACAAGTACACGAGGCTTGGGGTGGATTACACGGCCATCCAGATGGAGGTGAATAGACAGGATCTTATCCTTGAGGTGAATGAGGCATATTACCAACTGATCCAATCCCAGAAACTGCTCGGGGTAGCGGAAGAGGCGGTCCGGGCCCTGGAATCTCTCAGAAACCAGACCATGGAATTTTACAAGGCCGGGGTTGTCCCAAAGGTCGATGTCCTGTCTACTGAAGGGCAGTTGGCCCAGGCGCGAATTCAGAAAACACAGTCGCTCAGCGATATTCAAAAATACAGAGCCACACTGAACCTTCTGCTGCGTTACCCCCAGGAGACGCCCACCCAGGTAGAACACGACATCTCTTATCGTCCTAACAGCTATAATATTCCAAACATCTACTCCGTAGCAGCGGGAAACAGGCTTGAGATAAGGCAGGCAAACATCTCGGTGGATCAGGCCATGGCTCTTGTCAAATCCTCGAAAGCCGATTTGCTCCCAACGATGGCGGTCCAGGTGGCAGGTTCCAGATTTAATGACGACTGGAACCCGTTCGATCCCGAAGCGGTAAATGATTGGCGTGTCCAGGGGATTCTTACGTGGACTTTTGATATGTTCCGCAGACGTGAAACGGTTAAAGAAAGACGGGCCTCTCAGGCTAGGGCTTTCGTGGCACGGGAACAACTTGTCGAACAGATAATGCAAGAGGTCAAGACGGCTTACGAGGACATGAAACGTTCTGAAAGCAATATCCAGGACAACCGCGCGGCCGTCGAATTCAGGCGTGAAAGCTTTCGGATCAACCAGGAAAGATATAAGGAGCAGGTTGCTACCTACACTGAGGTGCTGGACGCGCAGAGGCAACTATCACTGGCTGAAGGAGACTATTACATATCGCTTGTCGCTTACAGGATAAACCAGGCCCTGCTGGAGAGAAGAATGGGAACATTGAGGCAGTAGTTGCGCCTGGAACTTTTCATTTCTGTCGTTGAAGGACTGAAGAATGCTGTCAGGTATTAAATTAATTTGCGTCTTGGGGATTGTGTCGCTATCTGGTGTTCAGTTCGCTGATGCGCAACAAACCCAAGCAACTTCAGCCAAACCGGCAAGCAGATCCACTGGGAAACCCAGCAGCATTCAGATTCAGCAGAACATACTTGTTCAGCAAAACGCACTTTTGCAAGGTCAACTGCGGGAGGTGCAAAGGTGTATCCAGGACGCAAGCTTGCCTCAGACGCTTCGTGACCCTGAGGGGAATATGAACCGTACGCCGCAAACCGACCTGGTGAACTGCGCTAGGAAGCTGGAACAATTAAAGCGTCAGTCGGCAAGTCTTTCAAGGCAAGCTTCACAGTTGGCACAGGACGCGCAGTTTCAAGGATTGGAACTACAAGGACTGCTCGAAACCAAGAAAACGAGGACGCGGTTAAAGGGCAAATCCGCGCAATAGATTCGTCTTACCGCGTCGGCCGCTGAGAAGTGTGAGCACATCCGAAGCACGCTCGGCCCTGTCTGCGCGTACCAACTCCTCCGAGCAAATTTTTTCGCTCTTGACGGCTTGGACCACTCAATTCACTATACTTCCAGCAGTAGCATTAGAAGCAAGGATGTTGTTCACCCCCGGAGTGGATGATCGATTCCACGTTAAAACCGAGGAGCGCGGTCTCGCACTCCCGGGGGCTGCAATCAGCGGGTCAAACGCAACCGGTGGGCTTGGGAAGTCCAGCCACCTTACAGGCCCCCTTCGCCGGTCCGGATGGGAACAGCTCGTAAATCTTCTTCAGCTTAAAGCCGGTGTCCTTGCAAACTTTTCGGATCATAGGAGCGATGTTGAATTCCATGTAATAGTTTCTCAGATAATGAACAACCTTCCAGTGCTCGTCTGTCATTTCCTGGATTCCCTCGGTTTTGGCAAAAAGAGCCGCAACTTCCTCGTTCCATAGGTCCGGATCCTGCAAGAAACCGTCCTCGTCAACGTCAAAGTTTTTACCTTCAATCTCCAACGTAGGCATTCGAAAGCCCTCCTTCATTCAAGTCTGCCCTTACAATATTGGGCAAATTGTGTAATCCGTATGATGTTATCACTAGTAAGGACCAAAAACAACCCAGTATTTCGAGAGATTTTTCTCGTTTCCGGAAAATTTCTCTTAGTGGAACGGGAGAACCTTGAAAACTTCCAAGGAAGAATAATAGCCAACAAACGAAACACGCTCCCGAAAAAATTGAGGGCGGTAAAGAGAAGTGCCGTCAGCCCTCACGCTATTTTTTCTTTATCTTCGCCTCAGCGTCCTGGACATATTTCTGGAGTAGCTTTATTACCGCAGGCCGTTTTTCGCGTGCAAGAGCTTCCTTGTAGACACCCAGCGCAGCAGGATAGTCTTTCTTGATCTCGTATACAAGGCCCATAAGACCGTATGCATCCGGGTAATCCGGGTTAAGCTGTACTGCTTTTTTGAGGTCTTCTATGCTTTTGTCGTACTCACCTTTCTTGGAATACGCAATGGCCCTGTAGTGGTAAGCCACAAAAAAATTTGCATTGTCTTGTATAGATTTGGTAAACATCTCGATGGCGCGATCCCAATTTTCTACTCGTAGAGCGAATTCCCCCTGCTCGTAGAAGTCGAGGTAATCTTCAGCCTTAGCAGACTCCCACAAGAGCGCGCAGGTTGAAAAAAAAACCAGGAAAAGTACAATGCGTACCTGTGACTTGAGCATCTCCATAATCCGTCAGTACCATTCGAATGGAGACGAATACTAACACAAAACGCCCCCCGTGGAACCTATCTTTTTGGGCGTAGCCATTTTTTGTGGCGGCTTCACTCCTCTAGGCGTTGAGCAAAGATAAACCTGGTTGCTTAGGGATGGGTAGATTTGATAGCGTGATCTTATGAGAATCGACCGGTTGACCCGAGGAAGAGATGATACGGGGACCAGCATCACACGAACTACAAATCGGTCCCGGGAGGGTTATGGACAACGAGGGTTCGCATAGAGTCTTTCCAGGAGTTCAATAGATTCCTACATGTTGCCGCAGGAGGTTGGTCAGAGTTTTCCATGAAACACAATCACATGGTAAAGATCGTTCCCGAGTTCCTCAGGGATGGTCAATTTCAAAACTTCCCAGGCGTCTTGGATCAGGAACCCCCTTGGTTATTGACCAAGTTGATTCCTCTGCTGTCCTCCAAGGTAGTTATCGACGATTACATACTGGAAGAACTTCGTGACTTGGCAAAAAGAGGCCCTATCATTTACGCCATGAAGTATCGCAGCATGTACGATCTCCAATTCCTCAGGATGCGTTTTGCAGGACTGGGCCTTCCTGTGCCTTCTTTCCTGTTGGGTATGTCGTCTTCTTTTGCCGGCTCTTTTCCTAAGTGTTTTAAAGTCTGGAGAAACAGATTCAAGGCTGCTGTATGTTGCGGTGCGGAATCAACTCCACCGGAAGAACATGTTGCCAGAGAAATATTGGAAAACGGTGGAGCCGGGGTAATGTTCCTGGTTGATGAAAAGACCTCTCGAAAAAGATACGTTCACCCTGACCTCGACCCCTTACGCATGCTCATGGGTCTTCAGGGGCGCATGGCAGCCTCAATCGCGCTGGTTCCATTGGTCATCCTTTATGACAGGACACAACGCCGTACGATTCGTCCTTTCTGGGAGAGTTTCCTCGGAGACCCCGACCGACCCGGAATAATTGGAAGGCTCTTGATAGCCGTTCGAAAATGGACGGTCCCGGAATTGCTCATAGGAGAACCGGTACACCTTATCGCTGAATTCGAAGAATTCGGCTCTGAGAAAACCCTGGATGAACTCCCTTTCGAAGTCCGGACCAAACTTGTTGCTGCAATCAACGCCAGAATAAGGGTGAACAGAGGACCTGAACGCATGTCCCGGACCGAGATCAAGGAACGTGTACTCGAGGATCCTAAGGTTCTGAAAGCTGTGAGAGATGCCGTGTCCAGGGAATCCGCCGTCGAGGAAAAAATCAGGAAAAAGGCAGAGTCCTTTGTAGACGAGATGGCCGGCGATCAGCGTAATCAGCTCCATCATTTTCTCTACTATGTTCTCAGGTGGATGTTTTCTAGAATTTTCGATGGGATTGACCTGCGGGAATCAGACTTCCACACACTGAAAAAAAAGAACGAAGAGGGTTCTTTGATTTATGTCTCGTGCCACAAAAGCCACCTGGACTACCTTCTCATTGGTTATTTTTCGTTTATCAACCAAATGGCAATACCTTACATGGCTGCAGGGAAGAACTTATCCTTCTGGCCGGTGGGGCCCATACTTCGTAATGCAGGGGCATTTTTTATACGGCGTTCCTTCAAGAATTTAGGTGTATATACAAGGCTTTATACTAGTGTTTTTGAAGCTTACTTAAAGGTTTTAATAAAAGAAAGTGTAAATATAAACTTTTACATTGAGGGTGGTCGAAGCCGGACGGGAAAGCTCCTGCCGCCTCGGGTGGGAATGTTATCCTTTCTTTTGCAAGCAGTGGATGAAGGCACCGTGCAGGATATGACTTTTGTCCCCACCTTCATAGGATACGATCAGATCCCGGAAGAGAAATCGTACCTGCGGGAATTATCAGGGACTGACAAACAGAAGGAAAGCATCCGGTCGGTGATCCGGGCTCGCGACGTGATGAAAAAGAGATTCGGTAAGGTCTACATACGCTTTCATCAGCCTCTCTCCTACAAGGAGTTCCTTCGGCAGTCCGGGGTAGAGATCGCGGACGGCAAACCGGACCTGGCTGCAACAAGAAAACTGGTTCTAGACTTTGCTTACCACCTAATGGGCGGCATCGTACGATCGGGAGTTGTCACTCCTATTGATCTCACAGCGGCGAGCCTTTTGTGCTCAGGGAAAACCCGTGTTCCCAAAAGCCTTTTGCTTCAGTCAGTAAGCTATTTATCTCAGGCGCTTCGCGAAGAGGGCATGGACTTCGCAGAGAGTCTCGAGCATGAGGAAAATGCGGTAGAAACGTGTGTAGGGCTCTTTCGGGTCAGAGGGTTCGTAGACATCGACAACAGTGAAGAAACTTCAGGAGAAACAAATTATATAATCAGTGAATCACGAAGGATAAATCTTGATTTCTACAGGAATTCCCTTGTCAATTATCTCTGGCCGGCGTCCCTGGTTGCCTTGCTTTGCCTGCCCGAGGATTCTGGTACTCGAGATTCTCATCAAAGTCTGCTGGAACGCTTCACCTTCTTAAAACAACTGATGACGAAAGAATTGATCGTCAATCCATTGGTTTCCGACAGTGAATTATTGGAAAAAACCGTAGCTTTTTTCCGTGAAAGAGGCTGGGTGAAGGAAAATCTGAAACCTGCCAATACCAGTGCCATGGAATGCCTTGGGGGAGTTCTGCAAGATCTCGTCGGCGTATATTACTTGGCGTTGGTTGCATCGGAGACCATAGATGCATCTGGTATCACCCAAAAAGAGTTTGCCAAGAAGATGGTCAAGACGGCCCAGGATCTTTTGGGTGAGAAAGGGGACAAAGCCTTGCCCCCCGTAACCTCTGTATCGGTAGATAATGCCCTAAACAGGTTTTCCGAGATGGGCATTTTCCAGTACAGGCCGGGGAAAAAACTCCTTGCAGGCGTAGCTGATTCCGCCAAGAGGGATGAGGCGAAAAATTATCTAGCTCAAGCCCTGCCCTGGAAGTAACCATTGGTGGTTCTTGCAGTGCACCAAGGTTTTATTGACACATTGCTCTCATTGAGATAATCTTATGTACAAAGTCGGGGCGTAGCGCAGTCTGGTAGCGTACCTGAATGGGGTTCAGGTGGTCGCTGGTTCAAATCCAGTCGCCCCGACCAAAAAAACCCACACAGTTTCAATGAATTAACCACCACTTGCCTTGGCGGTTTTCTATTCCAGGAAGATTATTGTGTCAGTTTTGTGTCTTTGACCTTCACATACCCGGTTAGAATACCCGATGAGTTTAGTTATCTCCGGCGCTGAGTAGTGTCTTAGTGCTGGTGCAATAGTGTCCCGGAACTTAGGCCGCATTCCGATCACGAAACCTCGCAGGACATCTCATCCAACTCGCGAAGAATGGTTTCAAACCGGAGCCTGATATGATCCAGGCGCTCTCGCTCTTCTCCATCCAACCGGCTTGCCCGCTCGCACACCATGGCATGCACGCATTTTACCAAATCGGGTAATATGTCACACGACATCCGTTTACTCAAACCTTCCTCGGCTAGATACTGGGCCACTGCAAAGAGAGTCCGGGCGTGAAAGTTCTCCTCCCCGATCTGCGATGTGATTCCCAAGCGATCCAGTAGCGTGCGAGCCGGTAGTTGGACCCTACTCAATCGGAAGCTGATTCCCATTTGGTTAAGTTCCTTGTGTAGCCCGGCCAGCATCTCCGCACCCGCGAGGTCTAGATCTCCGGTCATTTCCATATCGAATACCACTGCTTCAATCGGGTGATCACTCTCCCGAACGTCCGAAATGATTTGGTTTTTATACGAATCTGCATTTGCGTAAAAGATACCCGTGTCCGCTCTTATTATGAGCATTCCGGGAATAGTTATATTTTCCGGGTTTTCCTGTACGGAAGAAAATTGAGGTTGACCGGGGACTCGTCCCAAGAGACTGACATGAGACTGCGAGGTTCTTCCAATCACAAGAAGAAGAGAAAGGAGCGCTCCGATCATAACCCCGTCAAGTATGCCCAAGGCAAGAACTCCAACTAACGCTCCAAGGGCTGTCCAGAATTCCGACGTTCTGAGTTCGAAAAGACTGGATAGCCGCTTCCATTTAAATAGGCCTTTTACCGCCACGATTACCACGGCGGCAAGAATAGGCTCGGGAAGCCTGCTAAATAGCCCGGTGAGGAACAGGACCACCAAGGCAACCAAGACAGCGCTGAATCCCCCGGCAAGTTGTGTCTTTGCGCCCGTTTGGTCATTCAGTGCGCTCCGAGAGAAACTCCCCGCCACCGGATATGACTGTGTCAAGCCTGTTCCAATGCTGGCGAAGCCCAAGGCGAGCAATTCCTGGTTAGGATTGACACTATACCCGTTCTTCGACGCAAAGGTCCGAGCCATGCTCATTCCTTCAACGTAGGCCAGCACGAAGACAGCTATCGCCCCTCGAAAAACGTCTCGGACATCGGGCAAGAAAACCGGGGGTATGCTAAACTGCGGGAGACCACTCGGGATCGCCCCGACAAGAACTATGCCGTGAACTTTGGAATCAACTACACTCATGATGCCAATGGATCCTAGCACCGTCACTAGAGCCCATGGCATTTTCGGCGCCCAGCGTTCACCAGCCAGGAGGACCACAATTCCTGCCACGCCCAAAGCAAGAGCCCAGAGGTTCGTTTGGCCGATGTGCTCAACCAGGTGGGTGATCCTTTCAAGGAACTGTCCTTGCGCTCCATGGATTCCGAACAGTTTGCCTAACTGGGACCCTGCTATGTACAGCGCAGCGCCCGATGAAAATCCCACAAGTACGGATTCGGATATGAAATTCATCAGCACGCCCAGCCTCAGGGAGTACGCAATAAAGGCGATGAATCCCACAAGGATGGCGGTCAAAGCGGCAAGCGCGGCGTATTGGGCCGGCGAATCCACCGTCAGGCTGCCAAGCGCCGAAGCGACCAGGATGGAGACGGCGGATGTGGGACCTACGACGAGTTGCCGTGACGTTCCAAACAACATGTAGAGTAGCGGCGCCGCAATACAGGCGTAAAGACCGGCTTGCGCAGGCATTCCGGCAAGATCAGCATACGCTATGGCTTCCGGTATCGTGAAGGCCGCCAAGGTCGTCCCCGCTATCAGATCGGGTCTTAACCAGTGTTTTTCATAGGTCGGGAGCCAATTGATTATGGGTAAGTAGCTGCATAAACGCTCCGAGAATGTCTCCTGCTGACGCATCGATCCTCCGCCGAATTGAGCGGTGTTTCCGAAGGGCCTGCCTAAGCCGGAACAGGCCCGCTGGACTCAATGGCTAGTAACCGGTTCGTATCCATATCATAATATGGTGAGGGGTGCCGCGCTTTTAGGTTTCTGATAAATAGCTGTAAATATAGCTTGTTCTCCGAGACCTGATGTGCTTTGATTTGAGTATGAAAACAAAGTCAGAGCAAGGAGGTCTCGGATGGATAAGAAGATAGAGGAAGCTCAGCAGGAATTCAATACGATTCTGCATTACATTGTCCAAGGCGCTGGGTTACTTCCAGAACAACCGGGATAATCGAGAGTACCTGCAATTCCATCATAAACATACGTAAGGAAGGTGCCGGCATGTTTTGGTCAACAGACGGTCAGAAGCCATACTCAAACTCCGCGGAGTCTTCTTGGATGATCTCTGGGACGACTTCTGGGTCTTCAGAACCAAGAGGGAAAGGAAGAGACTCTATGCACAATACGACAACATCCGTGCGGTTATGCAGGAACAAGAACAGAACAGGAAAGCAGCTTGATATCCTACAGTAACGGAGACGCGCTGCACCCGTTCAAAATCCCCTGGACTCTTCTGGATGCTTGAATCATAACTTCCTTGAAGATAGAGATATGCTCCTGGGACTTTTCTAAGGGGAATTCATTGAGAATCTTTGACACTCACAATCATCCATCCGCACCGCCATCAACTCTGCCAAAAGTCACCCCACACATCACCGTGCAGCCGATGGGTCTTTTCTTAGAGTACAAAAGGGTCAACTCCCGAGAGCGCCGAGGATGTGAGAATTCAAAGAACCATTGTTTCAGGTTCAAGAGGGAATGAATCGGATGGGAAGCAGTTTCGAATCAACTCGATTGGTATCATTAATAGTATGTGTCATCCTTGTATCGATCCCTTTCCTGGCCGTTGAATTTGCTCCCATAACGGATCTCCCGCAGCAGGTTTCTCAGATACGGCTGCTGTGTGAAACTATCGGCGATCCGCATACAAGCCTTTATCAAGTGCAATGGTTCAAACCGAACAACCTCGGCTATGTGATCCTGGGCCTTTGTTGGGTTATGTTCGATCCCTTGACCGCTGGCCGAATGGCCATGTTGATCATTGCCCTTTTTTGGGTAGTTTCTGTCCACTTCATCGCGTGGCGCCGCTCACGGTCCCCGGACCTGGCTGTCCTTGCCTCGCTGTTCGTCTTTAACCAGTCCCTCTATTGGGGGTTTTACAGTTTCATGTTGGGTGCACCGGCATTCTTGATGTGGTTTCAGAAAACAACCTCAGAGCCTATGCAAAACTCCTCGGCCCGCGAAGCCGCTGCCTGCATCGGCTACGCTCTCTTGCTGTATTCGTGTCACATCCTGTGGTTCTTATTCGGGCTTGCATGGTTAGTGCTTCACAGCCTTGTATTCAGACACTCGTTTAAGCCGGCTGTCTCGAAGTTGATTTATGTAAGCCCTGTCATTGTGTTGACGGTCTGCTGGTATCTGGGCTTCTCTGGTACCAAGATGGCTGAGCAGTCGGCCCTGAGAATGGACCCCGCGGAGGGTTCGCTGTTCATGGCATGGGTAATTGAGTCGGCTTTCGGTGGCCTCAAAGGACCGATAGAGTATGGGATATTCGGGGCCATAACCGTCTGGGCCGGCGCTGCAATATTGCTGAACCTAAACACTGTCAGGACTCAAATCGACTGGGAATTGTTCTCGGCAGGCGGACTACTTGTTATTGCGGCATTTCTCTTGCCCGACGTCTTCATGACCACTGTCTTGTTCAATTCCCGCTGGATACCCACCGGATTATTGCTTCTTGTCCTTAGTATTCCTTCGATTCCATTAAGACTTCGTGTGCGGCAAACGTCGGCCATGGTTGTTTTTGCCGGGCTTTGCGCTGTGACAACAATGTCGTGGATTGACTTCGACAGAAAAGAAACGTCAGGGCTTGTTCAAGCACTCGAAGCCTTGCCGGGCTCAACGAGGGTAGTAGGCCTGGCAACCGTCCAATCAAGCCCCGTAATCAAGGGACTGCCCTCTCTGCAAATTTTCGCATATTCCCAGGCCCTGAAAGGGTGTTCGCTAAGTTCCTCTTTCGCTGATTTCTCCTCTTCTTTGGTCACTTTCAAGGACAGGTCCGAAAAACCATGGACCCGGTACATTGAATGGTTTCCGGAGAGGTTGAAGGTTTCTGACTTACAGTATTTTGACTACGCGCTTGTCGATGGGTTTGACAACCTTCACGACCAAATTCGCTCCCAAGAGCATTTTAAGCCGATGAACAAAGATGGACGCTGGCGACTATACAAGATCATTCACTAAAAGAGACTGCACGCAGGAAAAAACATCAGGGCCCTACGCGCCGTGATCAATACGGCGCAGCGATTATATTGCTCACACTGAAACAAAAACTATTCAATCCCGCGTAAGTCCCTTTTTATTTGGTCGGCCTCGTTCTTCAAAGGGCTTTCGGCGGAAATCATTTCGAGTTGTTCAATCGCATTAGACGGCCGCCCCATTCTAAGGTAGACCTGTGCAAGTTGATATCGTTCTCGTGACTTCAGGGGTTCGCCAAAAGACTCGATTGTCTTCATGTAAGAACCCTCAGCGGCCGTGTATTCCCCCATAATCAAGAAAACCCTGCCCCTGATCGATTCCAGGGCAGGCACCCAACCCTGGGTCTGTTCCATTCGTTCACAATATTTGAGCCCGGTGGAATAATGCTCCAGATGCAAAAAAGTCAGGGGACCAAGCACAGCCGTAATCGTCAGGATGACAGGTAGATAGAGCTTTCGGGCGTCCCAGCCGGAAACCAGGAAGTTTACTCCGCCGCCAATCATAAGGGCCGGTCCCACAAGCGCCAAATACATGTAGTGGTCCTGACGGAGGTTAGTGGTTGGGATCAACTGGGAAGTGGGCAGAAGGCATATTACAAACCACCCGATTCCCAAAGCCAACCACCAAAATCGCTTTTTGATGCCAACCATGAGAAAGATCATCACGGCAGCGCAAAACAGAACGGCTGCCGCCATCTTGGCGGAATCGAAGTCTGTAGCCTTGTAGATATAAGCGGGAGAGAGATTCAGGGGCCAAAAAAACGACAAAAAATAGTCCCCATAAATGAGGAGCATCAATTTGAGTTGACCGATGAGAGTCCCGAACTTCAGCGAATGCACCTGTTCAGCCGCGCTCTCGGTGAGAA
>Ga0194044_10001229_pt1 | contig 13091 bp, 15 predicted proteins | sample JunL4417m_MetaG_FD_155460 | JGI IMG/M metagenome (GOLD analysis project Ga0194044, IMG submission 155460) | Anoxic zone freshwater microbial communities from boreal shield lake in IISD Experimental Lakes Area, Ontario, Canada - Jun2016-L442-17m | ecosystem: Environmental > Aquatic > Freshwater...
GTGTCGCCCGGCTTCAGCCCATAGTCGTCGGCGAAGTCCTTGCCCACCATGACCTGCTTGTCGCCGAGCTCCGCCTTGCCGGCCGTGAGGCGTCCGGAGAGGTCGTAGATCGTGTCGAGCTCTGCGAGCTGGCCGCCGACGAATTGCAACGGCGCGCTCTCGGCGCCCTTCTTGAAGATCCCGGAGAACGAACGCGTGGGCACGACCGTCGTGATCAGCGACTCGCTGTTCATCGCCTGCTGGAGAGCGGCCGTGTAGTCGAGCGGGGCGCCGGCCGTGCCGGCTTGCACGATCAGCTGCGGGCTGTTGCCGATGGTCTGGTCGACGAGGCTCGTCTGGAGGCTGGTGATCAGCGAGCCCAGAAAGACCTGGACACCGATGCCGATGGCGATGCCGGCGGCGATGAGGATGGACTGCGCCGGGCTCTTGCGCAGGAAGCGGGCGGCGATCCTGAGGCTGAGCACGGCTCAGCCCTCCCCGCCGCCCGGCGCTGGGCGCGCGCCCAGCAGGGCCTCGAGATCGAGCAGCTCGCTCGGCGTCCAGCCGTCGCTGTTGAGGGCGAAGGCCGGGCCCCCGACCCACACGTCCACGCCCGGAAGCTGTTCCTTGAGGTAGTCCACATGGCGGCGCAGGGCGACGCGGTGATAGTGCGTGGACGAGCTCAGCACGACCGCGTCCACGCCGAGCCTGCGAGCGGCGTCGGCGACGTCGGCGACCGGCGTGTCGGCGCCGAGAAAGTACGTCGTCCAGCCGGCCATGTCGAAGCGGTCGCTGACCATGCGCAAGCCGAGGTCGTGGCCCTCTTCGGGCGGGCTGGCCAGAAGGACGGTGCGTCCGGCCGGCGGCACGGCCGCCCTGGCCTTCAGTACGCCGGGGTAGACGATCTCGACGACGCTGCGCACCATCGCGCTGGCGAGATGCTCCTCCCAGATGGCGAAGCGCCCGCGCTGCCAGGCTGATCCGGCCTGTACGAGCAGCGGCGTGAGGACCTCGCGGTAGAGCTGCGCGATGCCCACGGCGCCGCTGCTCACGGCCTCCACGGCGGTGCGCACGAAGGCGGGCTTGTCGTGTGCGGCCAGGTGTACGGCCAGTACGTCGAAGAGGTGCGCCGCGGTGGGCGGCGCGGCGGCGCTCGCGCCCTCCGCGCCCGGCTCTGCTCCGTTGTCCACGTCGCCGTTCATCGGCAGACTCCTACCCGCCGCGTCACGGCGAGTAACCAAGGCGGCGCGAAACGCACGGGCGGGTGGCTCGGGCGCGGCGGCCTCGGCGCGGCGGCCGCACTTGCCGCGGCTGCCCGCGCGGCCGCCCGTGCACCCGCCGCAGCCGCCGGGGTCGGCGCGCCGGGAGCGCCGCCGGCCATGCACCCTCAGGGCGCCCCATTCGTGACTCACCGACGCCTGAGCGACGGGGATGGCCATGCCGCACCTGTGACCGGACGAGTCGCGCGCGGGAGGTTGGCGCCCGTGGTGCGAAGCTGGACGGCCGGCCGCCGCCAGGTGGCGGGCCGCCTCTGCCGCTCATTGTCGCCGTCCCACAATCGCGGTAGCATCGTAGCCAGTTATCGCCACGTTTGGACCGACCACCGCATGGGTGGGCAAGAAGATCTCTCGCGACGGTGATGCCTTCATTCTTGAAGACCACGATCCGATTTCAACGCACGACATCACGGAGTACGACCGGCAAGGGCATCTCGTCTGGGTGAACGACGGGACCCGCGCCTGGATCGGCGCGAAGGCCAAAGGCTCACGGCTCGCGCACGTCGCTGCCCCCGCGACCGCGACGGCGCCTTCGAGGACGACCGAGACGCCAGGTGCGACGACCGGCGTGGACAGCCGGTCAACGGGCGCATCCGTGCGTGCAGACCTATTGGGATAGGCCCTTAGGCACGCTCAGGCAGGAGGGGATCGTGATCGTTATCGGCGGTGGACCGGTGGTCACCACCCACGGACTTGTCGAGTCCGGCTGGGTCATCGTCGACGGCGATCGCATCGTGGCCACCGGGGTAGGCGACCCTGGGCAGCCACTCGACCTCGATCTGCGTGGTCGCACGGTGGTTCCCGGCTTTGTGGACCAGCACGGTCATGGCGGCGGCGGCGACAGCTTTGTCACCACCGATCCCGCTGAGGCGCGTCGCGCCGCCAGGGTGCACCAGGAGCATGGCACGACCAGCCTGATCGCGAGTCTGGTCAGCGGCTCGCGCGACGACCTCGCGGCTCAGATCGAGACCCTGGCCCCGTTGGTCGATCGAGGCGTCATCGACGGGATCCATGTGGAAGGTCCGTGGCTCAGCACACTGCACCGCGGCGCCCACGACCCAGCGCAGTTACGCGACCCGACCCAAGCCGAGGTGGGCGAGCTGTTGGCGCTCGGCGGCGGGCGGATCAGGATGGTCACCATCGCCCCGGAGCTGCCCGGAGCGATCGCCGCGATCCACCAGATAGTGGGCGCCGGAGCGGTCGCGGCCGTGGGACACACCGACGCCGACTACGCCCAGACCCTGCGGGCGATCGCCGCCGGGGCGACGGTGGCGACGCACCTGTCCAACGCCATGCGGCCGCTGCACCACCGCGACCCGGGGGCGATCGGGGCGCTGCTCGACTGCTCCGCCGTGACCATCGAGCTCATCGCCGACGGCGTGCACGTACACCCGGCCTTCTTGCGGCTGGTCATGGCCGCGGCCGGATTCGAGCGCATCGCCTTGATCAGCGACGCAATGCCCGCGGCCGGAGGCGTCGACGGCGACTACCTGCTCGGCAAGCTTGAGGTCACCGTGGTCGACGGCGCCGCGCGGCTGCTCGCGGGCGGGGCGCTCGCCGGGAGCACGTTGACGCTGGACAAGGCCTTGCGCTACATCGTGATGCACGGCGGCGCTGGTCTGGCCGACGCCATGACGATGCTCGCCACGACTCCGGCGCGGACCATGGGCCTTGACGACAGGGGAGCTGTCGAGGCCGGCAAACGCGCTGATCTGCTGGTGCTGGGTCCGCGGCTCGACGTCGAAGCCGTGATGGTCCGCGGCGCCTGGGTGCACACCGTCAGTGGGTCTCGGTGACCTTGCGCAGGCCGCGGGGCGCGTCGGGATCGTGACCGCGGGCCAACGAGCGCGGTTGCTCGGCGACCTCGGCGGCCATGAGCGATCCGCGCAGGGCCGGGGTCATGAGCTCTCTCCGGGATCCGTGTGGCTCATGGGTCCGAACGACGCTCTGTGACGAGCAGGGCGGCGCCGATGGCGCCGCCGAGGTCGCCGAGCTCGGCGAGCAGCACCGCCGGCGGGTTCTGGGGCGCGACGAGGTGAGGGATCATGGCGTCGCGGATGCTGTCGACAAACGGCTGACCCAGCCGCAGCCCCAGTCCGCCGCCGATGATGACGGCCTCGACGTCGAGGGCGTTCACGGTGCTGCCGATGGCGGATCCGAGCGCCCAGACGGCGCGCTTCAGGAGCTTCTTCGCCATCGGGTCCTTGCGCTTCATGGCCCTGTACCAGACGCCGCTGGTCAATCGCTCACGCTGCCTGGCGGCCATGATGTCGAACAATTGAGTGGGCTTGCCGAGGGCCCGCCACCGGCGCGCCTGGATCTCCATCGCCGCGCGCCCCGCATAGGCCTCCATGCAGCCGCGGCGCCCGCACGGGCAGGGTGCGCCGCCTTCAGTCTGCACGCAGATGTGACCGAGCTCGCCGGCCGCGCCCCGACCGAGCCACAGCTCATCGTCGATGACCACGCCGCCGCCGACTCCGGTGCCGCAGAATACGCCGATCATCGAGTGATACGGGCGGCCGGCGCCCAGGCGGACCTCGGCGTTGACCGCCACCTGGACATCGTTGCCCAGCGCGACCGGCAGGCGCAGTCGCGCGCTCAGCTCCCGGGAGAGCGGATACGTGATCATCCAGTCGGGCAGGTTGCCGGCGTTGGCGACCGTGCCGGCCTGCGCATCGATGTGGCCGGGAGCGCCGACGCCGATCCCGGTCACGTCGGCGAGATCCACCCGACCGTCGGCGGCGGCCTGGCGGATGGCCGCGGCGATCGCCTCCGTCACCGCCGGCGGTCCGCCGGTCCGCGGCGTCGGGCGGCGAAACGCGCCCAACACGCGATTCAGAGGATCGCTGATCACCACCTGGATCTTGGTGCCGCCCAGGTCGACTCCGGCGCGAAGCATGACATCCTCCTTCCCCTCCGCATCTGTGGCGGCCTGCTGGCGAGGCCCTGTCGCTGGTGGATCGCGGCGGCGCCCCGGCCTACGCCGGCTTGTGACCGCCGCTCGCGGTCGGCGCCGAGCCGGCCCCCGTGGCGGGCCACTTGCCGCCGTTTTCCCAGAAGAAGCGGATGTCGTCCAGGGGGCGACCCTTGGTCTCGGGGGCGAACTTCGCCACGAAGAGCAGCGCGAAGACCGCCAGCACGGCGAAGACCAGGAAGACCGCGGTCTGACCAAAACGGTCGATGGCGATGAGCGTGAACTGCGCGATGATCACGTTGGCCAGCAGATCGGCCGTGAGCAACGCGCTGGTGCCATAGGCGCGCATCCTGCCGGGGAAGGCCTCACTGGCGTACACCCAGACCAGCGATCCGAAGCCGAAGACGAAGCCGATCTGGACCAGCGCCAGGCCGGCGAATCCGGCGACCTGTTGGATCCTGGTCCAGTGGTCGCCGTGCACGGTGGCGAACGTCGCCGCTGAGAGCACTTGCCCGACGATCAGGATCGAAATGCCGGTGAGCAGGATCGGACGCCGGCCCCAGCGGTCGATGTAGATCATCGAGACGACGACCGCGGCCAACGCGAAGACCTGCACAAAGGCGCCCATCAGGATCGCCTCGACATCTGAGCTGAAGCCCATCGACTTGAAGAGCTGCGGGCCGTAGGTGACCGCCGCGTTGACTCCGGTGATCTGGATGAAGAAGCCGAACGAAACGACGAAGACCGTGGCCCGCAGGTACGGCTTGCGGAACATCTCGCGGATCATCCCGCCCGATTCGTCGGCGTGAGCAGCCTCCATCTCGGCGAGCGCCTGTTCGGGGTCCACCCCCGGGTCGGTACGCCGCAGCGTCGCGGCTGCATCTTCGCGCCGCCCTTTCATGAGCAGCCAGTTCGCGGTTTCGGGGAGCCTCAGCAGGATGGGCAGCAGGATCGCCGCCGGCAAGGCGGCGAGGCCGAGCATGATGCGCCAGTTGTAGTTGGGATCCGCCTCGCTCAGACCGGCCGAGAACAGGTACCCGACAATGAGGCCGGAGGTCGCCATCACCTGGTACAGAACGAGCACGCGTCCGCGCACGCGGGCGGGCACGGATTCGGCGGCGAACAGCGGGACCGCGATGAGCGAGAGCCCGATGGCGAGACCGAGGAAGAAGCGGGACGCCCACAGCTGCCACTCGTTCTGCGACGCCGCGGAAGTGAGGCAGCACACCAGGTATCCGGCGGCGACCACGAGGATCGCCTTCCTCCGTCCCAGGCGGTTGGACACCCATCCGCCAAAGAAGGCGCCGATGAGCTCGCCCCAGACGATCGCCGTCGCGACTGTCGAGACCTGCGCGGTCGTCAGACCGAGGTCGCCCTTGAAGAACAGCGCCGCGCCGCCGATATTGCCGTTGTCGTAGCCGTAGAGCAGGCCCATCATGGCGGCGCTCGCGGCGACCACCATCGCGGCCTTCGGCATTGCCGCCTTCGAGCTCGTCAGCGGCGTACCGGCAGCGCTCATCGCCCACCTCCCGTGTCGCGACATAGGTTTCGACCTGTGTGCATCCCCGGCGTCATCTTGCCGCGCCGCGCGCCGGCGTCCCGTGGAGCGCGCCTCACCCTGAAGCCGAACGCGCTGTCCGCGGCAAACCGAACAGCGCTCCCGGTCGAGCCGCACACCATCCGCTCACAGCGACGCGCTCGCGGCTTTGATAATGACGTAGCGCCCGGCCTGAGGTCAACGGGGGCGCCGTTCGGCCGGCGCGCGTTGAGCGGCGTGAGCAGGACTTTCCCGGAGTCCCCGCGCGCCCGGCAGGATTCGAACCCGCGACCTGATGACCGCCAGTGACCGGCAGGCGCGATACTGCCTGTAATCAGGCTGGAAACGTCGGCGCGCTCCGCAATGGCCTGGTCGCGGCCGAAATGCCGCCGCGCGGACGGCAACCGACGAAGGATCGCACGGTGCTGCAGGAGGATAGGACCGCTACCCCCTTCCAGCATCCCAGCCAGGGGTACCGGGGCCGCCCAGGCACCATCCAGCCAGACAGTGGCAGTCTACCCCGCCTCCTCCTCCGGCCACTCCGCTCAGATCGGCGTCCACCAGCTCCTGCAGGGAGCCGATCTCCTCGGCGCTGCAGTCGAAGCCTTCCGCGACGATCAGCGCCATCCGCGCCTGCACGTCATCGACCGCCATCACCCTGGCGCGGAAGGCCTCGTCGCTCTTCAGCTTGTCGATGCATGCCTTGGCTTGTTCTACCGACATCACGTGCTCCTCTCAGTGCGCTTGCGTGGTGGCGCCGTTGCCCTTCAGGGTACACGGCTGCCGCGGGCAGCGCGCCGTTGCGCGCCGCCTGACAAGGGAAGGATGAGGCGCCGGTCACGCGCCGGAAGGGCTGCCCTCGCCGCAGAGTCGGCTCGGCCCGCCGGCGACGCGGCTCCGCTCCTGCCACACGTGGCAAGGCGGGGTCGCTTCTGCGTTGTCCTCTGTTCTTCCGTCTGCCCGCCGCCGATAGCGCCTGTACGTGTGTCGATGCAGGGGGGCGATGAACAGCTTCGTAGCAGGTTGTCTCATTCTGGTCGTGATCTGCGTCGTGCTCGTTGGCGTCTTCTTTCTCGTCGGTGCTTCGACTCGACGGCTGGCGGGATTGTGATGGTGGTTCTTGCCCTGATCATCGGTCTCCTCATCGCAGCCAACAAGGAGCGGGCGTAGGGGAGGATCGCGAACGAACGGGATGGGGTTGTCATTCGCGGCATCTGCACCGGTGCTCCTGTAGCTCAAGGCGGGCACTGGTACCAGTGGGTAGACACTCGATGCGCTTCCACTCTCAGGTGCGGAGGTACCACCACGAGGGCGGCAAGGTGCAGCACTCCGCCCACGGCGTCAAGTATCTCGGCGTGTGTCATCAAGCCCCACTGCACCTACATCGCCAACCGCACCAAGGGCAACTTCCAGCGCGCCATCGAGCAGCACAACCTCATCGCCGAAGACCACAGGCCCACGCGCGCCGAACGCGTCGCGTTTCGCGGCGGCACGAGCTCCTAACTGGGCCTGATGGCGCACGACGACACCTATCGCCTGCTCCGGCGGCGCGGCCGCCATGGCGGAGGAAGAAGCCTCCGCGTCGCGACGGCCGACGCCAAGGGGCTGGAAGCCTACCTCGTTCCCCCTGCCTTCATCTCCTGGCGCCGCCCTGACCATGCTGCGCGACCCATTCCTTGAGCGCCGTGTCGATGCGCGCCTGCCAGCCGGGGCCGGTCGCACGAAAGTACTCCAGGACGTCACGGCTGTAACGAATCGTCACGGGTTCCTTCGTCGGCTGCTTCTGCGCCCCCCGTTGCCCCGGCTTTCTCTTGGGCAGCACTGCCACAAGCTCTTCTGGCAGCACCTCGGCTGCAGGCCGGAAACGGTCCATGTCTTCCCCGGTCAACTCGCGGACTTCCCCGGATTCATCGGTCAGCGGTTTCATCTTCATGGCGTCTGACCTCCCTTCTGTTCGCCTTGCGAAAACTGATGATCCGCGCACCACCGACCGCTCTCCCAGGAATCCCAAGGCTATGATTCTTGTTTCCGGGTACTCCTCGCGGTTGTCCACGCAATAGATAGCCGTCTCCCAATCGACCATCACCCGCCCTTTCAAAAGACAGGCATCGCAGCTTGGTGTTCTGTGCGCTCTTCACCGGGTCGAAGTCGACCTGGTGATGACCGGCGCCGTGAAGAACCGCTGCATCGCCTCCGACATCGAGCGCACCAGGCAGCCTCTCTACGCCGCGTCGTCCACCGGCGTTCCTCTCAGACACCATCTCATCCACGACCACCCCGCGGTGATCGATTCCGCGGTCTGGGCGATCGCCGGCCACGACGTGCCGATCCTACGGCAGAAGCGCACGCTGCTCATGAGGACGCTCGGGGGAGCGGACTGACAAGCGTATCGAGCAGAACGCCAGAAGGTGGAGCCGGTCCCGAACGGAAGCGCAGGCGCGCCTGCTCATCCGTAACACGTTGACCGGGCCGGCACGCTCCACTCTCGAGCCGGGTATGCTCTCCCCCGTGAACGACCGTGACAAGCTGCTCGAGAAGCTGCGCCGCATCGAGGCGCTCTTCTCCGGCGGCTCCACCGAAGGCGAGCGCGCCGCCGCCGGAGAGGCTCTCGGCCGCATCCAGGCCAGGCTTCGCGACCTCGAGCGTTCCGACCCCCCCATCGAGTACCGCTTCACCATGTCGAACGCCTGGTCGCGGCAACTCTTCGTCGCGCTTCTGCGGCGGTACGGCGTGCGGCCCTACCGCTACCACCGCCAGCGCCACACCACGGTCATGGCGCGCGTCTCGCGGTCCTTCGTCGACGAGACGCTCTGGCCGGAGTTCGAGGCTCTCGACGCCGCGCTCACCGAGCATCTCAGCCGCGTCACGGAGGCGATCATCGCCGAGGCGATCGCCAAGGACACCTCGGAGGCCGAGGAGGTGCTGGGCGTCCTGGAGGCCCCGGCCCGGTGAACACAGCGCTGTCTCCGACCGGGGCCTGACGCCTCGCTCAAGACGGACGCGCCGCGCGCGCCGGTCAGCTCAAGCTCGTGAGCCGGCTCTGACGATCCCCGTCCACGACCACGCACATGGCGCGAACACGCCTACGTATCGTGCGCGCATGCGAATCCGCACCTGGGAACGACCTCTGCCACGCAGACGTCAACCGAACGCACGCCTCACCCGAGTCTGCGTTGCAGGCCGAGCACAGAGCTCCGCAGAGCCGGAGAAGTTGCTGCAAGCCAAGCTCTTCTGAGTGCCGTCCGTGGGGCGAGACAGCAGCCGTGGCGCCGAGCGCTGAGTCCGCGCACCGTGGCTCCGGGTGCCGTGGCGCGGGGCCCGTGGACGCGCCGTTCACCGGCCGCAACGGCGGATCTCGGCGCGCCGCCTGCCGTCCTTACTCCTTTGCCGCTCTCATGGCGGCCTCAATGATCCTGCTATGGATCCAGTAGCCCGCGCCCCTCATCTGCTGCAGCAGCTCGCCGACATTCGCCACCAGATGGGCTTCCTTGGCATCCGTCAGCAGGCGGGCTGTCCCCATCACTTCCAGGCCATAGACCTCTCTGGCGACGCGGCGCCCTTTTCGTTCATCTATCAAGACTCTGGGTACCCCGATCTCACGGGCAAGCTGGATGACCGAGGCTTCGCCTACATCGAGAACCGTAGCGAGCAAGGGATCTTCGGGCTGGTGCAGTGCCGAGACTGTGAGCCAGTCGGCTTTCCGATACGCATCCAGCCCTGTGAAATGCCGTCCTCCGTGAAGGATCTCATCATGAACAGTTTGCGGCAGATGGACCGCCTCATACAGGCCTCTCAGAATATCCAGTCTCTCAATGCCGGCAAGGGCGATCAGCGGACCCGTATTGCACACGATCGCCGTCATCCGGGGGCCTTCATCGGAACTCTCTTGAGATCTCGTCCTCGTCCCACTCGACGGACGAGACTCCCATGTCGATGCAGGTCAACAGGAACTCCACCCGCCCGATACCGGCAAGTTGGGCAGCATGACCGGAGCTCAGCCTGCCCATTTCATAGAGCTTCACCGACATGGCTTTGCGGGCCTCTTGCTCAAACGCTTCTGGACTCTGGTTTGAGAGCGCAGGTATCGCTTCGGGATACTCGATGACGATTGTTCTTTGCACAGGAATCCTCCTCCCTCCTCTTTCAGCCGTTGCTGCATCGGAGTCTCAGCTTCCGCATGCGAAACGGTCTGATGGAGTCCGCTTGATCGCATCCCGTCTTGACTTTCAAGAGAAGATAGAACCTACCTTGGCCTCTTCTATCGTGGCGTCTTCAGGCAGACTCGAAACCGAGCTCGCCCTCGAGGCGCGCCGTGATGCCGGCGATCCGGGAGAGCGGCGACGTTTCTCCCGGCGCCACCGCTCACGCCGGCGCTTGCGTTCCTGCAGCCGCCCGGCTGACGAACGGAACCGGTGCCCGGACGGGCGTTGACGTCGTGACCACACGGGATGACGCTCCGCATCAGCTCACCCAGGAAGGAGTAGAGTCCGTCATATCGATGGTATCCAGAGCGCCGCGGATCGAGCTGCCGAGAGAACAGTCAGCCCTCTTCCCCCCTGCCTTCATCCCCCCGCGCCGCCCTTGCCATGTTGCGCGACCCACTCCTTGAGCGCCGCGTCGATGCGTGCCTGCCAGCCGGGGCCGGTCGCGCGAAAATACTCCAGGACGTCGCGGCTGTAGCGAATGGTCACGGGTTCCTTCGTCGGCTTCTTCTGAGCCCCCCGTTGCCCCGGCTTCCTCTTCGGCAGCACTGCCACAAGCTGTTCTGGCAGCACCTCAGCGGCAGGCCGGAAACGGTCCATGTCTTCACTGGTCAGCTCGCGGACTTCCCCGGCTTCATCGGTCAGCGGATTCGTCTTCAGCGCATCCGGCCTCATGGCTTTATCGTAACTACAATCAAGTAAGTGGTCAGGGACCGCCACAGGCGAGGGGTGAGTAGTCCTGGCGGGCGCTCGGGCACTTCATCCTCGGTCAATGGGCGGTGGCCATCGTGGTGAAGGGCACCCGTGCAGCCGTCTGGCGGCCCGGTAGCCGACCCCGCTTAGGCGGCCGCTCTTGACGAAGCTCAGCGGCGGCGCGTTGGCGGAGTCGGCCGCGGCGTTCCGTCAGGCGGTTGTTTGCGGGGCTGCTCGGCTGACAACCTGCCATCGCGCCTCAATGGTGTCCGCTGACAGCTCGGCGCCACAATCCCATTCGCGAAAGGACCCCCCAGCGGCTATCGAAGCGTCCTGAAGTGGTCAATGCTTGGGTATCGAACACACCACTCGCGCGACCCCTTCCTTCGTGGACCTCACGCACCTGCGATGATGCCCCGGATGCTCTTGATGAAGCGGTATCTCTGCTCGTCCGATCCCCTCCACGCCCAGCGGATGTCGATCGGATGGTGCTCCCCGACTCTCTTGAAGAACTCGTTGCGCGAGAGCTTGACGTATTGTCCGGGCGTGCTCCCCGTGTCGTAGAAGGCCGTCTTGGCGTTGTGGGCCTTGAACTTGACCTCAGGGCCCCAGTCATCGCCCGTGCCGGAACCCAGGTTCTCGGCGCCGACCACCGTCGTCCAGCCGGCCGTGGAGGCGTCCCCGTGGGGAGACCAACTGCGGAGCTCTCCCAGTAGCCGCCCCGCGAACGCGCCCTGTGCCGAGACGGCCAGGATGAGCGTCGTTAAGACCAGGAACACGATGAGCCGTGCTGCGATGCGTGCATGCGTCATGTTCTTCTCCTCTCAGGAGTTGGAGACTCATCCATACTCAGAGCGGTCCTTCAGGCTCGCTCAGCCGAACAGAGACTGCGCTCGGATGCGGTGACCCGAGCGCAGTCTGAAAACGAAGAGGTCGCGTGACGCCCTCTGCAGACTGGCCGCTCGACAGCATCGCCGGGCCGCCCCTGTGCTCACGGCATCAGGCTCATCGAGAACCAGCCGCCGTTGTAGGCATCCCCCAGCGAGAAGCCCGTGCCGGTAGCAATGATCGAGGTCCTATAGCCGCTGGCAGCGCTCTTGGCGTGCAGCTCGACGGTGTTCGTGCCCATGTTCCTGGTCTTGATGAAGACGAGATCGGGCCTGCCGTCGCCGTCGATGTTGGCCATCGAGAAGAAACCGTTGCTGGCATCTGCCGTTGAGAAGCCAGTGCCGGTAGCGATGATCGAGGTCCTGTAGCCGCTAGCGGCGCTCTTGACGTGCAGCTCGACGGTCTTCGTGCCCGTGTTCTTGGTCTTGATGAAGACGAGGTCAGGCCTGCCGTCGCCGTCGATGTTGGCGACGGAGAACCAGCCGTTGTTCGCATCTCCCGTCGAGAAGCCGGTGCCGGTAGCGATGATCGAGGTCTTGTAGCCGCTGGCGGCGCTCTTGGCGTGCAGCTCGACGGTGTTCGTACCGGTGTTTATCGCCTTGATGAAGACTAGGTCGGGCCTGCCGTCGCCGTCGATGTTGGCGACGGAGAACCAGCCGTTGTTCGCATCTCCCGTCGAGAAGCCGGTGCCGGTAGCGATGATCGAGGTCTTGTAGCCGCTGGCGGCGCTCTTGGCGTGCAGCTCGATGGTGTTCGTACCGGTGTTTATCGTCTTGATGAAGACGAGGTCGTTCGACCCAGACGATGGCGGCGCGCCGGGATCGGCGCGGCCAGGCCACGAAGACGGCGCTGTGGCCCAGCCAAGATAGCTGGTGTGATGGCTGTTAGCACCGAGTTGAATCGCGGACGATCCAGCGTCCACATGCTGTCCGCCACCGACGGAGATGCCGACGTGACCGTAGGATCCATAGCAGTTCCAGTAGACCAGAGCGCCTCGAGGGGCGTTCGCATCACCTCGGTGGGCTCGGCCCTCGTTGACTGCCCGATTCCATCCTGTCAAAGCTGAGGTCTCAACGTACTCCGTGTTCCAAGCGTTCTCTACGAACTTCTCGCACTGCTCGTAGGAACTGCGCCAGCCGTTTGGACCCTGCCAAGAGGACTGACCGACCCACTGCAGCGCCCACTGGACCTCTCCTTCGGCGTTACCATCCCAAGCCAAAGCTGCCGGCACAAACGTGAGGACTGCCAGCACGGCCAGCATGAACACGCCCAGAATGGGAAGGCGGCGCGGAACGAACGACCCGATCACGACCCCCTCCGACGACGCGGATACCTCTCTCCTCCGCCTCACCATCGCCGCGTCCCTTGCGGCTTGCCGTCGGGATGCGCCGTCACAACGCCTCCCCTGGTCACTCGATCGCTGGCCCACGAGATCCTCCTTCGTTCGTTTGCCGCTCCACGGAGTGCCTGAGGCCCCGGCCTGCTTGGTCTTCGGTCACCGCCGCGGACTGAGGTCGAGCTTCTCCTCAAGCTGGTATCGACCGCGGCATGCCGCACAATGAGTTTTCAGCATGGGACATTCGTCTGTGTCGACCGGAGCA
>Ga0194044_10001230_pt1 | contig 13088 bp, 12 predicted proteins | sample JunL4417m_MetaG_FD_155460 | JGI IMG/M metagenome (GOLD analysis project Ga0194044, IMG submission 155460) | Anoxic zone freshwater microbial communities from boreal shield lake in IISD Experimental Lakes Area, Ontario, Canada - Jun2016-L442-17m | ecosystem: Environmental > Aquatic > Freshwater...
TGACGGTAACGGCACGTACGTCGCTCCAGTGGCAATTCTCCGGTACTTGGAACTGGTAGTTCTGCGGAAACCAAGCGTATTCCTCATCCCCACCCGACTCGGCCAGAGCTGCCTGATATTCCTCGTCATGAACGTCGGAGAGGCGTTTGAAGAACAGCAACGGAAACACATAGCTCTTGAAGTCAGCCGCATCTACCGGCCCACGCAGGATGTTGGCTGCTTCCCAGAGGTGGGATTCGAGCCCGCTAAGGGTGGTGACGTCGTTGTTCATGCTCGGCTCATTCCCATCATGTCACTTGGCTTATGTGGACGACACACCGCTTCTTCCGGCCCGCAACCGAAAGAAACCCGCTTAGATTATTGGGAATCAAGCCTCATAGTCAACCTATATTCACCGCCGTGTCGGCGTCTTGACCGACTCGATGGGGAGAACCTGCCCCAAAACCCACCGTCCACTCGCAAGGTTTCACTGGGGGGGTACCTGATGGTTTTAGCGTTACCCGTCCAGTGTAATCAAAGCTGTGCGTACCGTGAGGGGCACTGTAGAGCAATCGCAGTTAAATCGAAAGCTGCTCTAAGAGGGCCTGTTATGCGTGATACACCAAGCCGGGGAGCCTCTTGTTTCCCGGTCTTTAGGTGAGGGAAAGTGTCATAAATACGCCTAAATGCCCTCACAACGCGCCAACAACAGTAACGCGGGGTCACCCATTAAAAGGCCCTCTGTCAAATGAAAAGACTTCCCTATAGGAATCGTTCACTTACACGGAGGAGAGGATGGCTTGATTTGGCCATTTTGAAGAGCGTCAGATTTTTCTCGCGTTTGCTTTAGGAGAGTTGTATAGAGTCAGCCGATTTGAGCACGGGTAAGTGGTAATTGAGGGCTTACATCGTTCAAATTTTTTTGCTTGACAAAATGCACTAAAAGAATGAAAAAAGAATGTTCGAATCTACCACAATGGGATCTTGCCCAGGGACGGGAAAATGAACCGCACAAACTTATTACGAAAAGTTGTGCTTCCTTCTGGAACATGGAGTGACGCAGCCGGTTCAGGATCCCGTGTCTCTTCTTCTGTATCCGTTTATCAAAAATCTCAAATTGGAGGGATAAGCCTGGGTGGGGAGATCTGTGGTTTCCCCCTCGTAAGGTTGAGACCCTAATACCTCCCAGTTCGAGGAAGATGCCTTCCTGAAATAATTGATTCCCTGCACACGGTTTCAGAACCAATAGAGGGAACATTCAATAAGGGCATTGAACTCGTAGCAACGGAGGGTGTCACTGTTACCTGTGAAATCCTTATTTTTCATGGGAGCAGGACAGCAATTCTGTGGGATCATTTTCTCGAGAGGCAAACAGCCGACTCGGTACGGGGGATGACGATGAAAGCCTTGGGTATTCATCTTCTGATCGAGCTTTGGTCTTGCAATAGACAAAAGATAGACAACCTCGATTACCTTGAAAGAATTATGGCTCATGCTGCTGAGATAGCAGGGGCAACCGTTCTGAAGACAGCATTTCAGGACTTCAACCCTCAGGGGGTTTCTGGAGTGGTGGTGATAGCCGAGTCTCATCTGACCATTCATACATGGCCGGAACACGGCTACGCTGCTGTGGATATTTTCACTTGCGGGACAACGGTCGACCCTTGGAAGGCTGCGGGATTTCTTAAACAAGAGTTGGAAGCTGAGGAAATTCAGATTCGAGACTTTCTAAGAGGCTTCCCGCATGCAACCGGGGAAACCGGGAAAGACTACGGGTTGGTTGGACGTGCTGCGTGCGGGAATACTAACGGTTAGCGATCGGTCCTGGCATGGGTCAAGGCCAGATGCCTCAGGGCCGGAACTTGCCGATATGCTGAGAGGTCACGGGATTGAGGTGGCTTGGGTTGCTGTTTGCCCGGATGAGGAGCCTGATATTTCAAATATACTCATCTCGTGGGCTGACGACCAAGGCGCCGATCTCATCTTAACCACGGGGGGCACCGGCGTGTCTCCCCGTGATGTCACACCGGAGGCAACAGCAGCGGTGGTGACCAGGACTGTTCCTGGGATGGCTGAAACCATGCGCATCGCAAGCGCCGGCAAGACTCCTCATGCCATGCTATCAAGAGCCATAGCCGGTGTACGTGGCCGAACTCTAATCATTAATCTTCCTGGCAGTCCGAAAGGGGCTATTGAAAACCTCGAAGCAGTCATGCCGGCTGTTGCGCATGCCATTGCCAAGATCCAGGGCGATTCTTCAGATTGCGTCTGAGTTTTGTATTTGAAGATTCGCCGATGAAATAGATTCTCTCCTAACTAAACATGTGGTGGCTTTTATGAAACGCGAAGTTCTCAATAAACCATTATCAGCCGGATCAATATTACATCAAATCCTGGACCGTTACGGACTTAAGGCCGCTCTTTCCCGTCATAACATACTGAATATGTGGCCGACCATAGTAAATCCAGCCGTATCCCGCCATGCAAAGGCTGAGAGGCTATCTGGATCAACCTTGCATGTTGTCGTTGATTCTTCTGTTTGGATGAATGAACTGGCTGCTCTCAAGAACGTCTTGCTGAACAAGATCAACGCGTGCCTTGAGAATGGAGCGGCCCCAATAACAGATATCCGTTTTCAGCAGCGATCTTGGGCAAAGAACGATGAAGCGAAACCTACTGCCGGCCCGCAGTACAAACCGACTGAGCAGGATATCCGGAAAGTACAACAGATTCTGGAGCCGGTTAAGAACGAAGATCTTAAATCGATGTTGAACAGAATTCTGGAAAAGGATCTGGACCTTAAACGTAGCCGATTCTCCAAGTATTAGTCGGCCGAATTCTCTTCTACCCCGGAGCGCGTTTTCTCATGCGGAGCATCCGAGGTGTGGCCGTCCTCAAAGAATGAAGACCAAGGCCGACTACGGCCCCTCTCCTTTTTCTTTGAATCGAGGTTAGTCTTATAATCGGTTCGAGTCGGTTCTTCCTCTGCAACCCTTATCATGCCTATGCCAACGGAACCTCCTGAGAAAGGAAGCAACAGCCATATTCGGTCATTATCTCTCTTTCTCACCGGCAATATTTGGGAACCTCGTTCAGGAAACTTAGGGTCGTATATGAGTAGTCCTTGTCCTGTAACTTCCCAGCGCCCTTCTGCAGGGTTGAAGAAATTGATCATTGTCATGGATCCGTCTTTTCGGAGACACATCAAGGAATGCCCTCTGAAAGGCTTCTGTTTCGCTTTTTCTCTGTCGGTTACACCCCATCTGAAAAACTCGTCGGAGAATTTCCATGTCCCGACCAGGAAATCTGGAGCCACGCGTTCCTCAATACCGAGAAGGGCCTCTGGAAGAACGACTGAACCGGTGTCCAAAGGGACGACTCCCGACAATAGCGGAATCAACGTTAGTGCGAGAACCTGAATGTCCAGCAAACGAGATCTCCCAAAATATCGTATAGATTTAAGTCTACCAGGATGACCTTCGAGTGTCCACCTCTCGTATCAGGGTTTAATAAGATGCTGATGAACCTGCCCCTCCGAGAATTGTTGATGAGTTATTACCAAGAACTGTTTACTAGATTTGGCCCGAGGCACTGGTGGCCTGCTGAAACGCCCTTTGAGGTTTGTGTCGGGGCGGTGCTCACTCAGAACACCGCGTGGACTAACGTTACGCGGGCAATAGCAAATCTCAAGGTCGCCGAGGTTTTAGATCCGGTGAAAATTCACGAATTGTCCGTCTCCGACCTTGCCCAATTGATTCGACCGGCAGGATATTACAACGTTAAGGCTCTACGCCTGAGAAACTTTGTGGACCATCTGATGGATCGACATGGAGGAGAATTATCGTCACTGTTGTCTTTGCCTCTGGACTCTCTCCGTGACGAATTGCTCTCAATAAAGGGAGTAGGCAAGGAAACTGCGGATAGTATTGTACTCTACGCCGCAGGAAAACCCGTCTTCGTAGTGGACGCCTATACTAAACGAGTGCTTCAGAGGCACGGTCTTGTACAGGAAGGCGCGAATTACGATTGTATCCAAGATTTTTTTCACTCTAATTTGCCCATAGATGCTGATTTATTCAATGATTTCCACGCGCAAATTGTGGCGGTGGGGCACCGTTACTGCAAGAAAAAGCCTGTTTGCAAAGAGTGTCCCCTGGTCGGTTTCTTACGAATTGGAAAAGACTTTCTCTAGATTGGGGCAGGGGGTGACCCTTTGGTCTCCCCCCGTTTTGTCGCATTAGTCCGAAATGGTATAAGCACCTTTCTTTTCTTCATCAAAGTCAACATTGGCCTTTACATAACCAACCTTGACCCCGGCATTCTTCAAAATATTGTAAGCCATTTCAGCACGGGCGCCGGTAGCGCAGTTAACAATAATATTTTTGTCGTTCGGAAGATCTGACAGCCGCTGTGCCAGTTCGTCCAGAGGGATATTCTTTGTGTTTGGTAGAGCATTGGCAGCCACTTCAGAAGCCATGCGAACGTCGATGAGTATTGTGTCCTCAGAAGGCTTTTCCACAAGGGCCTTGAAAACCTCTATGTCTACCTCACCCGGCATCAGTTTGCGAACGTAGGTTATCGCTGAAGAGGCAGCCCCTTTGGAAACCTTTTGTCCAGACTTTTCCCACGCCTGGAATCCACCGGACAAGACACAGGCCTGCTTGTAGCCCCATCCTGATATTTTCTTGAAGGCTTCATCAGCCGACGTTATGTTTCCATCCTTATTGTATAGGATAATTGCCGCGCCCTTGTACTTGGGGAACTGAGTCTCCATAGCCTCGATTCCTCCAGTAGGGACTGCAACTGCGTTTGGAATATGGCCCTGCTCGATCTCTTTGCTGGGTCTCAGATCAATCAAAATGTATGGAATCTCATTTTTGTTGAAATTTTCAAGGCCGACTACGTTGGAAACAACTATCTGCCCAGCTTTTTTCCATGCGGGGAGACCTGCGTGAAACACTTTAACGTTCTTGTATCCAAGTTTTTCCGCCTTCCTGGCGGCTAATGGGCTCAGCACTCAGGAGAAGCCTGAGCAATAATAGATTTGCATTATATCCTTGTCTTTGGGGAGCAACTTCTCCTGAAGTTTGTCGAACGCAAAGAACGGCATCGGGAGTGCAGTGGGTATATGGCCCTGATTGTACATGTCTTCAGGACGGCTATCCAGAAGGACATACTTTCCCTTTTCAGGTCCCTTAGCAACGAGTTCAGCTACCTGTTCAGCCGAAATCAACTGATCTTTGGGAACTTCTAAGCCTTTCTTGACTTCGACCTGCTCGGCAAAAATTTTTCCATTCTTTTTGTTGTAAGTAATCCTTACCGACTCCTGCTTCGGAATCTCTTTGAAACTCGGAGCATTTTTCAGCAGGGTCGTATCATCGAAAAAGATCACCTCCATATCTTTGTCGATTTGAAGCTGAATTGTATTGGCTTTGCTTGAAACGTCCACAAACTTTCCTGCAAGGATATTGGCCCCCTTGTCGTATTCGTGGCACTTCAGGCAGCTCTGGTCAGACTTGGACGGCAATTTTTCCTCGGCTACGGCACTCACGACCAGCGGCCATCCCGCGGCAATAGCCACGGCCGTAACGGTGATCACGAAAGTGAGTACTCTCCTGAACATTCTTTTCTCCTTTGAATGGTTTTATTGGGTTATCCGGCCTTGAGCGGCGTGTTGGTCCGCCACCCCGGAATCATCCTTGTGAGCGGTTTCCTATCCTTAAATCGTCCGGGTTAATTCCATATAGCACAGATAAGAGTTATTTTAATATATAAATAATTGAAGATCCATTTATTTTTTGTGTCTACCCAGAAACTTGCCAACCCTCATCCTATTTTTAATCCCAATGGATTTTTTTCTTCCGTTGTGGTTTTTTAGCATAGGGGTTATTAGTGCGTCTAGCCTGCGCGTCGATACCTTAATTGCCGGCATGGTGTATGAATTCCTCATTATAATCGATTTAGAGGTGATGGCTGGTGTCACTCCATACTATTGTCCCTTCGAGGTATCCATACGAGAGACCGATCGAGGAGGATTTAGGCTCCTGGTGGGTGTTGCATGTCAAGCCGAATTGTGAAAAGCTTGTAGCCACTTACCTTATGCATCGTGACATAAGTTTCTATTTACCTCTCTATAATCGGAAGGAAAGGGTTGGTTATTTTCAGAGGATCAGGACTACGGAAGTTCCTATTTTCAGAGGATATCTCTGCTTCGCCCTGGAGAGAGAACAGCACAATTTACTGTATGATACTAAAAAACTAGTTCGAATAATTAAGGTTACAGACCAGGAAAGATTTGTTCAGGAGCTTCAGTCGGTAGATAAAGCGCTCCGATCCGATCAGAACTTGACGCTTCGACCAGGTTTGGTCCCAGGGGCGAGAGTAATGATTTTGTCAGGCCCGCTACAAGGAGCCGAGGGAGTTGTGGTTAGACGTCGCCGGGAAACTCAACTTGCGGTGTCGGTAACCATGTTTAATCAAAGTGTCCTGGTAAAGTTAGATCCACTTACAAAGATCGAGCTTCTCTCTTGATGGCTCGCATCACCAGCCGGGTAGTAGTCTCGAAAAAGTCTCTCTTATTCCAGTGCCCAACTGTTTGATGTCTTGGCCCACTTGTCCAAACACTGATGACGGTTGTGATTCCTGGCCTCCCGGCTTGATGAGCTGAGGCCGAGACAATCCGGCATGGCCGAAAGAGTCTAGAATAAAACCGTCAATTGGGTTTGTCGCTCCCAATTGTTGTGCAGATGGAAGCTCCAAAGACTGTTCCTTTTCTCGTTGAGACGCGACACCAACCGCGGGTTTGCTGAGAGTTGCCGGCACGCGGGCAGTAACAGTTCCTTGATCTGGAAAAATACCACGATTTACAGCTTGATCAGATGGCCTAGAGGGGACATAAGGAAGTGCCGGAGGCAAGGTGGGGAGAGATCCTGATCTACCAGTTGCACCTGATGTTGAGATCGAAGGCGGGAGATACTGGTCTGGTACGGTGACCCCGGTTTTTGGTTGCTGAGGCATCCCCTGAGATATTGGCGAAAAGGTACGCGGTGACTTTTTTTGCGAAGCGGGCTTGAGCGACTTGTCTCCCGGAGGATTGATTGTTGACTGTGGCGATTGGTTTGGTTCAGGTTTCTTTGCGGATCGGGCCGGTTTTTTGGTACGTTGAGTTGGTTCATCAGTGAGAGAAGTGGGTTCTAATGCCGGGGACGGTGAGGCCGGTGGAGGCCCGTCCGGTCTAGCCTCCGGAGAAACCGGGGGCTGAAAAGGGAGACTGGAGGGTGCCTGCCCTTGCAAAGACATGCCAGGCGACATGGTTGGAGGAGCTTGAGCGTATACGGCGGCTACTGGCCCGCGGGAACTTGGAAGGCGCTCAGCCGAGAGAGAGTTGCTTCCGTGTCCGGCTATATTATCGTAAGACTTGGCTTTCTCGGCTATTGGTCCAGATGGATGATTGAGCAAAGACTCCAAGAATTCAGCGAACGGGCTTTCCTCCCAGTTTACAAGCCCTACTGAGTTTCCCACTACTTGTCCTCTTCGATTTATCACATAGGTCGTAGGAACACCCGCTATCTCGTAGATGGCTTCAGAATTTGAATTTACCACGAAACAGGTAGGGATTTTAGTAGTTAAACCTTGGTTTCTAATGGAAAAACGATTTCCAGGATCAAACGCAAAAGTATAATTGAATCTGTTCTTCTCCAGGTAAGACCGCTGTTTGTGCTCAGGGTCGAACAAGTTTACGGCTAAAATCACAAGTCCTCTCGCGGAATAACTCCGGAAAATTCGTTCCAGGATGGGCTTTTCCATGGAGCACGGGGGGCAATCAATTCTCCAAAAATTCAGCAGGACTACTTTACCTCGGTACGAGGACAGGTTTACGCTCACGCCTTTCATGTCTTGGAGAATCATGTCGTTCGCGGCGCAAGGAGAGAAGTAGAGATTAAAGTTATGGATTCTCAGTTTCTGATCCAAGCCTTCAGGTAGGCTCGCCTCAACATTCGATCCTGAACAGAACAAAGCGATCAATAGAGCAAAGATCGTACCAGCGCCATATCTATTCATAACCCATTTCCTTTGGCGAGAAGCTGACAGAATAAATAAATGGTACAATAAATTCATTTGTATTTCAAGGGTTTTCAGAACATATTATGAAGTCTTGCTTTTTTTTCTTGCGTGTCATATAACGCGATCTGTCTGGGGGGGCAAGGTGATCGCCGGCGCTATGAGCGCGGGAGGAAAGTCCGAACTCCGCAGGGCAGGATGCCGGGTAACGCCCGGTGGGGGTAACCCCAAGGAAAGTGCCACAGAAAGTAAACCGCCTCCGGTTTTCTGGAGGTAAGGGTGAAAGGGTGAGGTAAGAGCTCACCGGTTCTCGTGGCAACACGGGAAGCCAGGTAAACCCCATCCGGAGCAAGACCGAATAGGGAAGCGCTTGAGGATGGCCCGTCCGATGCTTCCGGGTAGGTCGCTTGAGGCGGCGGGAGACCGTCGTCCTAGATGAATGATCACCGCCCGGTCCTCCGGGAACAGGATTCGGCTTATCGCCTCCCCGGACTCTCCACAAGGGGCCACACATGCCTAATCAAGATTTAGACGACCGAAAACCTACCGATGACGGTCTGGGCGAGAGTTCTGTTGCAACGACAAAGGACCGCAATTTTGATTCAATTAAGATCTTGATCGCCGCAATATTTGTGTCAGTGGCAATATTTGCGGCTTATAAGGCCGATCTTTTAGAACCGATCATCCACTGGTCCGGTTTTCAGAGTGCCGACAAAAGCCTTAGTCCTGTGTTCACCAGATTACCGGGGGACGATGTGATTTCCTCCGGAAGCACTCTGGCAGGGGTAGGGAAAATTCCCTATGGTCATCACTCCGTAGGCCCCGCGGTAGCTTTTGACCAACCGGTCCCCCAGGACGGATCCGGTAAAACTCAATCCCAATCGGCCGTAGAAATTTCTTTAAAGGCCCCTACGAGCGTTCTGCAGTCAGACGCACAGACTTCAAAGGGGCCTATGGTTGTGGAAACTCCAGTAATTCCAAACGTAAAACCCCCACTCTCAGATGACACGGGCAAAGTTGAAACAACTGCTGAAGGTAAAGGCGGCGAGTCGTCTGCTCCAAAAGCGGCTCCGACTAAACCCTCCGGTAACAAAGAGACACCTGACTGGCAAGAAACGACGCGCTCGGAACAGTTTCAACTGCCCGGGTCTCTTCTTGTGAGAATTCAAAATTATAGCGGCGCACCAGCCAACTGGCAACTTATGGTCATTTTGGACGACTCCGGCATTATGCTCCGCCAAGGAAAAACTTGGTCTCCAAGCCGAAGTAAAATCGCTGTAAATTTTGTCTCAAAGCTTCCAGGCACTTTGCCTCCAGGATCGAAGTTGGCCGTTAGAGACTTTGTTTGCCAGAAATCAAATGAAAACAACAAAAAAGGACCATGCCTCAGTCACATGCTGTTCGACTGGAGCAGTCCTCCTTTCAAACAACTGAAAGAAAAACTTGAGAATGCGGATTGGGGAGGACAAACAGACCCATGTGCTGCGGCAGCGTACTCTGTGAACCATGATTTTAGGAGTCAAGGGAGTCTCATTCCCAGAATTTTGATCGTGACTGGCGGAGCGACCAAATGCGGGTTCAACGGCGTTGTCAAAGCAGTAGAAAGTCTCGAAACTAAAGATAAACTTGCTGTTGATGTTTTGGCTTTGGGAATAAATAAGAAGCGACTGCGTGGATACTCAACCCTGGCCAACAAAACCGGTGGGCTGTTTATGCCGGTGGATAAGCCTGCTGATGTTGATCAGTTTTTTTCACGATACGAAAAAGCCCTAAAAACCAAAGTCATGGAAAAGGTTGAAGTGAAAGGAGACAAAACCGTATCAAGCATCAGTCCATTTCAAGAAGCCAATCTTATCCCCGGTTCTTACACGGTTGTCCTGCCTATCGTGGAAGGACTTCACCCCTCCAACAGAACAATTTCCAACGTAAAGATCATTTCTGGTGAAGTTAAAATCATGGATATAACGATAAAAAAGGGGCGCCCGATCGTCAGGGAGGGAAAGAAATAACCGGACAGCCTGGCTTACAACTCCAGCATGATCGGGATAATCAAACCGCTTAAGTCAGAAAGACCCCAAATCAAGAAATTCGTTTCCAGTGGCGGCCAAGTGATCCAGTATCTTTTTTTTAACAGAGAGCCCTGCATAGTCTCCGGCGAGAGCGATTTTCATTGGTCACCTTTTCACTAGTTCTGCTGCGCGAGCAACAACGTTATCAACGTTAAACCCGTAATTCCTGAGAACTTCAGAACCGGGGGCAGATGCTCCGAAACAATCCACCGAGATGCTGCTCCCTCCATCGCCTACCCATTTAGCCCATCCCATGGAAGACGCTGCCTCAATAGATAAACGCGCAGAGACATCGGGAGGAAGTATAAGATCTCTATAATCAGGGGGCTGCTCCATAAAAAGCTCCCAACTCGGCATCGAGATCACCCTGGCTTGAATTCCTCTCTCAGTCGCGAGCCTTTCCTGGGCATCGAGGGCCAGCTTCACTTCTGATCCGGTAGCTATCAAGAGTACGTCAGGTTCTCCATCAGAATCCGATAGAATATAGGCACCGTTGGATAGCTGTTCCGCTCGACCGTAACGGACCTGATCCAGGATAGGCACATTTTGTCGAGTCAGGATTAGAGCCACAGGCTTGCGGCGCTCGATCGCTGTTCGCCAGGCGGCCGCCGTCTCGTTCGCGTCAGCGGGACGGATTACGGTAAAGTTAGGTATTGCCCTCAGGGCAGCAAGATGCTCTATCGGCTGGTGCGTGGGGCCATCCTCCCCCACCGCGAGGCTGTCGTGGGTAAAAACGAAGATAGAATGGACATTCATGATAGCAGCCAGCCGCAAAGAGGGGCGCATGTAGTCTGAAAAGATAAGAAAAGTGGCGCCATAAGGGATCACCCCCCCGTGAAGTGCCATTCCGTTGACTATCGCGGCCATACCATGTTCTCTCACACCGAAACGAATGTTACGACCTTCCTGACAACCGAATGCCTGATCACCAGACCCGGAAATCAGTGTTTTTGTGGAAGGCGCAAGATCGGCTGACCCTCCGAGAAGATTAGATACGTGTTGGGCAATTGCATTCAACACCTTTCCAGAGGCGGCTCGAGTCGCGATGGGCCCCTGTGTCGGATCAAAGGCTGGAATATCAGCATCCCATGAAGGGGGAAGTTCGCACCGGAGCAGGGACTCGAAGCTGTCAGCCTCGACGGGAAAACTCCTTCGGTACTCGGACAATACTTCAGTCCAATCCTCTTCAAGCTTACAGCCACGTTCGACGGACTTGCGGAAATGGGCAAGAGCTTGAACCGGGACATGGAATTTAGGGGACTGCGGCCAGTTGAGATTGTCCTTCGTTGCTCCCAGCGCGTCTTCGCCCAAAGGTTCCCCGTGGGCGCTCGCGCTATCCTGCTTGGGACTGCCGAATCCGATATGCGTACGGACCATTACGAGAGATGGTCTTTCTTTCTCAGACCGAGCCTCCTGGATGGCAGCTTCGATTGCTGTCAAGTCATTGCCGTCGGCTACCCGCAAGACTTGCCATCTGTAGGCTTCAAAACGCCTTTCCACATCCTCAGTGAAAGTGAGTGCAGTATCTCCTTCTATGCATATGTGATTATCGTCGTACAGGTAAATGAGCTTACCCAACCGCAAATGGCCGGCAAGTGATGCGGCCTCGGAAGCCACCCCTTCCATTAAGTCTCCGTCTGACACTATTGAGTAAGTATAATGATCAACCAGAGGAAATCCCGGCCGGTTGTAATTTGAGGCCAGGAATCGCTCTGCCAAAGCCATTCCTACCCCCATACCAAAACCTTGCCCAAGTGGACCGGTCGTACACTCAACCCCGCTCGCCACGTTGTATTCGGGATGGCCTGGTGTCTTGCTCTTCCACTGCCGAAACCGTTTGATGTCATCCAGGGTGAGGTCGTAGCCGGTCAGATGGAGCAATCCATACAGGAGAGCCGAACCGTGCCCGGCGGACAATATGAATCGATCTCGATCCGTCCACAAAGGATTACCCGGATTAAAGCGCATGAAACGGGTCCACAGAACATAAGCCATGGGGGCTGCACCCAATGGAAGACCAGGGTGTCCTGACTTGGCTTCTTGGACCGCGTCTGCTGCGAGCATACGAATTGTGTTGATACAGAGTTCATCGAGCGGGTATTCATTGCGGGTCATTTAACAGTGTCCTCCGTGGATTTGATGAGTTCTCAGGGCTAGATTTGTTCTGTCAAGCTTCAGATGCCACCGGTCCAAGGCAACCTCACCGGGGGAGCACCCTTGCTTTAATGGAACCTATTTTACTGTAATGTTGATAGATTCCCTGGCTCAGCAAATCAGGCCGATGACCAATAATCATAACGAATTGGTCATTTTTTTCCACTGCTTCTTTCAATAGATCATTTATTGGAATCTCTTGAGGAAAGGCCGGGAAGTGGTATCCCCGGAAAGCTTCTTCTGGCGATCTATTATGTTGCGTCTAATAATTCCAAAATCTTACGATGGTCCGTGGTTGGAAGCAGGCAATTGTAATTGCGGCAGATATACGCGGTAGCTTTCCCGTCAATGGGATTTTGCTGCTGGGTGTATGTTGCAATACGTGAAATTTCTGGATCAGTTTCTCCGGAAGGTTTGAGGATCACTACCTTGTTAGGCAAGAACGGTTTCCTCAGGGCTCTGAGCATGGCTGAAGTGTCATCAGCGTCCAGATTGCCTGCTATGACCACTTCGTGTGATGGCCCTATTCCGAACTCGATCGCTGAGAGCAACTGGGTGTAGGCTGAAGGAAGCTGTCTCACATTTCCCGAGAAAGCCCGAGTCAGATTATCTGACATGCTTTCCAGTTCTGTGTTTGCGGTTATTCGCGCAAGCCGTAGAAGATTCAAAGCAGCCACCGAATTCCCGGAAGGCGTTGCTCCATCGTAGATCTCTTTCTTGCGTACCAACAGCTCCTCACCATCAGACGCGGTAAAATAGAATCCCCCGGCTTTCTCGTCCCAGAAGTGTTCGAGGAACTCTTGGTTAAGCTGAAGAGCGCTCTTG
>Ga0194044_10001233_pt1 | contig 13047 bp, 10 predicted proteins | sample JunL4417m_MetaG_FD_155460 | JGI IMG/M metagenome (GOLD analysis project Ga0194044, IMG submission 155460) | Anoxic zone freshwater microbial communities from boreal shield lake in IISD Experimental Lakes Area, Ontario, Canada - Jun2016-L442-17m | ecosystem: Environmental > Aquatic > Freshwater...
CTGCACCTGTGTGAGCAGATCCCCTTTGAACCGCGCCATCAGTATGGAAAAGCTGGTTAACGGCACGGTGCGCGGTGTATCGGCGGCCACCTTGAGAAATGCCTGTGAATCCGTGACGACCAGTTTCGGCGGCACGCTCAGGCGGTCAAGCGCAGTCCGCAATTCACGCTCTTTGACCACCAAACAAAAGGCGTCGCTGTCGAGCAAATCCCGAATCGCCTGCACCTGGGGAAGAATCAAGCGGCCTTTGGGCGCTTCCTTGTCGATGGGCACCACGAGGACCGCCATTTCGCCCGGACCGACGAGGTCGCCAAGGATTGCGGGATTGTCTATGAAATCGGGTGGCGCTAAGTCCAGGAGAGCCTGGCGCAGATCAGCAATACCCTGGCCCGCCAACGCTGACGTTCGGACGAAGCGAATTTTCTGGTTAGCCATGCGGGCCAACAAATTGGAGTCAGTGGACGAGGCGGATGGGGCCAAGTCCGCTTTATTAAAGACGGCGATGGCAGGTATCTTGCGGGTCTGGAGTTCCTCGAGGATTTCGTCCTCGAACCTTCCCCAGCTTCCGGCTTCCGCAACCAGGATGGCGATGTCGGCGCGGTCCAGCACCTTCCGTGTCTTTGCGACGCGCAACGCGCCCAACACGCCTTCATCATCAATGCCGGCAGTGTCGATGAAGAGCACCGGGCCAAGGGGCAACAATTCCATCGGCTTTTCGACCGGATCAGTCGTCGTGCCGGGCACCGGCGAGACAATGGAGACCTGCTGGCGGGTCAAGGCATTGAGCAAGCTCGATTTCCCCACATTGCGCCGACCGAACAGGGCGATGTGAAGGCGAAGGCCTTTGGGGGCTGGTTCGGGGCTCATGGAAGTTTGTTCAGGGCGTCCAATCTCGGAGTTCGGAGCTCCGATCCCAGTCGGCAAACGGCTTCGGGGCTTATCGAGGCATCGAATTCGGCGGCAGTCAGCCACTGATGGTCGAGAACGACCTCCCGGATGGTGCGGCCCGTATCTCGGGCGAGGCGTACGGTTTCGCACAGGCGATCGTAGCCAAGGGCAGGCAGCAGCGCGGTGGCGGCAGCGGTCGAATTCTCGACCTGGCGGCGGCAACGGGCTTCGTCGGCTTGCAATCCCTGGACGCAATGGCGGCAGAGGATGTCATCAGCTCGCGCCAGCAGATCAATGCTCTCGAGGAGGCAGGCCGAGATGAGGGGCAAGAAAGGGTTAAGTTCCAGGTTGCCGGCAGCCGCGGCCATGGCGATCGCGGTGTCGTGGCCCATAACAAGCATCGCGACCTGGCTAACCGCTTCGGGTATCACCGGGTTGACCTTGCCGGGCATGATCGAAGATCCCGCCTGCCGTGCCGGCAACCGGATCTCTCCCAGGCCGGCTTCCGGTCCCGACGCCATCAGTCGCAAGTCGGCGCAGATTTTGAGGAGCGAAACGGCGTGGGCTTTTAGAATGCCGGAAACCTCGACGAAAACATCCGCGTTCTGGGTGGCATCCACCAGGTTTTCGGCGCGAGCGAAGCCGATGCGGGTGAGTTCGCGCAGGGTCTCGACGGCTTGGAAGATAAACTGGCGTGGAGCGGCCAGTCCGGTGCCGATGGCGGTGCCGCCGAGGTTCACGACGCGCAGCCGTTCCTCGCATTTGTAGATGCGCCAGCGGTCGCGATTGATCGCCTCCGCGTAGGCGCCCATCTCGCGGCCGAGCGTTATCAGCACCGCGTCCTGCAGTTGGGTTCGGCCAACCTTGACGACGTGAGCGAGTCGCTGTTCGGCGGCCTGAAACGCTTCCTGCAACGCGACCACCCGCTGTTCCAACCGTTGCAACAATCGGATGGCCGCCAGTCTGAGGGCGGTGGGGTAGGTGTCGTTGGTCGATTGATGCAGGTTAAGATCGTCCAGTGGCGAGACGCGATCATGGCAGCGGGGCAGACCAAGGATTTCCAACGAGCGGTTGGCCAGCACCTCGTTGACGTTCATGTTGGTGCTGGTGCCTGCACCGCCCTGGAGCAGGTCAACGACGATGTGCGAGACTAACGCGTCCTCGCTCAACTCGCGGCAGGCGCGTTCGATGGCGTCGGCCTTAGCCGGGTCGTCCGCCCAGGCTCCCAAGGCGCGATTGGTCAGTGCGCAGGCCAGTTTCACTGTGCCGTAGGCGCGGGCCAACTCCTCGTGGATCGGGCGACCGGTCAGCGGGAAGTTCTCCAATGCGCGGACGGTGTGAATGCCGTGCAACGCGGTGGCCGGTATCTGCCGTTCGCCCAGCAAGTCCTGCTCTGTACGAAAGTCACTCATATCCACCTAGACATACACATCCCGCTTATCCGCCTTTACTTCCCCCACCAATCGCCGGGAGATTTGTTGGACAGAATTCTCCATGGTCGTGAGTTCCTTCTCGACCAGCATCTCACCAACGCGGCGGGTTTCGGGCGCGGCGTAATCGAGCAGATATTCCATGCAACTCGAGAGCGCGTTAGGGGCACAGTGGTGCTTGATGAGGCCGGGCTTCGCCAGGTCCATGAAATCGGCACCCGTGCGACCGAGCCGGTAACAGGCCGTGCAGAAGGATGGCGTGTAGCCAAGCAACGCGGTGTCGCGCACGACCTCATCGAGCGAACGATGGTCACCAAGCTGGAATTGCTGGGCCTTGCGGGCGGCGCCGGTGCCGGCGTAACCGCCGGGATCGCTGCGGCTCCCGGCCGAGATTTGCGACACACCGAGTTTGAAAGTCGCGCGGCGGGTGTCGGCATTTTCGCGGGTGGACATGATGATGCCCGTGTAGGGCACGGCCAGGCGCAGGATGGCGACGATCTTCTTGAAGTCGGCATCCGAGACCGGGTGGGCAGGGCGGCAAGCCAGTGTCGATCCGGCTGCGGGTTCCAAGCGCGGAACACTGATGGTATGCGGCCCTACGCCAAAGGCATCCTCCATGTGGCGGATGTGCTGCTGCATCGCCAGCATCTCGAATTTCCAGTCGTAAAGTCCGAACAACACGCCGATGCCGACGTCATCAATGCCTGCCTGCATCGCCCGGTCGAACACCGTCACGCGCCAGTCAAAGTCCCGTTTGCGACCGACGGTATGAACCGCGGCGTAGGTCGTGCGATGGTAGGTCTCCTGGAAAAGCTGGTAGGTGCCGATTTTGGCGGCCTTGAGTTCCTTGAATTCCTCCAGTGCGAGCGGTGCGATGTTGACGTTGATTCGGCGGATTTCTCCCCGGCCACTGCGGGTGGCATAAACCGTTTCGATCGCATTGAGAATGAAGCGCAAGCCCTCGCCTTCCGGATACGACTCGCCGGCGACCATCAACACCCGCTTGTGGCCCTGGTCGATGAGGATACGAGTTTCGTTGGCAATTTCTTCCCGGGTCAGCGTCCGGCGGACCAGTTCCCTATTGTGGACGCGGAAGGCGCAATAGGCACATTCGTTCTGGCAGAGGTTCGAGATGTAAAGCGGCGCGAACAGGACGAGGCGGTTGCCGTAAATCTCGTTCTTGGCATGGCGGGCGGCCGCAAACATCTCTTCGAGCAGCACCGGATCCTGGATTTCCATCAGTGCCGCCACTTCGCTCGCATCCAGACCCACTAATTGCCGCGCTTTGACCAGGATTTCACGGATCTTGGCCGGGTCGGACTGGCGCGCGGCGGCGAGCGTCTCGGCGATCTTCGCCTCGTCAATGAAGGTGGCTGGCTGGGTGCAAAGTTTCGTTTTCATATTTGCAAACTTTCTTATCTGGGTTCTTTGTCTTTCAATTTGTCTTCCATCGCCGCGCAGGCCTTTTTCGCCGTGCAATAGGGGATGGGGTGGCCGTCAATTTCGACGGTTGCGCCCTGGGCGCACTTTTCGAAGCAGAACGAGGCGCTAACCTCGACCCGGTCCTGGAGATTCTTCTTCTCGACCTCCTGGAGCAACTCACCGATGACGGCCTGCGACCCTTTGAGAAAGCAGTTCGTCCCGACGCAGACGTTGATCCGCACCTTCTCGGCTTCGGGCCCTTCGCCCAGCAGGATGTGTTCGTCGGCGATGCGGCGGCGGTTCTGGTAATGGGTGTGCAGCAGGTGATGCGCTTTGCGGCCGCCGATTTCGCCAAGGTATTTCTGGTAGAGTTCGGTGACGTAATGATTCTCCTGCGGTTTGTGCAGATCGAGGTTTTTGTCGGCTTGATAGAGGCCACGCGTGCGCAGACGGCGGGTGTCGGGGTCACGTGACACGGGTTGGCCGCCGCCGCCGATGCAGCCTCCTGGGCAGGCCATCACTTCGATCAGATCGAGGTCACATTCGCCGCGGCGGACCTTATCCGCAAGGTCACGAGCGTTCTTGAGCCCGGACACAACCGCCAGCTTCAACTCGATGCCGTCAATGGCGATAGTGGCAAACCGCACCCCGTTGTCCCCGCGGACCTGGTGGAAATCGGGGTTTTCCAGCTTTCGGCTGGTGACCTTCTCGGCCGCGTAGCGCAGGACCGCTTCGCTAACACCGCCCGAGTTGCCGAAGATGACCCCCGCGCCGGTCTTGAAGCCCAGCGGCATGTCGAACGACTCCGTCTCGAGTTGGTTGAAGCGCAGGCCGGCCTCCTCGATCATCCGAGCCAGTTCCTGCGTGGTCAGAACGTGATCCACGTCCGGCACGCGGTCCGTAGCAAACTCGGGCCGCTTGGCTTCAAACTTCTTGCCTGTGCAAGGCATGACGGAAACCACGACCAGGTTTTCCTTGGGAATACCCAACTCGCCGGGGAGGGTGGATTTGCAGATCGCACCGAGCATTTGTTGCGGCGATTTGCAGCTCGATAGATTGGGCAACAGCTCGGGATAATACTGTTCGGCAAACTTCACCCAGGCGGGGCAGCAACTGGTGAATTGCGGCAGTTTCTCACCTTTGGCCTTCCGTTTTAGAAACTCGTTAGCCTCCTCGATGATTGTGAGGTCGGCACTGAACGACGCGTCATAGACCTTGTCGAACCCGAGGCGCTTGAGCGCGGCGACAATCTGGCCGCTCGTGGAAACGCCCGCTTCCAGTCCGAAGACCTCACCAACGGCAACCCGAACTGCCGGGGCGACCTGGACAACGACAGTCTTGCCCGGATCGTTGAGAGCCTTCCAGACCTCGTCCACTTCCGGTCGCGGGGTGAGGGCGCCGGTGGGGCAGACGGCGGCACACTGGCCGCAATTGACACATTCGCCTTCGCCCAGGCCCTTGCCGAACGCCGGCAACACGGCGGCCTGATGGCCGCGGTGGGCGAAGTCGAGGGCGCCGATGCCTTGAATCTCCGAGCACATCCGCACGCAATCGCCGCACAGCACGCACTTGTTCGGATCCCGCACCAGCGCAACGGACGACAGATCGAGTTCGGCCGGTTGATGGACGGGTTTGAAGCGCACCTTGCGAATCCCGAGTTTGCGGGCGATGTCCTGGAGCTGACAGGACGAGCTTTTGGGACAGGTCGGGCATTGCTGGTCGTGGTTGGCCAGCAATAGCTCGATGGCGATCTTGCGGATTTCGCGAATCTCGTCGGTCTGTGTGCGGACCGTCAGGCCCGGTTCAGCCGGAGTCGAGCACGCGCCCTGGACGCCGCGGCCCTGGATATCGACCAGGCACAGGCGGCACGCGCCGTACACGCTCAGGTCGGAATGATAGCAGAAGGTCGGCAGGTCGATGCCCGCCTTGCGAATCACCTCCAGCAGGTTGCGCTCGCCGTTGAGCGGCACCTCGCGCCCGTCGATGTTAACTGACTTTACTGACACGGAATTGCTCATGTTGATCTGGAATCGTTATTGGTTGCCTGCCTGATTTACACCCCGACGACCGCATCGAGCTTGCAGGTGTCGGCGCAAACGCCGCACACAATGCATTTGGTTTGATCGATGACATGGGGTTTCTTCTTCTCGCCGCTAATCGCGCCCACGGGGCACTTGCGCGCGCAGGCGGTGCAGCCTTTGCACTTGATGGGATCAATGCTGGGCTTGGCCAGCGCCTTGCATTGTCCGGTGGAACAGCACTTGTGAAAGACGTGCGCATCATACTCTTCGCGGAAATAGCGCATCGTCGAAAGCACGGGGTTGGGCGCGGTCTTGCCGAGGCCGCACAGCGAGCCTTTTTGCACCGCCCCCGCCAGCTTTTCGAGGAGATCGAGTGTCTCGCCGGTGGCCCGGCCTTCGATGATGTCGTCAAGCAGCGCGAGCATCTGGCGGGTGCCTTCGCGGCAGAGCACGCACTTGCCGCAACTCTCGCGCTGGGTGAAGTCCATGAAGAACCGGGCGATGCTGACCATGCAGGTCTGCTGGTTTAGAGCTACCAGGCCGCCCGAGCCGACCATCGCGCCCACGCCGCGCAACGAATCGTAATCCAGCGGCAGATCCAGGTGCTCGCGCGTCAGGCAACCGCCCGACGGTCCCCCGATCTGCACCGCCTTGAATCCGTCGGCAGTAACCTTGCCGCGCCGGTTGGTGATGCCGCCGCCAATGTTTAACACCACGTCACGCAACGTGGTCCCGAACGGCACTTCCACCAACCCGGTGTTCGCTACATGGCCGGTCAGAGCGAATGTTTTGGTGCCGGGAGACGTGGCGGTGCCGAGCTTGCGAAAGTTGTCGCCGCCGTCGTTGATGATGCGCACGACGTGAGCGAGGGTCTCCACGTTATTGATGATCGTCGGTTTACCCCACAACCCGCTTTGTGCCGGAAACGGCGGTTTGGGCCGCGGCATGCCGCGCTGACCTTCGATCGACGCGATCATCGCGGTCTCTTCACCGCAGACGAAGGCGCCCGCCCCTTCCATCACCTCACAGCTCAACGGCCGCCCGGCGCCGAACGCGTTTGGTCCCAGAAAGCCCAGGACTTGCGCGTCTATCACCGCCTGGCGCATGCGTTGGACGGCCAGCGGATATTCGCTCCGCACATAGATCAGCGTCTCATCGGCGCCAATCGCGCGCGCGGCGATCATCAAGCCTTCGAGCACGCTGTGCGGGTTGCCTTCCATTACACTGCGGTTCATGAATGCGCCCGGATCGCCTTCGTCCGCGTTGCAGATCACATACTTCTTCGCGTTCTGTTGCACCCGCGCCGCTTCCCACTTCCGGCCGGTTGGGAAGCCGCCGCCGCCGCGCCCGCGGAGCCCCGATTTAGTGATTTCCTGCACGATCTGCTCGGGGCTCATCTGGAGATACGCCTTGTTCGCCGCTGCGTAGCCGCCGTGATGGATGTATTCGTGGACACTCTCCGGATCAATGGTTCCACAGTCCCGCAAGACAAACCGCTGTTGTTGCTGGTAGAAGGGGATATCGTCCACCCCGTGGCAACGCTTGCGGGTCGCCGGATCGACGTAAAGCAGACGCTCCACCACCACGCCCGCAATCAGTGTCTTTGAAACGATTTCCGCGATGTCCGCCACCTTGACCTTGTTGTAAAGGATGCCTTCGGGCAGCACGGTCACCAGCGGCCCCATCTGGCAGAAGCCCTGGCAGCCGCTCTTGTGCAGCCGCAAATCATGAGGTTTCTGCTCGGGTTTGAATTCGGCAACCACGTTGATGCCCGCCGCTTTGATCTGCTGGGCGAAGGCCTGCAACACGTCATAAGCGCCGCCGGCCACGCAGCCGGTGCCGGCGCACACCACCACCCGCCGACCCGTCTTGGGAGCCGGCCCGATCGAAGCCATCTGAAGAGTTTCGGAAATCATTGGGCCTCCTTCGCAATCACACCGTCAATTAACGCTACCGCGCTGGCCGGGGTCATTTGGCCGTGAACCTGGTCGTCGATGACGACCACCGGCGCGAGGCCGCAAGCGCCCAAACACGCCACCGTCTCGACCGTGAAAAGCATATCCGGCGTGGTGTTGCGCTTGCCATCGAGGCCCAGTCGCTTCCGAATGGCATCCAGAATCGGGATGGAATCTTTCACGTGACATGCGGTGCCGTCACACAGCCGCACCAGGTGTTTACCCTTCGGCTCGATGGCGAAGTGGGCGTAAAAGGTCGCCACTCCATAGACCCGGGCGGGCGAGACGTCGAGAGCCGTCGCGACGTAAGTCAGTACTTCCTGGGGCAGGTAGCGGTATTCCTCCTGGACCGCCTGAAGAATCGGCACCAGCCGGGAGGGACGGCGACCGTGCCGGTCCAGGATGCTGCAGACTTTTACAAATTTCCGCCCGGTGCTTTCGGGTTTGCGCTTGTTCATCATAGAGTTTTCGTTTGTTCGATTGGTTTTAATTCAAAATGTCTGCCGGCACCGCCGTGACCGCAGGGACGCTTCGAAGAGGATTCTCCTGAAGTTCCCGCGCGAGCTTCTGCGAGAGCGAGGCCAGCGAGCAGTAAAGGTCTTCGTTGTGAACAATGATGTGCTCCGGCACGCGCAGGCGCAGGGGCGCAAAATTCCAGATTGCGCGAATGCCCCCGGCCACCATCATCTCCGCCACAGCTTGCGCTCCCGCGGCCGGCACAGTGATAATTCCCAACAATACATGCATCCGCTGGGCGAGTTCAGTGAGCTTTTCCAGGGGCAGCACATGCTTGCCATGAATGGTCTTTCCCGACTTTAGCGGGTCGGCATCGAACGCCGCGATGATCCGCAGACCGCAGTCCTCGAACTTGTGATAGCCCAGCAGGGCCGAGCCCATGCTGCCGGCGCCCACTAGAAATGCCTCGTTCGCCTTTTTCCAACCCAGAAACTCTTCGATGCCGTCGATGAGGTTCAGGATGGTGTAACCGATCCGTGGTCGGCCGGTGATGCCTGCCGCCTCCAGGTCTTTGCGCACCTGGGTCGGATCGAGCCCCAAATCAGCCCCAATGTCCGTGCAAGACACCGACTCCCGGCCGGTTGGCTGCAATTCTTTGAGAAAACGATGGTAGAGCGGCAACCGCTTCAGGGTTGGCTCCGGCACCGTTTTGAGCTTGTCTGTCATCATGGCGTTCCCATTCGAGAATCTTTAATCGATATATACTTATCGAGAATACTATATCGATATTTATATCTCGAATCGCATCCGGGTCAACGGATTTTGTCCCGGCCGCGTCGCTGTGTGGTGAAGGATGGCTAGCGAGACGTTTTCGTAAATAATTGTGGTTTATGTTGTTACGAAAGAGTAAACCGTCGGCCGCAGGTGTCGGTGATGCCAACGGAAGTCGAGGAATTGCCAAAATATGTTCACCCTGAAGCCAAGTCCAACGTTTCCCTGCCCCACGCCACTCTCCAAAGAAGAAGGCCAAAGAACATGTGATCCGCTCCGCAGCCAAGCTGCCGTGCCCCCCACTCCATTTTCTGCGTTCATTCAGTCACCCGAGAGACCGGCCGGAGTTCTCGGCCAAGAGCGGCTGAAGACAGGCAAAAACTGGCTGTTGCCGCTACGCCTGCCATTTGATAGGATTGCGCCATGCTTAGTGAGTCTGAAAAACCAATTCACCCTCACCTGCGCAGCGCTCAGTACGAGCGGTCTCGCAAGAAGCAAATCATTATCATTTTATGACTGACCAAAAGCCCTTGCGCATCTTGATCGTCGATGATGACAAGACATCGCGCTTCGTCCTGCGCCGCATCCTGGAAACCATGGATGACATGGAGGTTTACGAGGCTGAGGACGGGGTGAAAGCGTGGGAGCTGCTGGACTGCGGGCTGGTGCCCCAGCTTTGCTTCCTGGATTTCAACATGCCACGCATGAATGGCGTGGAGTTGCTGAAGCGGATTCGCAACGATAAACGTTTTGCTTCGCTCCAAACCTGCTTCTGTTCGGCGGTGCGCGACCGCCAACTCATTGTGCAGGCGGCGGCCCTACAGCCGGATAACTACATCCTCAAACCCTATAACCGCGGCGCGATCCATGCCCAGGTTCAGAAGGCCCGGGGCACCCCGCGACCGGAGGAAAGTCTCGAAGCTCCGGCGGACGTCTGCGCCCGCCTGGGAATTGATCAAGCGACCTACGACCTCCGGCTGGGTGCCTTGCTGGAAGACGCGCGCACGCTCAGCACCCGGCTGCCGACCCTCTTGATGCAGCTCGATGTGGCGGGCGCTTTTTCAGCACTCGACGCAACCAAGCAGGCGGCGCAAGCTCTGGGCATCCGCCGCATTTTTAAGCTGGCCGACGGTCTCAGTCGCTCCCTCAAATCCGGCGGCAGCCTGACGGATCGGCGCGTCGAATCCAACGACGGGACGGTGGCCAAGTTCCAACAATGGCTGAACCGCTCCGCCGACCTTCTCATGCAGATGACGCGCGACATGCGCGCTGAGCTGCAAACCGTCGAGCGGTTGACGGCGCAAGCCCGCCTCGGACCCCAGGCCACCAAGGACATGCCCGATTCTTTCAAGGGCCGGCAGCGCGCCGAACTGGACGGGCTGATTTGCTCCCTCTCCGAGGTCTTCCGTCGAGGCAAACTGCTGGCTGTCAACAAAAACAGCCGCTCCAAGTCGCTCAACGTCCCAGTCAAAGCGTCGTTTCTGGGCGAAGATTCCGCCCAGACCGTGGGTGTGCTGACGCGCCGGATTTCCTTCTCGCTGACCATTTTGGACGCCGAGACCGCCGATGCCATCGAGAGTTGCCGGAAGATCAACGACTTGGTCAAGCTGCTGAGCTTCCCACTGGAGGCCAACGCCCGTTGGATTCCAGACGCGGCCATCCGCTTGCTCGAACGGGAACTGACCGCCCGCAATGACCAGGGGGTCATGCTGCTGCGCCAGGCGATCGGCCCCGACTTCGAAGCGTTCATGCGCCGCCAGGAGTCGATTGTTCGGGAGAATCTGACCCGCCTCTACCAGCAAGCCGAAACCAGCGGCCGGGCCTCGGAACAACAGGTGCAAGAGATTCTCCAGGACGTGCGAGGACGCTTGCAGTCCGTTCTGGATGGCGAGTTGACGGCGCACCCGATCTTCAGCGAGCTGGATATGGGCAACCTGGCGGAACGCGCCGATGATGCCCGGTGGACTTCCCCCTTATCGCTGCTCCATAATGCCGTCCTCCTGTTCCGCACTGCGGCCACCGACCCCGGCTTTGACCGCACTTTCAAATTCAGCACCTTTGACCGCCAGACTTTCCTCGAGACTATGAACGTCTTTGACGACCCTATCGGCCACCGACCGGACCCCGAGCGGGCCGCGCGCGAAATCCGGCAACTCGAAGCGGTGGCCGCCAGCCCGGTCAGTCTGCTGGAAAAGTGCCGCCTGGTCTGGGGCATCATGAAAGGGGAGGCTGAACCGGGTGTTTCCCCGCCAGAGGTCACGATGGAAGCGGGCAATTTAACCTGAAAAGAGCAGTTTAACCACCGATGAACGCCGATGGACGCAGATTTGCCGCCGGTTACCGGGCAAACCCGCCTGCCCCGCGAGGTGAGCTTCGCCAACGGTGTCTGCATCAGCTTCTGCTGATGGCGGCACTGCTCGCCTTGCCCGAGGCCGTGGCGCAGAGCGCCGCCAAATCAACGGCCGCCTCACCCGCGCAGCGCTCAGTACGAGCGGGCTGGCAAAAAGCAAATTCTTATGTGCAGCCTTCAACCTTTGACATACTTGCAGGTGCAAGTCCTGCCTCGGCAATGGATGGTTGGATAGGAAATGGCCAGAAACGGGTGAACGGCAGCTCCTGCGTCAAACGAAGCCCCGAAACATTTCGGAAGGGCGCAGGAGGAAAAGGCTGACTTCCAGCCGTATTGAGGGAAAACCCGCCGTACGGAATGAATAGAGGGGGCGGACGAAACGAAGTGGATGGCCTGATGACTGTTTGCCACGATGCTCGAAAGGGCAGAACCATTGGAAGTCATCGGCCTAATCATGTCGCGCATCCGCTCCACTCGACCATTTTACCAATATGAGCACTGTTTCTCTTATGAATGGGAGGCCATGGGCGGCTATCATTATCTGATGCGCTTGGGCCATGCCCTCAACGTCCTGGCCCGCTATTCGACTGGCTTGGCCAAATACGTCCGGGATTTGGGAGTGCGGGGTCTGATCGACGGCAAGTGGCACACCCTGCGCAACTCACCCAACTTTGACCGGGACGGCCTTTGGCACTTCAAAGGGATTGGATTCTCCAAACAAGGCACGCTGACCGCCACCATCGGTTACTTGGTCGGACGCATTGCGGATTTTTGGGCAACTGTCGGAGCCAATCAAGGACGCGCATCGGCGCGGACAGCGGGCGGACAACCCGCCGCTATTCAGGCTCGGCCTCCCTGCTCGCGGCGATCGAGATCAAAATCCAAGTGTTCGACCGCCTGCGCATCGCGATGCGCATTGCCGAGGTTGGTGGAGCGGCGCGCCTCAACTCCGGTAGCAGCCCGCTAGCAATGGGCCCGATTCAAAAGGCCGTTGGGCAGTTCCGCTACGAAATCATTTCCCGCTCCGACTACGGATCCACCCGCCACTGGCAAGCCATGATCGAGCAGATCCATAAGTATCGGGACAAGCTCTTTGCCGATCCCATCGCGGTGTCAACCCCCAGCGGGACGCGCATCCTTCAGCCGCAGCGAACCAACAACGTCATGGAGCGATTCTTTCGCGATTGGCGACGTGGCGCTCGCCGCAGAATGGGGCACAACTCGATCAGCCGCTGGCTACAGAGTATGATCGCCGACACCCCCTTGGTCCGCAATTTGGAAAACCCTCGCTACCTGAAAATCCTCCTCAATGGCCATGCCACGCTCGCAGATCGGTTTGCTCAAATTGACGTTGCAACAGTCCGCAAGGAACTGCAGGCGGCTCAAATCTCCTTGGAGAAAGTCCCTCCGAAAATCCGGCAACTGATTGCCGCCCCGGCGTTTCCCGAAACCATCTGTCGCCGATTGCAGAAAGCCGCCTGACTTGGCCATCCAACCAAGTTTTGTGTCCATAGGAAAAACCGTTACATCCGGGCTCACCACCACCAAAAACCACCATAACTGACGGTCCTTCCCCTGCAGCAAACAGAACATCGGCCAGCGCGTTTCGTCCATATGCCAATGTGTCGCCTGCCGACAATGCAGCACAAACTGCCCCGCCAAGGGGTCCACCATGTCTTTAATCTTCTTAAGCCCGCCACTGAGGGTTCCAGGGGAAATGTGCATCCCGTGCGCGACCACTTCCCGGATCGTCC